>Ga0233444_10003830_pt1 | contig 14694 bp, 7 predicted proteins | sample SI_124_October20_6_FD_182792 | JGI IMG/M metagenome (GOLD analysis project Ga0233444, IMG submission 182792) | Seawater microbial communities from Saanich Inlet, British Columbia, Canada - SI_124_October2016_10_MG | ecosystem: Environmental > Aquatic > Marine > Inlet | place: Canada: British...
AGCTGAGATCGATGGAGTCACCAGGCGTTGGGTTTCTGACTCCAGGAGTCAAAGCCTTTTGGCCCGTAATATTCGGCCCGCTGTTTTGTTGATCCTTGTCATTGCATATGTCATTGGATGGTTTTACGGCCTTGAAACTGGAGACACCTCTGATCTTTTGGTGTGGGTCCTGTCGGGATATTTTGGAGCGAGATCAGTTGATAAATTAGGAATTAAATTAAATAAATAAGATGAGCAGAGATACAAAAGTTTATAGATTTCCAAAGCACTTTGATCCATACAGAAACAAGATCAGTCAGCTCACAGCAAAAGACTTGGGGGTTTTGTTTGGTGATGACCACAAAGTCCTCCAGGAGGAAGCTGAGAGGCTAGGAATACCAGCCAAAGATGTCAAACACTACTGGCATAAATCAAAACACATCTCAATGTTTGTCAAAAACCATGGCAAAACATATCAGCAGATCTTTGACGAGCTAAAGGATGAGATGATTGCAGCTGCTCCAGAATATCCAAAGCTCGAGAGAAAACAGCCTGATCATGGTCATCTCCTGGTCATTGATCCAGCAGACATTCACATCGGAAAACTTGCAACAGCATTTGAGACTGGTGATGCATACGATGTCAAGATTGTATCTGAGAGAGTTCATGAGGGAGTCCAGGGAATCCTGGACAAAACATCCTCATTCAACATTGATCAGATCCTGTTTATCGGAGGAAATGATATTTTGCACACTGATAATGCAAAGAGAACAACAACATCTGGAACTAGCCAGGACACAGATGGCATGTGGTATGAAAATTATCTGACAGCAAAGGATGTGATGATCCAGGTACTAGAGAAATTGATCACAGTCGCTGATGTTCATTTTCTTTTTTGCCCCTCAAATCACGACTATACTCAAGGATTTTTCCTGGCTGATGTGATCAAGACCTGGTTCCATAAAAATGAAAACATCACCTTTGACTGTTCCATTGCACATCGAAAATACTTTCTTTATGGAAAAAACCTCATCGGAGCAACTCATGGAGATGGAGCAAAACAGACAGATTTGCCTCTTTTAATGGCTGAGGAGGCTGCTGAGGATTGGGCAAAAACAAAGCATCGCCACATTTACACTCATCATGTTCATCACAAAACGTCAAAAGACATCGGAAAGGTCAACATTGAGTCACTGAGATCAGCCTCTGGAACAGATTCCTGGCATGATCGGAATGGTTATCGATCGATAAAAGCAATCGAGGGATTTCTGCATGATCCAGAACATGGTCAAATCGCTCGGATCAGTCACATCTTTTAAGGCTAAAAAAGACCGAACAACCCAGCACACAACCCAGCAAAAAAACAAAACCCCGAAAACATTGAGCTCTCGGGGTTAAATAGTGGAGTCGGAGGGAATCGAACCCTCGTCCAAACAAGCAATAGAAGAGCCTTCTACACGTTTAGTTTTTACTTGATTTTCGAACTAAGGCTGACTAAAAACGGCCTACCTTAACCTTATTACCTTTATTGAAAAGTTTAGTCGGTATTCCTAAACTTCGATGTTGACTTCTCTGGTGCCTCTAGTTTAACCGCCGTCAACAAGGGCTGTTAAGAGACATCCGGCTTCTCAACCTAGTTGAGACTGGGCAATGACTTACTATAATTCAGTCGCTTATGCAGCTAGAGCGTAGTTATTTTCGCCAATTAAGGTTTGAATCCATGATTTACGAGCTGTGACTCAATGCTCGACGTGCTTACTGTTCGATTGATCTCGCTGTCAAAACCAGTCGACCCCATGATATAAATGAACGGTTGCATTACTGCGTCCTCAAAAGTAGTAATAATCCAGTCAACTAGAGGCCATCCTTTAACGCAAAATCACTACTACTTTTTTGATGTAATAATTTATTGTATATTTTGAATATATAATAAACTTCAAACAAGTAATTATCCCATGAAAAAACTTCAGCTTCAACAACTTAGTAAAACGTATGCCAATGGCGTAAAAGCTTTAGACAATGTTAGTATTGATATCGATAGTGGGATGTTTGGTCTTTTAGGACCTAATGGAGCAGGAAAGTCAACCCTAATGCGCACTATTGCTACATTGCAAGATCCAGATCAGGGAAGTATAACATTTGGTGAATATAACCCATTTACTCATCCTACCGAGTTTAGAAAAATATTAGGCTACCTTCCACAAGAGTTTGGTGTTTATCCTCGCATTTCTGCAGAACAATTACTCGATCATTTAGCTGCTCTAAAGGGTATAACGAATAAAGGCGAACGCAAAGAATTAGTTCATTACCTGCTTCACAAAGTGAATCTTTTTGACAAGCGCAATAAAAATGTAAAGGGTTTTTCTGGTGGAATGAAACAACGGGTTGGGATCGCGCAAGCATTAATAGGAAACCCAAAAGTTCTAATTGTTGATGAACCTACTGCTGGCCTTGATCCAGGCGAGCGTAATCGTTTTTATGATCTTATTTCAGATGTAGGAGAAGATGTGGTAGTGATTTTGTCTACTCATATAGTAGATGATGTTCGCGAATTATGCACCCGCATGGCGGTGATGAATCACGGTCGAATTGTTTTTCAAGGCACACCAAATGAAGGGATTTCGGCTTTAAAAGGAAAAGTTTTTGAAAAACAAATCAATAGAAATGAACTAGAAGAGTACAGAACTAACTTTAATGTGATATCTAATCGACTTATCGGCGGAAAGCCTGTCATTCATATTTTGGGTGAAAAGCCAGATAATAGTTTTAAAGCAATCGACCCATCACTAGAAGATGTTTTCTTTTCTAAACTTCAAGAACAGCATTAAGACTCCCCCCATTATGTTTAAACAATTTTTTCTTTCAGAATTACGATACAATCTTCGTCAACCCATGGTGTATTTATTTTTCACCATAGTTTTTTTGTTGGTTTTTGCAGCTAACTCAACAGATAATGTTCAGATTGGGGGCGCAATAGGAAACGTCAACCGCAATGCACCTCATGTTATTACGGTCTTCACATCGGTGATGTGTATTTTTGGACTTTTGTTTGCTGTAGCTTTTTTCAATAATGCTGCTTTAAGGGATCATAAATATAATTTTCAAGACATTCTTTTTGCCACTCCATTAAACAAGTTTGGTTATTTTTTTGGCCGTTTTACAGCGGCGCTTTTGTTGTCTACAATCCCTCTACTCGGTGTCTTTTTTGGTATTGCCTTAGGATCTTTTGTAGCCCCCTTAGCAGGTTGGATAGAACCAGATCGTTTTGGTCCTCTTGAGTTGAGTACTTTCTTGAGTAATTACTTTATTTTCGTTTTGCCTAATATGCTTTTTGCGGGTTCAATTATATATTTACTTGCACAACGTTTTCGCAGTACAATAGTATCTTTTGTTGGTGCTTTAATCATTATCATAGCGTATTCAGTTTCTGGAAACTATTTGTCTGATTTAGACAATGAAACTCTAGGGGCTTTAGTGGATACCTTTGGTAATCGCACCTATGGTATAGTGTCTAAGTATTATACCCCACTAGAGAAAAACACGCTCAATCCATCTTTTTCTGGTTTGATGTTGTGGAATCGTTTGATTTGGATTGGACTATCCCTAGGCCTATTAGCCTTTTCTTATTTGAGTTTCAGTTTTTCTGATCGAAAAACTAAAGTGAAGAAAGAAGAAGCTAAAGTCGAAACCTCTGAGTCTGGTTCTGCTGTAAAGCCAAAAAACATCGAATTAGAGGCATCTGTTTTAGGGCAATTTTTTAGCTTTTTTAGTTTGAATTTAAAAAGCATATACAAGCATGTAACCTTTAGAATCTTATTTCTTTTTAGTGTTATTTTACTATTGACAGATTTGATTTCGGGATTTGAATATTACGGTTTACAATCGTACCCTTTGACCTATAGAATGACAGATGCCATTGATGGTACGACGCTATTCATCATGATTATCCTTGTCTTTTTTAGTGGGGAATTAATTTGGCGAGACCGGGATATGAACATCAACGAAGTAATCGATGCAACTCCGCACATTACTTTAATTCCATTGTTTGCTAAGACACTTTCGCTGTTCAGTCTCACCTTATTTCTTCATATTTTCTTTGTCTTTATTACTGTGATGTATCAACTTATCATGGGGTATTTTCAAATTGAATTTTCAACCTATTTTTGGGACTTTATTTATAATTCATTCCCGCTTTACTTAGTAACTAGTTTGACCTTAGTCGCAGTGCAGGTGTTGGTGAATAATAAATATGTAGGTTATATGGTCTCTGTTGTTGTTATTCTAGGCTTAGATATTATTTTGTCAATAGCAGATGTACAAACGAATATGCTTCGTTTTATGGGAACCCCCTATTTAATTTATTCTGACATGAACGGGTTTGGGCCAAGTGAAAAAGGAGTATTTTGGTTTAGCCTTTACTGGTTAGTTGGTGCCCTTTTCTTACTGATGCTTTCAGGTCGTTTTTGGGCCAGAGGAAAGGTGAGTTCATTTAAAGAACGATTTAATAGCCGATTGACAAAACCCAGTCCGCGATATAATATATTGGTGGTTACAACTGGAGCCTTATGGTTGGGAATTGCAACCTTTGTTTACTACAACACACAAGAATTAAACCCATATAAAACGGGTGATGATGAAGAACAACTGGCCATCGATTATGAAACGATCTATAAACAATATAAAGATATGCCTCATCCAAAGGTTATTAAAGCAAAATATATGATCGATATTTTCCCTAGTGATCGAAGTGCAGAGGTAGTCTCTAAAATAGCATTAGTCAACCCTTATGATGCTCCAATAGATACACTCTTATTCAATGTGAGTAATCAACGTGAGGAGCTATACGATTTTCCTAATGCAACATTAGTTAAAAAGGATGAAAAACACAATGTGCATTTTTATGTTTTTGATCCCCCCTTTGTTAAAGGAGACACCATAGAGGCTAATGTAAGTATGCGCTTTTCTCCAAAAGGTTTTGCTAATGGGGGAGCATCTACTAGTGTGGTTAAGAACGGTTCTTTTTTGAATAATTTTCAAGTTCTTCCCGATATTGGATACAATGAAGGAAAAGAATTAAGTGATCGAAATAAACGGAAAAAGTTTAAACTTCCGCCTAAAGATAGAATGCCTCCTTTAGAGGAAAATTGCACTGAAAACTGTTTAAAGAATTACCTTACAAATGGTTATTCTGATTACATCAATGTTGAAACGATAATTTCAACAGAGAAGGGACAAATCGCCGTTGCTCCTGGATCAATGGTTGAACAGTGGGAGGAAAATAATCGCAATTATTACAAGTATATTGTTGATCACCCCTCACAAAATTTTTATTCATTTATTTCTGCTGACTATGAAGTGGCAAAGCGCGACTGGAATGGTATTGCAATCGAAATTTACCACGATGCTAAGCATGGAGTGAATGTAGATAAAATGATGGATGCCGTAGAACGATCCTTAGCGTATTACACTAAAAATTTTGGTCCATATACACATAAACAATGTCGTATTATTGAGTTTCCACGCTTTTCTACCTTTGCTCAAGCTTTTCCTGGAACCATGCCGTATTCAGAGGCTTTTGGTTTTGTAATTAACTTAGAAGACGAAGAAAAAAACAATGTGATTGACGCCGTGATTGCTCACGAGATGGCTCATCAATGGTGGGCACATCAACTAGTTGGGGCAAATATGCAAGGGGGTACACTTATGAGTGAAAGCTTTTCTGAATACTCTTCCTTAATGACCATGAAAAGTATTGCTAAAACCCCCATGGACATGCGTGAGTTTTTAAAATACGATCACGATCGATACCTACGTGGAAGAGCTTCAGAGTTAGAGAAAGAATTACCCTTGTATAAGGTTGAAAATCAATCCTACATTCATTACGGAAAAGGAAGCATTATTCTATATGCCTTACAAGATTATATAGGCGAAGACAAAGTAAATGAAGCAATGAGTGAATTCCTTGCGGCACATAAATACCAAACTCCTTACCCTACTTCTTTGGATTTTCTCTCTTATTTGGAACCTAAAGTTCCTGATTCACTCAATTATTTGATAAAGGATTGGTTCAAGGAAATTACCCTCTATGACAACCGTTTACTCTCGGCTAAAGCAGAAAAGCTCGACAATGGTAAGTATGCCATATCGCTTGAGATTGAGGCCCGTAAAATAAAATCTGATTCTATTGGGAATGAGCAAGAGGTCGCATTAAATGAATGGGTTGATATTGGCGTCTTTGCAGATAGTGACGAAAAAATCCTTATGCATCAAAAGAGAATCAAACTAACTGAAGCAAAAACCAATGTGTTGATTGAAGCCGATTCTCTTCCTGCAAAAGCAGCGATCGATCCACGTCATATATTGATCGATCGGGTCTTTGATGATAATATTAAAACAGTAAAAATAGACTAACCTAATTAGTTTTATCAAACTTTAAATGAGCACTAGCTTAGTAGAAGGGCGTTCAAAATGATTGATGGAAAGAAGCACTGAAGGTTTAATTTTGTCTAGAGCGTTTGGAGATTCCCTGCTTTTTTATAAAATTTCTATGCCACTTATTGCTAGTCTGCTAAGGGCGATTATAGCCTTTTGGCTTGCTCTCTAAACCTATCCTTCTTTCTAGGGAAAATCACCCTTGAATAAAAAGAGACAATTCGGTTATAAGTCAATAATATACCGTTATCTTTGCGGCTGTAAAAATCACGCATGAGTACTATTAAAAACATTGCCATTATCGCACACGTAGACCACGGTAAAACCACTTTAGTTGACAAAATAATGCACCACTGTGAATTGTTTCGTACCAACGAAAACAAAGGGGACCTGATCTTGGACAACAATGATTTAGAACGCGAACGCGGGATTACCATTCTATCTAAAAACATTTCGGTGATCTATAAGGACACCAAAATTAATATCATTGACACCCCTGGTCACGCAGATTTTGGGGGAGAAGTAGAACGTGTATTAAACATGGCAGATGGCGTTTTACTCCTTGTGGATGCCTTTGAGGGCCCCATGCCACAGACACGTTTTGTACTACAAAAGGCGATTGACTTAAAGTTAAAGCCGATTGTAGTAGTCAACAAAGTTGACAAAGAAAACTGTACCCCAGAAGAGGTACATGAATCTGTTTTTGACTTAATGTTTGAATTAGGAGCAGAAGAGTGGCAATTAGATTTCCCTACCGTTTATGGCTCTGCCAAAAACAACTGGATGAGTCACGATTGGAAAGAGCAAACCGATTCAGTGGAGCCTTTATTAGATATGGTACTAGAGTATGTCCCTAGTCCAAAGATCGAAGAAGGAACTCCACAGATGTTGATTACTTCTTTAGACTTTTCTTCTTACACAGGTCGTATCGCCATTGGGCGTTTACAGCGCGGACAATTAAAGCCTGGGATGCAAGTTTCTTTAGTGAATCGCGATGGAGACATTTCAAAACAACGCATCAAAGAGCTCAACCTATTTGACGGATTGGGACGTAAAAAAGTAGAAGAGGTCAATGCTGGAGATATCTGTGCTGTAATTGGCTTAGAAAAATTTGAAATTGGGGATACCCTTGCTGATGCAGAAAATCCAGAGGCATTGCCTACTATTGCAATCGACGAGCCTACCATGAGTATGTTGTTTACCATTAACGATTCTCCTTTCTTTGGGAAGGATGGAAAGTTTGTAACTTCTCGACACATCAAAGATCGTTTAGAAAAAGAATTAGAACGCAACCTTGCGATGCGCTTACAAGAAACCGGCTCTGCAGATAAGTTTATTGTCTTTGGTCGTGGGGTATTACACCTTTCGGTTTTAATTGAAACCATGAGACGCGAAGGCTATGAATTACAAATCGGGCAACCACAGGTAATCATCAAAGAAATCGACGGCCTTAAACACGAACCTATCGAGGAATTAACCATTGACTTACCAGAAAATGTTTCTGGAAAAGCCATCGAAATGGTGACCTTAAGAAAAGGAGAGATGTTAAGTATGTCACCAAAAGGGGAACGCATGGTTTGTGAATTTATCGTGCCTTCTAGAGGGATCATTGGGTTGAGAAACCAATTGCTTACCGCCACGGCTGGAGAAGCAATTATGAACCACCGCTTTAAAGAATTCGCTCCCTACAAAGGAGAAATTCCTGGACGTATCAATGGGTCTCTAATTTCAATGGAAAAAGGAAATGCTATTCCTTACTCTCTAGATAAACTACAGGAGCGCGGAAAATTCTTTGTTGCACCAAACGAAGAAGTTTACACCGGACAGGTTATCGGGGAAAACTCTCGTGGAGATGATATGGTGGTCAATGTGACCAAAACCAAAAAGTTATCGAATGTTCGTGCCTCTGGTTCAGACGACAAGGTGAAGCTTACTCCACCGATCAAGTTTTCATTAGAAGAAGCCCTAGAATACATTCAAGGCGATGAATATGTCGAGGTTACACCTAATCACTTACGCCTGCGTAAAGTGTTCTTAGATGAAAACGAACGTAAACGTCAAGCGTCTAAAGTAGGGTAGCGTGGTTGTATATGAAAAGTAGTGGGTTTTAAGCACTAACTTTTCGGATAATAACTTACCTTTATTTTATTCATTTTGTTTCGTTTAAGCGATTAAACCGCTATTTTTTATATACGTTGTTAGCCACTGGCTTTTTCTTCATATTCTGGACAATCCAATCGGATTTCATTGCTCGATAACTCTTTTTGAAGCAGATTACAATAATGTACCTCTTGACTTCTTTCATAAAACTTACATCCATAGCAAGTTCTCTGAATTCTCAAAATTCCGTTGCGATTTAATTTGTATATAAGTTGACTTAAAGTACCGAGTAAACTTTCTAATTCAGATAATATTATTGAATAACTACGACTATCAGATGACGAAAAATCCTTTATAATCATTTCTTTCTTACCCAAAACCTTAATTGCATCACTTACAGTAGGTTTTGTTACGTTAAATTCTTTTGCAAGAAGACTAACGTTACACAATTCTCGTTTGTGATAAGCTATGAATATGATTATTTGAATTTGAATTTCGAGTTTACTCGCAAATTCAGAAAGACCATAGAACCTTGCCACACGAGCGTAGCGACTGATGAATACCAACAAAAAGATATACGAGACATGAATAAATTGCTGTTTAGGTAATGTTGGATTGAGTTTTGCTCGATGCCAGTCTTTGGCTGTATTTTATTTATAATACTCATAGTGCAATTTGGTTTAGCAGGGCGTTGGATTAAATTTCCAAAGGGGCGGGAACAGTTTTGCTGTAAAGCAATATATAGTAAAACACATCGCACTAATTCGGTTTGACAGACCCCAAAAAATTCAGTATAGAAAAACCAGTAGTAGGCAATCGGTAGTAGATAAGATTTGGGTGCTGTTACATTAAATGTACAAAAAAAAATATAAGCAGCTTGTGCTTAGTGCTTTGTTAGTATAAAAAACCTATTGGGATAGCCTAAGACGGCTTCTTTTGCACGACCTCATAGACAGCACCTTCATCACAGCGCAAGATTTTTCCCGGGAATTTGACGATCATATTGTAATCGTGAGTGGCCATTAAAACGGTCATACCTTGCTGGTGGAGTTTTTGAAACACCTCCATGATTTCTAGGCTGGTTTGTGGGTCGAGGTTTCCGGTGGGTTCGTCTGCGATAATAATTTCTGGAGTATTGAGTAGGGCGCGGGCAATGGCGACGCGTTGTTGTTCTCCGCCAGAGAGTTCAAAGGGGTGTTTTTGTTCAATTCCTTCCATGCCTACTTCGCTTAGTACTTCCTGGATGCGCTCCTTGATTTTGGCCTTGTCTTTCCAGCCGGTAGCCTTGAGGACAAAATTCAAATTATCAAAAATGGTGCGGTCGGGGAGGAGCTTAAAATCCTGGAAGACAACCCCCAACTTTCGTCTTAAAAACGGAATGTCTTTTTGGCGAATGCCATTTAAATCATAGCCTACAATCCCGCCTTGCCCTTCTTGCAGGGGTAAATCGGCATAAAGGGTTTTGATCAAACTACTTTTTCCAGTGCCAGTTTTTCCTATCAAAAAAACAAAGTCTCCTGCCTGCACCTCGATGTCCACTTGGCTTAAAATACATTGTTTGTTTTGAAAAATATTGGCTTCTTGTAATTGAACAATCGGTGCTCCCACGGTATAGAAATATATGATTTGACACTAAAGGTACTATTTCTCGCTTCACGGTAAAAAGTCCTCTTGTATTTTGTTGATAATTTTTATACGTTATCCCAATATCTTGCGTTTATAATAAGAGTAGAATTCTTAAATTTAGGGAGATAAAATTGATGAGAACCCCCTCGCTTTTAACGGTCTTATTTTGTTTGGCTTTATCCTTGTTTAAGGGGACAGCCCAGCAGGGATGGGAGTCGAATGCACTGACTTCTGCAGAGTATTATTTTGCGGCTAAAGCCTTTGGACCTGCGGCCCAGTATTATCAAATTCAACCCTATTACCCCAGCCTTGCGAACAGTCATGATGCAGCTGATTTTTACACCCTGGCGTCTGCTTTGCGTTTAAACACCGCTGGCGCAGAGAAGATGCTAACGGCTTATATGGTTGATCATCCCACCAGTTATTTGACCGAGACCGCATTCTTTGATGCCGCTAATTTCTACTTTAACCGCGGTCGTTATTCTTATGCCTTGAAATGGTACAGTAAAATAAGCGAAAGAGAAGTGGCCAAAGTGCAGCGTCCAGAATACAACTTTAACAAAGGCTATACTTACTTTGCGTCTAAGCGATACAAGAAGGCAAAGCCATTGTTTGATAAGGTCAAAGAGCTTCCCGCTTATCAGTCAGATGCGAATTACTATTTGGGCTATATCGCTTATCAATTAGAAGATTTTGAGGAGGCCAACCGAAACTTTGACAAGCTCAACAACAGTAGTGACGACAATACCATAGGCTATTTTCAAGCCGATATGAACTTTAAATTAGGGCGTTTTGATCAAGCAATTCTTTTGGCGAAGCCTAGTTTAAAAGGCGCAGACCAAAAAGAAACTTCTGAGTTGTCAAAGATCATAGGCGAAAGCTATTTTAACTTAAAAGATTACCGTTCTGCCTTGCCCTTTTTAATTGCCTATAAAGGCAAAAGAGGGAAGTGGAATAATACCGATTATTATCAATTGGGCTACACGCACTATCGCGTTAATGAGTACGAGAATGCCATTGCACAATTCAATAAGATCATCAATGGAAAAAATGCGGTCGCTCAAAATGCTTATTATCACCTCGCCGATAGTTATTTACAAACAGACCAAAAAACAGCGGCACTAAATGCCTTTAAGCGTGCCGCAGAAATGAAGTTTGACGCCATAATAGCAGAAGATGCACTCTTAAATTATGCCCGCTTGAGCTATGAAATCGGGAATTCTTATGAAAGCCCTTCTGCTGTATTGCAACGCTTTGTAGCCACTTACCCTAAAAACACAGCCGTCAACGAGATCGAAGAACTCTTGTTAGACTCTTATGTCAACTCTCAAAACTTTGATGCAGCCCTTGCTTTACTCGATAAATTTTCTTCCAGTGATTATGACGAGGCGAGACAAATTGTCTCCTATTTAAAAGCAACTTCTTTGTACAAAAGCGGACAATTCGCTGCTGCCATTGAATATTATACTGCTGCGATAAAAGCCTTTAAAAACCCGCTAATCATTGCGAATGCTACCTACTGGCAAGCCCAGGCATACTTTGAGCTAAAAGAATACACCCTTGCGCTTGAGCTTTTTCAGGAGGCAAAACCTTTGCCAAAGTTTCCAAGCTTAGGTGCAGCAAAAACCATAGACTATCACAGCGGTTATTGTTATTTTCAATTAAAGAATTATCCCGCGGCCATTACTGCATTTGAACGCTTCCTGCAACAGGCACAAACGGTAAAATACGAACGCGATGCCCGCCTTAGATTAGGGGATAGCCACTTTGTTTTAAAAGCCTATTGGCCCGCCATGGATCAATACGAAAAAGTGAGAACCCTCGCCCCACAAAGAGCGGGTTATGCCATGTATCAACAAGCCTTAAGCTATGGTTTTGTCAATCGGTTAGATCAAAAAATTGAGTTGCTAAAAGCCTTAATCGCGCAATTCCCCAGTTCTTCCCTTGTCGATGATTGTCAATATGAACTGGCCTTGTCCTACACCAAAAAAGGTGATAATGAAGCAGCCATCGCAGCCTATGATGTGATTATTAGGCAAGCCAAAGAAAGCTCCTATCGCTCAAAAGCCCTCTTAAATAAAGGTTTGATTCAATACAATAACGGAGCGTCAGCGCTGGCAGATAGCACTCTAAAAAATCTTGTGCAGTCTTACCCTAATGAAGCACTGGCGCAACAGGCTTTACAGACTGTTAAAGAGATCGCCATTGAAGAGAATACGATAGCAGATTTTTCTGCTTGGTTAAAAGAAATTGAGATGGCTTCTATTCCAGATTTACAATTGGAAAAAGCTGCCTTTGACGCCATCGAAAGATTGCTCAATGATGGAAAAAAGAAAGCTTTAAAACGCGCCTTAGAAAGCTATTTAGAAGAATACAGCAGTGGAGGGAATAGCCTTCGTGCATCCTTCTTATTAGCAGAAATCGCTTTTGAAGAAGAAGAATGGGGCGAAGCAAGTTTGTATTATGACAAGGTCATACAAGCTCCCCTTAACGAATATTCTGAACAGGCCTTAGTGCGCATCACCCAGGCTTTAGTTCAGCTAGAGGAAAAGAAAAAGGCATTGTCTTTTTGGCAAAAATTAGAGTCCATTGCGCAGTATGACGAAAACAAGCGCTACGCACAATTCAATCTAATGCAACACTATTTTGAAGAAAAATCCCTTGAAGATGCGATCGCTTATGCCGAAAAAATCTTAGCCCTTACAGAATTAGAAGAGAGAGTGAAATGGGATGCCTATTACATTTTAGCAAAAGCTGCCCAAGAAAGAAAAGATGTGCCAAAAGCGGCAAAAGCTTTTAAGGCGCTAGAGAAAGCTCCGCAAGGAGAACGCGCAGTCGAAGCCTTGTACTTTGACGCTTTGCAAAAACACAATGATCTAAAATTTGCGACTTCGAATAAAGTCATCGAAAACATCGCGCAAAATTATGGCGGCTACCCCAGTTGGGGAGCAAAGAGCTTGTTATTGATGTCAAAGAACTTTTATCAACTAGATGATGCATTTCAAGCGACCTATATCTTAGAATCCATTTTAGAGAACTTTAGCCAGTTTCCAGTAGTGATTCAAGAAGCAAAAAAAGATTTAGAAAACATAAAAACAGTCGAAGCGAAAAACAATGCTTCGATTGATCTAGAAACCTCTTCAAATGAATAGATTAAAGTACTTGTTGGCTTGCCTTCTCTTTTCAGCTGTTGCTCTAGGGCAAGACGAAAAAGAAGATCTAGGGATCCAAGAGGTTACAGTGATCAAGTCTTACACCCCCAGTTTACAAGATGTTTTTAAAATAAGAGAAAGCCCTGCAACCATTGACTCAATTGTCGCTCCTAAAAAGGGGGTTGAGTACAGTATTTTTTCGGTTCCTGTGGCCTCAACTTTTATCCCTTCTAAAGGCAGTGCAAGAAAATTAAAACCCAAAAAGCAAAAACCACAATTCAATTCTGGCGGGAGCCTCGGTTTTGGGAATTTTAATCAATTGTTGTTTAAGTACAACACTAACTTCAATATCGATCGCCGTCAAAAAATTGATTGGATGGCTTATTTCAACGGTTTTTTAAAACCCTTAGATGAGGTACAACTCGATAGTAAACAAAGTAATTTGTTGTTAAATGTATCGCATCAATATGCAACCACTAACCGCAATTCATTTTCCCAAATCAATTTTCGCCAACACCGACAATCTTTCTATGGGTTACGCAACCCTCTAGAAGATGATTTTATCTTGGCGCAAATTCAGCCACAGCAAAACCTTAATTACCTCTCTGTAAGTTCTGCATGGCAATGGTATAATCCAGTGGTAAAGCGCCTTTCTTTAGATTCTTATTTGACAACAGATGCTTTTGGAACATCAGAAATTGAAGTAGATTTTTCTTCAAAATTTCAAGTCTTATGGGGTGGTGTAGCCATTTCTATGTTGCCAGAAGTAAGCTTCCTTTCAACTTCCTTTAAAGAAGATTTTTATACCCGCGAGGCGGTAGACTATAGCGCCGGAAACGCTAGGCTATCTATTTTCGCAAGTAAAATAAATGGCAACTTCAAGTTTAAAGTAGGAGCAAAAGCCGTTATAGGAATAGGGGATGAGTTCGAAGAAAACAACTTCTTTCTTTATCCAGAATTTGCCTTGTCTTATCGACCACAAAAAGGAAACTTTGCACCCTTCTTAAATTTAACGGGAACCTTACAGCAAAATAGTTTTAGGTCTTTTACTCACGCAAATCCTTATGTTGCCCCAGCAATTCAATTGCAATCCTCGAATATTCCTTATCAAGCGCAGTTGGGAACACGTTCAAAATTTGCTGCAGGCTGGGAGTTTCAATGGAACTTGTTTTATGAGCAGAATAAAAAGCAACCCCTCTACCAAAACTTAGGTATCGATATGGATCGATTGAATATAGTGTCCTATCTTTATGCGAATGCCTTTGAGGTTGTTTATGCGAATTTGCACAAAGTAGGCGTTGAAGCACAATTAGGTGCAGCCTTTAAAAATGGAGGTAGATTACAGTTTAAGGCGCGTTATGCCGACTTTTCTTTTGACAATGTAAACGAAGACACGCACATTTTT
>Ga0233444_10003837_pt1 | contig 14678 bp, 11 predicted proteins | sample SI_124_October20_6_FD_182792 | JGI IMG/M metagenome (GOLD analysis project Ga0233444, IMG submission 182792) | Seawater microbial communities from Saanich Inlet, British Columbia, Canada - SI_124_October2016_10_MG | ecosystem: Environmental > Aquatic > Marine > Inlet | place: Canada: British...
GACGATAAATCGACACTTAAGTTGAAAGGTAATTCTGAAGCTGTAATCACAGGGCAAAGAACGGCAGCTAGTATTTCAAAGAAAATAAATATGGATTCAGGAACAATTAGGGCAACAATTAAAAAGCAGAATTCAAGCTTTGTTATTCAAACACCAACCTCTGTTGCGTCAGTTAAAGGAACAGACTTCTGGCTACTAACTGATCCAGATAAAGGAGATCAAGTTATAGGTCTAGAAGGAATAGTTTCTTTGAAAAACATAGACACTGGACAAGATGTCGATGTCGTTCAAGGAATGTCGGGGATATCAACTCCCGATGGTGATGTCGGTGTTGAAGAAACAGTAGCTTCCTCAATTCCAACAGACCCCAGTGAGTCAAGTGAAGATGGTCCGTCACAATTTAAAATTTATCTAGAGGGTCCAAACGGAACTCAAAAAGTAATGGTGATCGAGTACCAGTAATCATATCGATCAACCTCATCATCTAATTAACTTTCTATATTCCAAAAACATAAAAACGTGAAAGTTTATTTTTTATTAATAATAAGCCTTTTCTCTACTGGCTTATCTCAATCTAGTAATTTGTATTATCACAAAACCCCATCAGATATAAATACTGGTGAATCCATAGAGATTTCACAATTACTCTTTACTGACCTTGGAATTGAACAGGGGATACTCTACTTTAGGAACAAAGGCGAAATGAGTTATCAGGAAGTTGAAATGAGGTTTGTAGATGGAAAATGGGTTGGTCTTATCCCTGGCGAAAGAGTCACACCAATTGGAATTGAATATCTATCTGTTTTAACACAATTTGATGGGGGAAGAATAGCCCTTCCCTTAATAGATAATCCTTTTGATAACCCTTTGATAATCAATATAAACGTAGGGGCTGTATCCAATAAAACTAAAAAAACTAACAATTCTATAAAATCTGATTCTGATATACTAATTCTCGCGCCCGAGAATGGATCTTTTCAAAAAAGTAATGAATTAGTTATTTCAGTGTCTTTATTCAATTCTCCAGAGGTTGATCAAAACTCATTTCAAATATATATTGATGATGTTGATTTCACACAAGAAACGGTGATTTTTGGAGATGTTTTATCTTTAGTTCCTAATACGGACTTAGGCATCGGTTTACACAAAATTAAAATATTATTTAAAACAACCTATGGCATTCCTCTCTCCCCCCTTGAATGGTCTTTCAGTACCAGTAAAGGGCTTTCTAGCCTTTCTGAAAGTTTTTCATATAAAGGATCTTTGGTGCGAAAAAAATCTTCAAATACAGCATCTAAAATCACAGTTAATGAAGATCAATTAAATCTTCGATTAGAAGCTGAAGCTGGTTGGATCAAAGGGAAATACAGTTTAAAAACATCAAGTCGGAACTCAAAATATGCACAACCTCTTGATCGTAGAAGCTTAAGCCTACAAATAACAGATTATTTACGTATCGAAAGAGGAGATGTCTATCCTTCTATTTCACCGCTAATATTAGATGGGAAAAGGATTAATGGGAGATATACAAAAGCCGATTTGAATTACGGATTTGGATTTAATGGTATTGATCTTTTTGGACGTAATTTCTTAGATTTCAAGCTCAAGGGAAATGTTGAGTTAAAAACTGTTTCTGGAAACTTAGTTGAAGGAGTTCAGTATAAAAAAGGAGTTAATAAAGCATATCAGCTTTTAGAAGATTTAATTCAATATGATAATCTAGGAAACCGAATATACGTTTTTAGCAGAAGGGGTTACACCTTTCCAAGAAAAATTAACGCAGCTCGTTTAGCATTCTCTTTTAATAACCGAGTAAAAGGAGGATTTCATTTTTTAAAAGCTAAAGATGATTTTGAAAAAGTAAAAACAAATGTGTCATTTGAAAATTTATTTTCAGCAAGCGAATCAATAACCGGAGATAGTATTATAAACTATTATACAATACCTCAATTTATTGATTCTTTAGTAAATCAAGATACAATTAGAGTTAAAACAAAAAACTGGAATAATGGTACCCCAAAAGAAAACTTAGCTTTTGGTTTTGACTTGGAAGGTTCTCTGGATAATAGAAAACTACTATTCCAATTGGGTTGGAATATGAGTTTAACAAATTCAAATACTTGGGCCGGGACAGCAAGTAAAGACTCATTGGATTTAATGATGGACACTATCGTCGATGGAAAACTTCTTGATATTCCAATAGGTGAGATTGGAGACTTTATTGAAAGCTACTCAGATATTTTTACCATACATCCATTATATATGGCTCCGATATTACCAATTGATCCTATTGCAGCAGAAGAAAGTCAAATCAGAGCGATATTAAATATGCCTTCTTCAGCATACTATGTGAGAGCAAAAGCGAGTTATTCTTTTAATAACGTTTTAATTGAATATAAGCAGCTTGGTCCTGAATACAGGACATTTGGTAATCCTTATTTAACTAATAATATTCGAGAATTTACTATTAATGATCGTTTATCAACATTGGGTCGACGGTTAATGTTTGTTGTAGGTTATAGGTACAGAGATAATAAATTATCTGACCTCATTGCAAATCCAGTGGCTTCAAGAACATTTTCATTAAACACCACTTTAGTTCCAGGGCCAGGAGCACCATCAATAATAGTTAACATGCAATCTATTGGAAGAACAAATGGTATTGACTCTTTAGATAGAGATCAATACGGAAATTACTTAGGCGATAGCCGTGAAAACTCTCAGGCCCTGAATGTAATGGGGTCCATTAACATACCCGGAAAGTTTGAAAAATTAACTACGACAACCTCAATTAATGTTAGCTCTATAACATATCTTGACAATCTTGCCTCTCAACGAGAAGCTAGTTATTTTTTTTCAAAATCAGAAACGCAGTCAATTTCTGCAACATTTTCAACTCGTTTCAACATACCATTGAAAACATCTTCAACTTTTAATAAAACTATGATTAATACCCCTTATTTAGATGTTAATAATATTGTATCTGTTCAAAAAAATGCATGGACAAGTTTTAGTACCTCCTCTCAATATTCTTTTTTAAAAAATAAACTTAGATCAAGAATTGGGATTGACTTCACAAGTAATGGTGAGAAAGGACCCTTGGCTACAAAACTATTCGGAACTAAGTTGGGTGGTGACTGGGACATTATCGATAAATTAACACTCACTCTAAATAGCTCATTCAGGTTGATTGATAATACGGGAAACAAGAATGATGGAAAAGATAATGACTTAGACGGAAAGATCGACGAATTAAGAGAAAATTGGTCTATAAGTAATTCGGGCATTAATATTACATTAGGTTACAGATTTTGATTATTAGATTTAAAATTTTTTTGCAAAAACATGTAATTGACCTTAGCCTAACTATTGGTTCGATCTTTATCACTTGTTTTCTTCATTGGATTGGTATTTTTGATTTTCTTGAATTAAAAACATATGATTATAGGTTTCATTCTGTTAGGGGTCCTCTCACAGGTTGGAGAGCTAGTGACTCAACTATTATTAAAAAAGATACAGATGTTATCTTGGTTGAAGTAGATGATGAGTCATGGAGAATTCTTAAAGATAAAAAAGTACCTTGGCCATATCCTAGAGGTGATATTTGGGCTAGGGCAGTTGATAATTTATCCAAAGCTGGTGCAAAGGTGATAGCTTTTGATATTCAATTTGATTCTCCAGACGCTAGATCTGAGTATTTAAGGAGTGTTAGTGGAAATTTACCTTCTGAGTTTCAGCAGTATTTACCAGGTCATGGAGATGTAATTCTAGCAGAATCGATAAAGAAAGCTCAAGAGCAAGGTACAAAGGTTGTTATGGACGTAAAAATGGTTAGTGAACCAACCCGTATACCACCAACATATATTGCGTACCCAGTGAAAGAAATAATGGATGTGAATCCGGAAACTGGTCTTATAAATGACATGTTAGATACTGACGGTTTTTCTCGAAAATATAGTATAGCAGGTTATATGGATCACCAACCAGACATTGCATATCTAACGCTTGGTCTAAAATGTGTAAAAGAATTTTTAGATATATCGGATGATGTTGAACCTTCTTTCGATCCAGAAAAATTAGAGTGGAAATTTGATGATTTAAAAATTAAATCGTATGGGAAAACAAATACTTTTTTGGTTAATTATTATGGCCCTCCTTCTGGGTATAAGATACCTGGTCGAGATGATCTGAAGCCTTGGGGTACATTCCCTAGATTCTCCCTGTCACAGATTCTTGACACCCAGGATTATGATCTTCCTGAAGACATTGATTGGATGAGCCAATTCATACCAGGGGAAATTCCTGATTGGATTTCAGCATTAGAAACTGAAAGCGAAAAGAAAGAGATGATGGAAATGATGGGTATAGGCCAAGATTTTGATATTAAAGAATCACCTTTTTTTGATAAAATTGTGATTCTTGGTGTATCAGTAGAGGTCTTGCATGATGTTAAATCAACTCCATTTTATAATTATATGGATTTAAGTCAATTAACTCCTGGAATGGAAACACATGCAAATGCAATCCAAACAATTTTGCATAATAATTTTCTTACTGTTTTTGGAGGAAAAACAACAAGGTTTTTAGCTGATGGATCAAGCTATCCCCTAGAAAATATTTTATTGATTTCTATTATGTGCTTTTTTGCTTATTTTGTTTTAACAAGAACCAATACACATCCTCTATTAGCTGGCGTGATAATTATCTCACAAGGCTTGATTTATTATGCTTTCGCAATGGGTTTATTTGCCAATGATTATTTTTGGTTTTGGAAATCTACACTATCAAACCTTCTTCCAGATTTCATTCATAGCCATTTTTATGAAAGTTTACAGGTCAATCTCCCTCCACCTGGGAAAAGTTTTGTAATGCCAATTGTTGCCCCAATTTCTGGGTTGATTCTAACATACTCGAGTAATATAATTTTTCAATTCCTTCATGAGCAGCAAGATAAAAAATTTCTCAGAGATACATTTGGAACTTATATCTCTCCTGAGGTGTTAGATAAAATGTATGAGGAAAAGCAAGCTCCAACACTTGGAGGAATTGAAGGTCATCATACAGCCTTTTTTTCAGATATTCAAAATTTTTCAACTTTTTCAGAAGTACTTGAACCTGAGAAAATGGTTGCAATTATGAATGAGTACTTAACTGTCATGTCTAAAGTTATTCTCGATCATGAAGGTACTTTGGATAAATATATTGGTGATGCAATTGTTGCTTTTTATGGTGCTCCTGTAGCTGTAGAAAATCATGAGAAAAAATCATGCTTTACTGCTTTAGCTATGCAAGATGCACTGAATGATTTGAGAATTAAATGGAAAAAAGAGAATGACTGGCCAGACATTGTTTATTCAATGCAGCATCGAATCGGATTAAATTGTGGGAAAATGGTTACTGGAAATATGGGATCAGAAATGAGAATGAACTATACTATGATGGGTGACACAGTAAACCTAGCAGCCCGCTTAGAGTCTTCAGCTAAACATTATGGAGTTTATAATTTTGTTGGTGAAAATATTTATGAAGCAACAAAAGATGATTTCATCTTTAGGTTTTTGGATTTTGTTCGTGTAAAGGGTAAAAATATTCCTGTCAAAGTTTATGAACTAGTATCTCACAAGGATAATATTAGCCATGAAAATGTAGCTTTAGTAAAAGTATTCGAAGAAGGTTTAGATTTGTATTACCAGCAAGATTGGTCAAATGCATTAAGTCGATTTGAAGAGGCTGAAAAAATAGAAGACCATTTCACATCAAGAAATACGACACCATCGAATATCTATATTGATAGATGTTTAAAATTTAAAGAGAGTCCTCCTGGAAAAGATTGGGATGGTGTTTGGACTATGACTTCTAAATAATTTTATTATGATTAATATGAATTATAGAAAAAAATGAAAAAAACACGTGGACATATTTTATGGGTAGATGATGAGATTGAACATCTAAAGCCACATATACTTTTTCTCGAGGAGAAGGGGTATAATCTTTCTAAAGTTAATAATGGCCAAGATGCAATCGAAATAGTCAAGAATAATTACTTCGATCTAGTACTTCTTGATCAGTCTATGCCTGGAATGGATGGCTTAGAAGTATTATCTCAACTAAAAAAGCAGCGTAAAACTCAATTAATTATCATGATAACTAAAACTGAAGATGAATGGTTGATGGATGAGGCAATAACAGGCCAAGTAGAGCAACTCTTATTTAAACCTGTAAATCCAAATCAAATTTTCATGGCTTGTAAGCAAGCTTTAGAAAAAAAATCATTAAGTGAAGAAAGAGCAACAAGAGAATATTTAAAAGAATTCCAGGAGCTAAATGATCAACTTAGAGAAAATCTTAGTTCTCAAAATTGGTGGCTTCTTTATGATAAACTTGTGGAATGGCAATTAAAATTTGATTTATATAAAGATATAGGATTGGAAACAATTTTAGATGAACAAATTCAAACCTGCAATAAAGAGTTTAGTTCGTATATTGAAAGATCATATGTGGAATGGTTAAAAGATGAAAGTCGTCCAAGGCTGTCAACAGATGTTTTTAGAGATTTTGTTAAACCAAGGTTAGAAAAAAATGAAAAGGTATGTCTCCTTGTTGTCGATTGCATGAGATATGACCATTTTAAAAGTATTTTACCTGCTTTAGAAAATATTTTCACTATTGATGTGGACTTTAAATTCTCATTATTACCAACAGCTACTCCCTATTCAAGAAACTCTATTTTTTCAGGAATCTTCCCAGATGAAATGGTGAAAAAATACAAAGAACAAGCTATTGACATGCAAAGTGATTCTTCAAGTTTAAATAAACATGAAAAATTGTTTTTGGAGGATCAGTTAATAAAGTATGACCTCGAAAATAAAAAAATACATTACCATAAGATATGGGCAGTTCAGGAAGGTGAAAAATTCAAAAATAGAATAAAAGATTTTCTTCAAAAAGATATGCTTGCATTAGTAGTTAACTTTGTAGATATATTAGCACATAATAGCTCTCAGTCTGGCGTTCTGAAAGAGATGGTTCCTGATGAGGCGGGTTATCGCTCTGCTGTGAAGTCTTGGTTTGATAATTCATGGCTTCTTGATGTGTTAAAAGTACTTAGCGAAAATGATTGGACTGTGGTTCTAACGAGTGACCATGGAAGTATTAGGGTCAAAAATGATATAATGGTTGCTGCAGATAAAGGCGCATCTTCAGGCGTAAGGTATAAGCATGGAAGGAATCTGAATTCAAGTACCAAAAATGCACTTGTTATAAAAGATCCGGCAGAATATAAACTACCAGCATTCGGTCACCAACCTAGTTATGTAATTGCTAAAGATGAAAATTATTTTGTATATCCTAATGATGTACACAAATATCAAAATAAATTTAAAAATTCATTTCAGCATGGAGGTATTAGTATGGAAGAAATGATGGTTCCTATCGGAATAATGAAGCGGAAAAAAAATGATATTTAAAAGTAAGTCAGTTCTTGAAACATATATAATAGCTGATAAAATATTAACTAAAATAAAACCGGGTTCTGTTATTGCATTATTAGGAGATTTAGGAACAGGGAAAACAACGTTTACTCAAGGGTTTGCTAAAGCACTCAAAATTGAAGAACGAGTTGGATCTCCAACTTTTAAATTGGTTTCGGAATATGAATGCAATCCATATAAGTTATACCATATTGATGTTTATCGATTAAAAAATTCAAGTGAATTTTTAAATATTGGTGGAGAAGAGTATCTTTCCTCAAAAAATAGTTATACTTTAATCGAGTGGGCAGATATTATAAAAGATGTTCTCCCTATAGATACAATAAAAATTAAATTATCTAGAATTAAGGAAGATAAAAACATTAGAAAAATCAATGTTCAAGGACTGAATAATGGATTCTAAAACTATACTTTCGATAGAAACGTCTTCGAATGTATGTGGTATAGCAATAACTTCAGGACTTGAACTTATTGCCCTAGAAGAAGATTTTAATTTTAGAAAACATATTGAAGTTTTACCATCTCTGTACGAAAAAATTATGAATGAAAGTAAGTTTTCATTAGAAAAAATTGATGCAATAGCTATAAGCATCGGACCTGGATCTTTTACAGGTTTAAGAATAGGTCTCGGTTTTGCGAAAGGGCTAGCATATTCTCATGGACTACCTATTATACCTGTTCCCACTTTTCTATCATTAGCTTATAGTTTAAAATTGTCACAACCCTCTAGTGGTATGATTCTATCACATGGTACGAAAGTATTTTATCAAGAGTTTAGATGGTCCAAAGAGATTCCGAGCCCTTTACTTCCTCCAGCGGTATTCAATATCAAGACATTACAAGATGAAAAAGAAATAGCTTTCCAATCCAATTGTGAAGCTCTTCTAGAGCCAGATACGAGAATTAAAAAAGCTGATTTAACATCAGAAAACATTAGTTATTTGGCAAATATAAACTTTAAAAATTGGCTTGAAGATAGACCTTATCAGTTGGTTCCTGATTATATTGCTAATTTTAATACTAATCCTATTGGATAGAGAACTCAAAATAAGATTAGGATCTGAAAAAGATACTGACGAAATCTTGAGAATTGAAAACTCATTATTTAAAGAGGATTCTTGGTCGAGAAATATGATTTTTTCTGAGCTAAAAAAAGGAATTAATAAAAAAACATTTTTAGTTGAGCGGAATCAAAAATTGATAGCCTATTTAATGATTCGTTTTTTTGGCTTAGAATATCAAATTTTAAATTTGGCCGTTTCAAAGATCGAACAGAATAAAGGTGTAGGTTTATTATTATTATTATTTTTTTTAAAAAAGATACCTATTAATTCTTCCGTATTTTTAGAAGTAAAAGAAAGTAATTTGCCTGCAATTAGTTTGTACAATAAATTAGGTTTTATTAAACAATATGTAAGGAATAAATATTATTCTGATGGAAGCAATGCTTTAGTTTTACATCACAATAAAATTAATTAATGTTATGGCATGGTTTAAAAGAAAAGAAAAAAAACTAAAAAATCCTACTAAAAAATCAATCCCTGATGGTCTATGGGGTAAATGCCCATCATGTGGTGAGATCATATATAAACCTGAACTTGAAAAAAACTTATCGGTATGTCATCATTGTAATCACCACTTTAGGGTTCCTCCTGAAATTTATAAGAGTTTATTAATTGATGAAGGGTCAGATAAAAGGTGCTTTGAAAATATTAAATCAATTGATTTTTTAGGATTTAAAGCAAAAAAAGCTTATAAAGATCAAATTTTAGATGCAAATAAAAAAACAAAAGAGTACGATGCTATTCAAGTTTTTGAAGGTGATATAAATAAAAAAAATGTTGTTTTGGGAATCATGAACTTTCAATTTATTGGTGGTAGTATGGGCTCTGTTGTTGGCGAGATTGTATCTCGATCAATTGTCCTCGCTGGTAAAAAGAAAATACCTTTTATTCTTATTTGTTCTTCAGGTGGTGCAAGAATGCAAGAGGGAGCGATTTCGTTGATGCAATTAGCTAAAACAAGCACACAATTGGCAAAATTTAATAAAGAGGGTGGTCTATTTATTCCAATTTTAACAGATCCAACAACAGGAGGTGTAACCGCTAGTTTTGGTATGTTAGGTGATTTAATATTGGCTGAACCTGGAGCATTAATAGGTTTTGCTGGTCCAAGGGTAATTAAGCAAACAATCGGCCAAGATATGCCAAAAGGTTTTCAAAGGTCAGAATTTTTACTTGAAAAGGGCTTTGTTGATCATATAATTGATAGAAAAAATATGAAAGAAAAATTATCCACTCTTTTAACGCTGCTGCAATGAAATCTAAACCCAAAATTTTAATCACTAATGATGATGGTATTTTTTCATCAGGCATTTATGCTTTATGGGAGGCTTTATCCCAAGTTGGTGATGTTTATGTAGTTGCACCAAGTGATGAGAAGAGCGCCGCAAGTCACTCAATTACTATTAATAATTTATTAAGAGTAAAAAAAGTTAAAAGAGCAGGGGGGTTTGAAGGATGGTCCGTATCGGGTACACCCGCTGATTGTACTAAAATTGCAGTCAAAGAAATTTTGAATTTTATCCCAGATTTATTAGTCTCAGGTATTAATAAAGGATCTAATCTTGGCAATAATATAATGTACTCAGGAACCATTGCAGCAGCAGCCGAGGGAGCAATATTAAATATTCCCTCAATTGCGATTAGTTTAGATTCACATAATGTCAAAGATTGGAGTGGGGCTAAAATAGAGGCTATAAAAATATCAAAAAGCATACTTAAAAATGGTATTCCTAAAAATACATTATTAAATGTAAATGTTCCATATTGTAATTCTGAAGAGATAAAAGGGGTGAAAATAACACACCAAGGTAATCAATATTTCAAGGATGAATTTGAAAAAAGAAATGCTCCTTCAGGTTTCTCTTATTACTGGATGAAAGGGAAAATCATTGATAAAGATACTTCAAATCAATTTGATGGTAATGCAGTATCAAAAAAATACACAAGTATTACACCTATAACTTTCAAGTTTACAGATACTTCATATTTCAATACACTGGTTGATCTTCATGAAAATTAATATGCTAAATGAATCTGGTATTATTATTTTAGATTTTGGGTCGCAATACACTCAACTTATTGCTAGAAGAATTAGAGAAAATAATGTTTATTCTGAAATTTTATCACCAGAAACAAAAATAGATGAAATCTTATCAAAAAAGCCAGCAGGCTTAATTTTATCTGGCGGTCCAAATAGTGTTTATAAAAGTGATGCACCAAAATTTGATACAAGAATTTTAAGCCTTGATATTCCCATAATGGGAATCTGTTATGGCCTTCAATTATTAGCGCACAAAGATGGAGGCCGGATAAGTTCATCTGGTGATGGTGAATATGGATTTGCTTCTATTAACATTAATAAACAAAGTGGCTTGTTTTCAAATATTAGCTCAGAATCTGAAGTCTGGATGAGCCACGGTGATAAAATTGAAGAGATGCCGGATAGGTGGCAAATTTTAGCAACTTCATCTAATGGAGTAATTGCTGCAATAGGAAATGAAAATCAAAGTCGCGTAGCAACGCAGTTTCATCCTGAGGTTTCTCATACAAAAGAAGGAAAAGAAATAATTTCAAATTTTCTTTTTAAAATTTCTAATTGTACACCAAACTGGACCGCAGGAAATTTTATTAATGAGCAAATAAATATAATTAGAGAGAGAATAGGTAAAAAAAAAGTTTTAGTGGGTGTTAGTGGTGGAGTTGACTCAACTGTTGTTGCAGCCCTTCTACACAAAGCTGTTGGTGAAAATTCGATCGCTGTTCTTATTGATCATGGTCTTTTAAGAAAAAATGAAGCCATTGACTGCGTAGATGCTCTTCAAAAAGGATTAGGCGTTAATATCAACTCTTATGATGAGTCAGAATCTTTTCTATCAAAATTAAACATGATCACAGACCCTGAAAAAAAGAGAAAAATAATAGGTAACGAGTTTATTTTTTCTTTTGAACGCATTGCTGAAAATCTCGGGAAAATTGACTTTTTAGCACAAGGGACTCTTTATCCCGATATTGTTGAAAGTGGATTTAGTAAAGGTAAAAGTGCACATGTTATTAAAAGTCATCACAATGTAGGCGGTCTTCCTGAAAATATGGATTTTGAACTAATTGAGCCATTAAAAGATTTATTTAAAGACGAAGTAAGAAAAGTAGGTTTAGAGTTAGGGCTACCTAAGTCCTTAATTCAGAGACATCCATTTCCAGGTCCAGGCCTAGGTGTCCGGATTATTGGCGAAATATCTAGAAGTAGAATTAAAATTCTTCAAGAGGCTGATAAAATTTATATGGATATTTTAGTAGAAGATAATTTATATGATGAAATTTGGCAGGCCTTTGCAGTCTTAATCCCAGTTCAAACTGTTGGTGTTATGGGAGATCAACGTACCTATGAAAACCTATTAGGTCTTAGGGCTGTAACAAGTCAAGATGGTATGACGGCTGATTGGTTTAGGATGCCTTCTGACACCTTATCAAAAATTTCAAATAGGATTGTAAACAATGTGCAAGGAATAAATAGAGTTGTTTATGATATTACTTCTAAACCACCTGGAACCATAGAATGGGAATAACTAGACTTTATAAATAACAAATAAGTATATGAGCCAAATTCAAATTAGAAATGCAAAAGAGAAAGATTCTGATCAAATAGCAATCGTATTATTAGATTTTTATAATATGAAGAATAAAGAGGAAGCTACTAGAACCTTTCAATCCGAGTCCCAAAAAGGTTACCATTATATTGTAGCCAGGCAAAATGATAAAATCATTGGACTAGTAACTTGGTTAACACATGGTTTATTAAAACATGGCCTTTTCGAACTAGATAGAATTTGTTTATTAAAAGAATCAAGAGGTCTTGGTCTTGGAAAAACCTTAGTTGAGAAATTGATTGAAAACGCTAGAATATTTTACAGAGAACGAAATGAAAATATTCGAAAACTATATTTATTGACTCATGAAGAGAATAAAAGCGCTCAGTTATTTTATGAAAAGGTCGGATTTAAATATGAAGCAACTTTGAATGATCACTATTATGCTAATAAACAAGAAAAAGTCTTCAGTATCTTTTTCAATAAAAATAACAACTAACCAGTATGTGTGGAATTACAGGTTACATTGGTAATAGAAATGCAACACCAATATTACTCAAAGGCCTGAAGAGATTAGAATATAGAGGGTATGATTCTTCTGGAATTGCAATTTTAGACACTGACAGAATTAAATATTTAAAAAAAGCAGGAAAAATTAAAGAACTCCAGGCTTTAATATCTAAAACCAGTATTTATGGTTCAATAGGTATTGCACATACTAGATGGGCCACACATGGTTCTCCAAATGATTCTAACAGCCACCCTCATCTTAATGAAAGTGGAACTATCGCACTCGTGCATAATGGTATTATCGAAAATTATGAAGCGATTAAAGAAACTTTAATAAGAAAGGGTGTTATTTTTCAAAGTGAAACAGATACCGAAGTTTTAGTTCATTTAATCTCCGCTATTTACTATGAAGATAAAAAACTTTCATTTGAAGACGCTGTCCGCGCAGCTTTACAGGAAGTAGTTGGAGCATATGGAATTGTCGCTTTATGTAAGGATGAGCCGGAGAATTTGATAGCAGCAAGAATGGGAAGTCCTCTTGTTTTAGGTGTTGGTGAAAACGAGTATTTTTTAGCAAGTGATGCTTCACCTATAGTTGGATATACTAGAAATGTAATATATCTCGATGATGGAGAAATCGTAAGCCTAACAAAAAACACACACAATATATCCACTCTCAAATCCAAAGAAATCCTTACAAAAACTCTAACTGAAATTGACCTTACTATAGATGAAATAGAAAAAGGCGAATTCCCTCATTTCATGTTAAAAGAAATTCATGATCAAACTCATTCGATTACGAATACTATGAGAGGAAGATTAAACTTTCAAGATGGAACCACAAACCTAGGTGGAATTTCTGAATTTATACCCAGCTTAATTAATGCTTCTAGAATATATATTACAGCCTGTGGTACTTCATGGCATGCTGGCCTCATTGGAAAGCACTTAATCGAAACATATGCTCAAGTCCCTGTCCATGTTGAGTATGCCTCTGAATTTCGTTATCGCAAAGCAATTATAGATTCTGATACTATTCTAATTGCTATAAGCCAATCTGGTGAAACCGCAGATACGCTTGCAGCCATAAAAAAGGCAAAAGAACTTGGAGCTTTAACACTTGGTATCTGCAACGTAGTGGGAAGCAGCATAGCAAGAGAAACAGATGGTGGTATTTATACTCACGCTGGCCCGGAAATTGGTGTCGCTTCAACAAAGGCATTTACTTCACAAGTAACAGTTCTAACAATGCTCGCACTGATGCTAGGTCGAAAAATAGAAGTAGCTAAAAACAAAGGACAAAATCTAATTTCTTCTTTATCTGAATTAAATAAAGATGTTGAAGAGATTTTAAAAAATCAAAAAAAAATAAAAGAAGTTGCAAAATTCACTAAAGATGTAAATCATTATATATATTTAGGTAGGGGAATTAATTTTCCAGTAGCACTTGAAGGAGCATTAAAATTAAAAGAAATTTCTTATATCCATGCAGAGGGTTACCCTGCAGCTGAAATGAAACATGGTCCAATAGCATTAATTGATGAAAATATGCCAGTTGTCGTTCTTGCTCCAATGGATAATACTTTTTCTAAAATTTTAGCAAATATTCAAGAAGTTAAAGCCCGAAAAGGTATTATCATTACAATCACAGATACTAAGAATTCAGAATTAGAAAAGTTATCAGATTTTATATTGTATGTACCTCCCACACATCAGCATGTTTTTCCAATAACAAGTTCAGTGATTTTACAATTATTGGCTTATGAAATAGCTGTATTGAAAAATTGTGAAATCGATCAGCCTAGAAATTTAGCAAAATCAGTTACCGTTGAATAAATTCGGTAGTAAGTAAAAAGTTGTTAACTTTACATCTACTTCAATCCTTTATTTTAAAATTATGATTTATAAAAACCCAATAATCATTTTGATAACCATATTCTCATTGATGAGTGTTGGATATGGATTAGAATGTGAGGAAGGTGAAGTTGATTTAGGTTGGGGTGATTGTAATGATTTTAATAGTAATC
>Ga0233444_10003841_pt1 | contig 14675 bp, 8 predicted proteins | sample SI_124_October20_6_FD_182792 | JGI IMG/M metagenome (GOLD analysis project Ga0233444, IMG submission 182792) | Seawater microbial communities from Saanich Inlet, British Columbia, Canada - SI_124_October2016_10_MG | ecosystem: Environmental > Aquatic > Marine > Inlet | place: Canada: British...
ATCTGTCAACAATAAAAACACATAATTATAACATCTTCAAATTAATTTTTATTTTGATAGTATTACTTACTTTTCAAATTAATTATTCACAAGATATTAAGGAAGTTGATAGTATCAGTTCAAATGATTCTTTGAAGAAAAAACCTTTGTTATTGGGTAAAATAACTAGGAATGCAAAAGGATATATTAAAATTGATAAAAAAAAAGGAAAACTGTATTTATATGATAAGGCTGAACTTTATTATCAAGACACTGAACTGAAAGCTGGAATTATTGTTTTAGATTATAATAAAAATGAAGTGTCAGCTGGAAGAATTAAAGATTCCTCTGGTGCTCTTATTCAACCACCCTATTTCAAACAAGCTGGCAATGAGGTTAATCCAGATTCAATTAGGTTTAATTTTGATACAAAAAAAGCATTAATATGGAATTCTAGAAGTGAACAAAGCGGAATGAATGTTGCCGCTTTAGCCACCAAAAAAGAAAACGATTCAGTTTATTTTATAAAAGAAGCCAAAATAACTACCTCAAAAAAAGAAAATCCTGATTATTATATAAGAGTTAGAAAAGGGAAATTCATTCCCAAAAATAAAATTATCGCAGGACTAAGTAATATTTATGTTGCTGATGTACCAACACCAATTTTTTTACCATTTGCATATTTTCCTCTTACTCAAAACAGAGCTACTGGTTTTATTTTTCCAAGTATTGGGCAAAACAATGAAAGAGGGTATTTTATTCAAAATGGAGGATATTATTTTGCTCCAAGTGATCTTTTTGACGTTACTCTTTTAGCTGATTACTATACAAACGGAAGTTATGGATTTAGAGCTGAATCAAAATATAAGGTAAGGTATAATTATACCGGATCACTAAGTTTAAGGTTTGAAAATTTAATAAACGGAGAAAGAGGACTTCCTGGGTATTCAAAAAATAATATTTACAATATTAGATGGTCACACAGTCAGGATTCAAAATCAAACCCTAATAGTAGATTTTCAGCATCTGTAAATTTAGGAAGTAGTAATTATTTTAGAGAATCAGTGAATCAACTTAACACTCCTAATTTTTTGAACAATACCTTGAATTCCTCTGTTTCTTATTCAAAAACTTTTAGGGGTTATCCCTCAGTTAATTTATCCTTAACAGCTTCACATTCACAAAATACTAGGACTCAAACTGTAAACATGAGTTTACCAACTCTTCAGGCCAATGTTGAAAGAGTTTACCCTTTTGTTAAAAAAAACGGTCAAAAGAAAGGAATTTTAAAAAATATAAATCTACAATACACTGTTAGAGGTGAAAACAGAATTCAAACTTCAGATTCATTATTTTTAAAAAAAGAAATGTTTGACGATGCCAAATATGGCATGAAACATTCCATTCCTATTGGAACTAACTTTAAATTTCTTAAGCACTTAAGTGTTAGTTTAAGTGGAAAATTTGACGAAGTGTGGACTGGACAAACGATAAAAAGAAATAACTTCGATATAATTAATCAAACAACAGGGAAAAAAGATACAATAAAAGGATTTGACAGATTTAACAAGTATAGTTTTAGCGCTAGCCTAGGAACTACTGTATATGGTGTATTTAACTTCAAAGAAGGTAAAAAGATTCAATCTATAAGACATGTTATGAGGCCCTCTGTAACTTATGGAATAAATCCAAGTTTTGAAAAATATTATGACGAATATATTATAGATGCTAACGGAAATACTAGCGAATACACACGTTTTGAAGGTGGATTTTTTGGAACTCCAGGAAAAACCTTTTCTAGTTCAATAGGTTTTGGTTTAAGCAATGTTCTTGAAGCTAAAATAAAAGATAAGGACAGTATGAAACTAGAGCCTAAAAAAATTAAACTTTTAAATAATTTAAATTTTTCAACAAGTTATAATATAGCTGCAGATTCGTTAAAATGGAGTCCAGTAAGAATGACAACATCAACTTCATTATTTGAAGATAAATTAGATTTAAATCTTGGTGCAACATTTGATCCATACACAGTTAACGAAAATGGTAGAAGGATAAACACTCTAAATATTAATGATGGAGGCGGATTATTCAGGATGACTAGCGCTAATATTAATTTAGGTTTTTCATATTCAAGTAAAAATTCAAAAAACGATAAATCTAGAGAATCAGACAATTCAAGAAGTGGTGGTAGAAGTGATGATTTATTTGGAAGAGCGAACGATTTTGCAGACAGTTCTTTTGATAATGATGAGGAGGATGAAAATGAAAATAAAGAAGAAGATGAAAAAGGTTTGAAGTTTTATCAGAACCAAATTCCCTGGGACGTAAGAATTGCACACTCATTAACATATTCAAACAATAAAAAACAAAGAGATATTACAAATAATTCATTAATGCTTTCTGCAAATATTGATCTATCGAAAAAATGGAGAATTGGAGGGTCATCTGGTTACGACTTTAAAAACAAGGGAGTAACTTACACTCAACTTAGATTTGAAAGAGACCTGGATAGTTGGAAAATGAATTTTAATTGGGTGCCATTTAGCACTAGAGCATCATGGTATTTCTTTATAGGAATTAAATCTGATTTACTAAGTGATCTAAAATATGATAAAAGAAGACTACCAGACAAAAGGTTATAAATTAAATTTTCTATTAATTTTAATCTGTTTAATTAGTTTTAATAATTATTCACAATCAAATATGAAAAAAGTAATAAATTCAAAAAATGCACCTGAACCAGTAGGTCCATATAATCAAGCAATTCTAATAGATGGTACCCTTTACCTCTCTGGTCAAATAGCACTAGATCCAAAATCAATGAAGATGGATAATTCCTCAATAGAGAGTGAAACAATTAGGGTTTTAAATAATATCGAAGCAGTACTAAAAGAAGCTAGTTATGATTTTAGTGATATTATTAAAACAACTATATTTTTAACCAATATGGAAGATTTTAACGTTGTAAATGAGATTTACGGAAAAAGATTTGAAAAGGAGTTTGCTCCTGCAAGGGAAACGGTTGAAGTGTCAGGATTACCAAAAAATGCGAAAATTGAAATATCGATTATAGCTAAGAAATAAAGTTATAAACCTTGATGATAAGCAACTAATCCCTCAATTGGCCTTCGTAGCACTTTACCCAACTTCAAGTTTTTTTTATTTATTCTCTTTTCTAGTTCATCTTTCAGATAAAAACCAATTGAACCAACAAAATGCAAATCAACATCCTTACAATTATCAAATTGTCTAATTTGATTTGAAATAAATAAATTAAAACCTTTTTTGATTAGTTTTTTAGAATATTTTAAATCTTTATTTTGAACTAAAAATTTAGCAAATTTTGCTAAGTATGTGTTTGGGTTAGGTTTTTTATACAAATAATCTTTAATAACTTCAGCCTCTAAATTAAATTCTTCTCTGAACTTAGTTTCTAATTCTTTTGAAAGTCTATTAAAATAATAATCTCTTAAAAGTTGTCTTCCAAAATAATTACCACTGGCATCATCCATCAAAACATATCCTAAAGAAGTTACCTTTTGATGTATTTCTTTACCATCGTAGTAACTACAATTAGAACCAGTCCCTAAAATAGATACTATAGCTTTTTCTCCAGGTTTACAACAAGCATATACTGCAGCATAAGTATCTTCTTTAATATCAAATTCGGAGTTTGTAAAAATTGGAGTTAAAACTTTTTTCAGCAGATCTTTTGGTGGTTTAGTTCCACAGCCGGCACCATAAAAATGAATTTTTTTTATTTTTTTTCTATTTTGATACAAATCGTAATTATTGATTATTCGTTCTTCAATAATATACTCTGTTAAAACTTGTGGATTTAAACCTAAAGTGAATGTTTCAAAAAGAATAGATCCATTATCATCAATAGCAATCCAATCTGTTTTAGTAGAACCGCTATCAACAATTAATCTCATTTACTTTAATATTAAATAATTATAATGAATGTACGTGAGCGGCCAAGTCAATTAGCTTATTTGAATAACCTGCTTCATTGTCATACCATGTAACAATTTTAAAGAAAGTTGAATTTAATTCAATACCTGCATTATAATCAACGATCGAAGTTCTTGAATCGCCAATAAAATCTTGAGAAACAACTAAATCTTTTGTGAACCCTAAAACACCTTTTAATTCGTTTTCAGAAGCTAATTTTAAAGCATCCATAACTTTATCGTAAGAAGTTTCAGAATCTAACTTCACTGTTAAATCAACAACAGATACATTAGCAGTAGGAACTCTAAATGCCATACCAGTAATTTTTCCAGCTAAACTTGGAATAACTTTGGTTACTGCTTTTGCAGCACCAGTTGAAGCTGGCATAATATTAAGTAAAGAACTTCTTCCTCCTCTAAAATCTTTTTTTGATGGACCATCAACTGTAAATTGAGTAGCCGTTGTAGCATGAACTGTAGTCATTAATGCGTCAGAAATTCCAAACTCATCATGTAAAACTTTAGCAACTGGAGCAAGACAGTTAGTTGTACAAGATGCATTAGAAACAATTAAATCACTACTCTTAACATCATTGTGATTAACTCCCATTACAAACATAGGAGCATCTGGAGAGGGAGCAGAAATAACTACTTTTTTGGCTCCACCATCAATATGAAGTTGAGCTTTTTCAAGAGAAGTAAAAATACCTGTACATTCTGCTACAATATCAGTATTTATACTATCCCAAGCTATTTGTTTAGGATCTCTTTCAGCTGAAATTCTAATAATATTATTATCAACAACTAAATTACCGTTTTTAACTTCAATTGAAGCATTACATGTTCCATGAACTGAATCATATTTTAATAAATATGCTAAGTGTTCAACATCTAATAAATCATTTATTCCAACTACTTGAACATCATTTCTTTTTAAAGAAGCACGAAAAACCATTCTTCCTATTCTTCCAAAACCATTAATTCCTAATCTAATTTTTGACATAATTTATATTTTTTATTGCGATGGCAAACCTAAAAAAAAATCCACAATACTATTATTAAAAAAAAATAAAACTTATCTAATATGTGAATTTGATAATATTTTTATAAAATAATAAGATATTGACAACTATTATTTAAATATTCATAATTTTTGAGACTCTAATTAATTCAGGATCAATTCTAGTTTCACCTTTTATTGCCTTCTTTAAAGAAGTTAACATAATTTTTCCGTTATCAATTCCAATCATTTTTCCAGAAATTCCTTCCATTAATGACTCAACTGCCCTAACACCCATTTTAGTTCCAAGAACTCTGTCAAAGCAAGTTGGAGATCCTCCTCTTTGCATGTGACCTAAAACTGAAACTCTAATTTCATATTTAGGAAATTCTTTTTCAACATTTTTAGCTAAATCAAAGACATTTTCACCTGTTCTATCACCCTCAGCTACAACAACTATACTAGATGTTTTTCCATTTTTTTTACTTTCCTTTAAAGAATCAATTAATTGCTCAATTCCATTATTTTGTTCAGGAATTAAAATTTCTTGAGCCCCAATAGCTACTCCAGAGTTTAAAGCAATATGTCCCGCATCTCTTCCCATGACTTCAACAAAAAATAATCTGTCATGAGAGATTGCAGTATCCCTAATTTTATCAATAGCTTCCATAACAGTATTTAGTGCGGTATCGTACCCTAATGTGTGTGTAGTACCAAACAAATCATTATCAATGGTTCCAGGTATTCCAATAACAGGAATATCAAACTCTTTTTGAAATATAAGTCCACCAGTAAATGACCCATCTCCTCCGATAACAACAATACCGTCTATATTATGTTTTTTAACATTTTCAAAAGCTTTTTCTCTACCTTCTTTAGTTCTAAATTCATCAGATCTTGCGGAATACAGCATTGTACCTCCTCTATTGATAATTCCCCTTACACTTCTTGTTTTTAAGGTTTTAATATCATCGTTAATTAATCCTTGAAAACCTCTTGAAACACCAACACAATCAATTTTGTTGTAAGCACATGTCCTAACAACAGCTCTTAAAGCAGTATTCATTCCTGGGGAGTCACCACCAGAGGTTAATACAGCAATTTTTTTAATATTCATTTTCTTAATTTATGATACAAAATTACAAACTAATTATTTAAAAATATTAATTTGATGTTTTTCTTGATTTAGATTTATTATTTTTCTTAAAAATATTTTTAATATTATTGAAATCAATTTCATAAGAAATTCCCATTCCCTGAGTGTAACCTATATCATTTCCAAAATATTGATATTCATTTTCCTTATTAAAAAATCTAGCTTTTAAATTACCTTCATCATTTAATAAAAATTCTATTTGAACATCACCAATTATAACATTTTCTTCAATACCACCAACTGGAACTCCAATTTTACCATTAACCAGTATTTTATCACTAATCTCTGTTTTTAAAGTAAGACCAAGTCTATCTCTGTTTAACAAAGAGGATGCAGCATTTTTATCGCCTTTTAGATAATTAATTCCAATATTCATCTTATCGTCAGAGTTAGCAAATATATTATCAATTAAACCTGAAGCACTTTGAAATAGATTATTTGTAATTGCTTGAGAAGAAACTGCAGATAAGGATACTTCATCTATAAAAGTGTTTTGATATAGTAACGACAAAGCTTGTTTTTGTTTTTTCTCATTGTCAACTAGATAATAATCCAATTCAGATTTAATTGGTCCACTAGTGTTTGGAAATTCAATTTCAAAATCAGGAGTCTCCATTTGATTAAAATCTCCAGTTAAAATTACATTTACATTGGTTGGAATTTTTCTATTAAAACTTGTATTTTGAATTAATATTGCAGGATTAGCTCCACCTGGAACCTCATATTTTGCATTAATATTCAAATCTCCTAAATAAGGGTCACCATTCCAAACAATTCTAGAACCTTTTAAAATATTAAACTCACGGTTTACTATTCCTAATGACTTGTAAAAATACGATCCGCTTTCTACTTCAAAATCTCCATACATATTGAAATTTCCTAAGGTATTTATTTTAAAATTTAACCTTCCATTTCCATATCCACTTATTCTAGATTGAGATTCTGAATCTAAAATAACATCGAGATTAGCATTTGAATTAAAATCAATATCCAAATCAACTATCAATGATTTATCAATTTTATCAGTTTCAGTCGACTCATTGTTAGGATTAACATAATTCAAAAATTTAAAATCTCCTACATTATCTGAATCTTTAATTGGGATAACTAAAGATGTATTTTTATTAGTCGATCCTTTAAGGTTTATTAAAAGGTTTTCTTCTGGACCATATATAATAGCGTTTCCATTGAACATTCCTGTTCCATAGTAAAGTGAATTATCCTGAAACTTAGTATTTAAAATCATTAAGTTATCGGAGTTAATGTCCAATTCCAAAAACCAATTTTTAAATAAATTATGAGAAATTTTTCCGGATATATTCCCGACTGTATTGGTTAATTTATTTTTAATATTAAAATCATCGATATAAAATGATTGCTCGTTCAGAAAAAAAGTTGAATTATCTTCTATTTCATATCTTACATTTAAATAAGGAACTCTAAAAGCAACATTTGAGGTTTCAATATTACCATAAAAAATAGGATCTGACGTATTACCTGAAATTTTAATTTCTGAATTAAATACACCTTCAAAATCTGAAATAGAGTTTTTTATAAGTTTAGAAAAAGGACTTATTTTAAAGTTTTTTGATTTTAATGTCAAGTTTAGTGGATAACTATCTTCTTCAATCAAAAAATCTCCTGAAATTTTTAATTTCTCTTCGTTGTTTTCTACAATAAAAAAACTTAAATCAATTTTTTTAAGATCTTTTGAGGGATTTAGATTTAATTTAGCATCCCCTATTAATTGATTATTAGATTTTAAATTGGAAATAATTAAACTTGATTCTCCATCAAATTTTTCATTTTGCTGATTTAACAAAAAATTACCGTTAATTTTTCCATCAAAAAGAATAGCTTTTTCTTTATTAGTAAAACTACTTAGCTCAACATCATTAAACAAAATATCATACTTAGATTGATTTTCGAAATTTGAGATATTTAAGTTTATAGTTTGATTCTCATTTTTAAAAGATAGATTGTTAACGTAAAATTCATTTGAATCTCTGTTTAAAGTTAAGTTAGGCTTGTCAAAAGTTTCATTTAACAACCATTCTTTTTTATTAATTATTAAATCTAAATCAGTAAATCCAAATACTGAATTGTTATCAATATTTATAGTATGATAAAAATTTAACTTATTTAAATTATTAGAACTGGATGTGTAATTTGAATTAACAAAAAGAGTGTCACTCGAAAAGTTTGACTCTAAAACAAATTCTTTTCCTTGAATTATATTTGAACTAACTTTCTTTATGTCAATTTTTCCGTTGTAATTATTAATGTTAGCATCTATATTTTCAGCTGTAAAATCATCGTATTTAACAAAATTTGATTTAAGACTTACTGAATAATCTCCGTTAGATTTAAAATTTCCTGATAAAAAAGTGTTTTCATCAATATCAATCATTTTATTGAACAATGACAAGAACTTAGGCTTAAAATTAATATTGAACGAAATATTTTGAAAATTTGATTTATCGTCAATTAAATAATTACTGTAGTGGGAGCCAAAACTATTTAGAAACGTATTTCTTAGGTTAAAAAAATCATACTCTCCAATAAAAATTCCACTAAAGGCATCAGTTGAGTTTATATTAACTATTCTTATATCCTTATTATATCGAAGCTGAGCATTAAAGTTTTTAAAAGTTGTGGTTTGATCTTTAGAGATAAAAACCAAATCATTTAATGTTAAATCCCCAATTATGTTTTCAATTTTAGAACCTCTTAGTTTTACGTTTGCGAATCCACTTATTTCAGAATTAATGCCAAAATTTAATTTAATCAAATCAGCTTTTTCTAGAAGCAAGTCAAAATCGAAATCTACTAAGTCTTCTGAAAAATCAATGAGCCCATTAAAATTTAACAATAAATTAGTGTCATTTACAATCATATTTCCATCAAAAATTTGATCTACAATATTTCCTGAAATTTTTGTATTTAAAATTTTATAATTGTTAAAATCTAAATCATAAATATCACCACTAACTGAGGAATTTAAAAATTCTTTTGTAAATCCTTTACCCTTAATTTGAAATTTGAAATTAGAGTTATTAACATATTTTAAATTGACAAAACTTGATAAATCTAGGTTTACTCCTCCAATTGTTCCATCGTAAGAAGCGTTATCAATATTTGAGAAATTATATATATTAAGATCAGACTTTATTAAACCTTGGTTAGTAATTAAATTAAACCTTGAACTTATATTATCAGATTTAAAATCAATAAAACCATCCATTTTAAATCTTCCAAAAGTTTTTAGAGATGAAGGAAGTATTGTTCCAAAAAAATCAGGAAAAACTTTGTCAATTTCTTTTGAATCAATATCAAAATTTAAAACATTAATAGTATACAGATAATTATCTTGAAATAGATTGTTTATTTCAGATTTTAATTTGATAGTGTTTCTATTATTATTTAATGAAAAACTACTAACTAGTAAGTTATTAAAATAACCTTTAATTGTTGTATTAATCGTCCAAGACTCATTATAACTTGTTTTAAAATTTGTAAATATTTTACCTAGGTCTTTTGATGATATTTTGGAATCTTTAATTTCAAGGTTCATTTGAATAGAGTTAATAAACTCTAAAGAATATATATTAGATTCAATTATATCAGAATAATCTAATTCTAAATTTCCGTTTAAATTGGAATTTCCAAAGAATATCTTTGAATTTTTAAAAGATATAATCGAGTCTTTTTTCTCAACTATTCCACTTAAACTGCTTAATTCTAACCTGTTTTTAAAATCAAAATTAATATCGTCAATAATGAAATTAAAATCTTGATTAATTAACTCAATATCACTTAATGAGAAATCAATATTTGTTAATCTAATATCATTTGAATTATTATTGTAATTAATAATTTTTACAGAGGAGTTATTTGCTAAAACATTTGTTATGAATCCAGTGTTTTTAAATTCTTTTATAGACTCGTCATTTTGTTTATTTAATTTTTTAAGAAAGATCTCTAAACTATTTTGACTTTCATTTAAATAGGTGGAAATTTTTAAATCCAAACCATCAACAGAAATTGAATTAAAATTTAAATCACTAGAAACTAACTTACCAATACTAGATGGAGATAAATATAAATTTTTAAAAAAAATAAGCGTATCGTTTTTATGATCTCTTATTAAAAAATCTCTTAAATCTACTTTTCCAGTATAACTTAGAGTAGCTTTATTTATAACGATTTCTGTTCCAAACTCATTATTTATTTCTTCTGCCAATTTATTAGCTAGAGATGTTTGAAATCTTGAGTTAGTTATTAATAATATAAAAGATGTAATCAACAAAATGAGGATTACAAGAATTGATATTTTATATTTTATTAAAAACTTTTTGATACTTTTTATATTATATCTTTGTAATAAACAATTATAGTGCCTACATATATACTTGGAATTGAATCTTCATGTGATGACACTTCTGCATCAGTACTTTGCGATGGTAAAGTACTTTCAAATCTTACAGCTAATCAAGAAATACACAAATCATTTGGAGGCGTAGTTCCAGAGCTAGCTTCAAGAGCTCATCAACAAAACATTATTCCTGTTGTAAATCAGGCAATCATTAATGCAAATATCGACAAAAATCAATTAAATGCTATAGCTTACACTAGAGGACCTGGATTATTAGGATCCCTTCTTGTTGGATCATCATTTGCAAAATCATTATCAATGGGCTTAAACGTTCCATTAATAGAGGTTAATCATATGCAAGCTCATCTCTTAGCTCACTTTATTGAAGATTGCGGAGATGAAAAACCTACATTCCCATTTATAGGAGTCACGATTTCTGGTGGTCATACCCAAATAGTTTTAGTTAAAAATTATTTTGAAATGGAAATCATCGGTGAAACATTAGATGATGCTATAGGAGAAACTTTTGACAAATGTGGGAAAATGTTAGGGCTACCCTATCCCGCTGGGCCACATATAGATAAGCATTCAAAAAATGGAGATTCTAAAAAATATAAATTCACTAAACCTAAAGTTGGTGGATTGAACTATAGCTTTAGTGGACTCAAAACTGGATTTATGCGTTATATCCAAAAAGAGAAAATGAACAATGAAAGTTTTGTTTCTAATGAATTAGAAAATCTTTGCGCGTCCCTTCAAAATACAATTGTTGAAATATTATTTGACAAAATAGTTTTAGCAATAAAACAAACTGGAATTAGTAGAGTTGTTTTTGGTGGTGGTGTCTCTTGTAATAGTGGAATAATTCAAAAATTTAAACACAATGAAAATATTGAAAATTACAAATCATATTTTCCAAAGTTTGAATATACCACAGATAACGCAGCTATGATTGCTATGGTTGGATTTTTAAAATTCAATAACGATGATTTTTCAACATTAGAGAAAAGTGCACAAGCTCGTTTTAAATTATAATTATGCAATTATTTTATTTACCAAATCTTAATAAAGAATCAATAAGTGCTGAATTTTCAAAAGAAGAAAGCAAACATATTTTTAAAGTTTTAAGAAAAGATGTCGGAGATAATATAAATATTACAAATGGTAAAAATTTGTTTTTTGAAGCTAAAATCACATCAATATCTAAGAATAATTGTGAAGTAAAAATTCAAAACTTTAAGGTTAAAGATAAGCTAAATTACAAATTACATTTAGCCATTTCTCTTTTGAAATCAAATGACAGATTTGAATGGTTTTTAGAAAAAGCCAGTGAAATTGGAATTTCAGAAATTACTCCAATAATATGCGAAAGAAGCGAAAGAAAATTTCTAAACGAAAAGAGATTACAAAAAGTATTGGTTTCTGCAATGAAACAATCTTTAAAATCTCATTTACCCATTCTTAATCCAGTTGTAACGTTAAAAGAATTCTTTCAAAAAGATTTTAAGGACGAATTATTCATCGCTCATTGCGAAGAGGAGCCAAACAAAAATTTGCTTCTAAATTCCATAAAACCTAAATCAAGTTCAATTATACTTATTGGACCTGAAGGAGATTTTACTCAAAAAGAAATAGATAAGGCTATTGAACTTAAATTTAAGCCTGTATCTCTTGGAGAATCAAGATTTAGAGCCGAAACTGCAGCAATAATTGCTACTCATACAGTTTCAATTGTCAATATGTAATATATTAGCAACATGAATTATAAGGAAATTTCCAAAGGAATCATAAGAGCAGTTTTAATATTGTTAGCATTTGGTATTGGTTTACTTTTATTAAATGAAATCCAAATTTTAATTTCATACATAATAATTGCAGCTGTAGTTTCTCTTATAGGACGACCATTTGTAAGATTTTTTACTGAAAAATTCAAATTCAAAAACACTACGGCATCCATACTATCAATGATGATATTAATTGGAATAATTGTGGGTGTTATTTCCTTGTTTGTTCCACTTGTTATTGAACAAGGCAAAAACCTTTCTTTGTTAGAAGTCGATTCATTTAAAGAAAATATATTATTTCTTTATGCTGAGTTATCAAATTACTTATCTAGTTATGGTTTTAGTTTAGATAATTCAATTTTTAATGTTAATTGGTTAAACAATATTGACTTCACTTTTTTACCTGAAATTTTAAATTCTATTGGAAAAACTTTAGGAAACTTAACAATTGGAATATTGTCTGTAATGTTTATTTCTTTCTTCTTTTTGAAAGATTCTAAACTTATATTAAATAGTTTACTAGTATTAATTCCTAAAAAATCTAATAAAAAATTTAAAAAATCTTTTGATTCGATATCAGTTCTTCTTTCCAGATATTTTGCTGGACTTATTTTACAAATTTTTATTCTTTTTATAATTTATACTATTCTTCTACTAATCATAGGAACTCCTAATGCAATTGTAATCGCATTTTTATGCTCTCTACTGAACTTAATACCTTTTATTGGTCCATTTATTGGTGGAATTTTAATGATACTTCTAACAATGTCTAGTCACATAACTCAAGACTTTAGTACAGTAATTTTAGCAAAAGCCATATACGTAGCTATTGGATTTGGAATTGGTCAATTAATTGACAACTTTTTTAGTCAACCTTTTATATTTTCTAACAGTGTTAAATCCCATCCCCTTGAAATATTTATTGTTATAATTAGTGGTGGATTATTGTTTGGGGCCGTAGGTATGATTGCAGCTGTACCGACCTATACTGCACTAAAGGTCATTGGAAAAGAATTTCTTTCAGAAAACAGAATTATAAAGGAATTAACAAAGAATTTATAATTTTCATTTTAAACCTTGTTGAATTGAATTCTAAAAGTTAAATTTGCTCGCTCTTTTAAACTAAAAGACCTATTGGAGAGGTGCCAGAGTGGTAATGGAGCAGATTGCTAATCTGTCGACGGGTAACTGTCGCCGGGGTTCGAGTCCCCGTCTCTCCGCACATTAAAACCCTAACTACTTTATAAAAAAGTTATTAGGGTTTTTATTTTTAATACTTGTACGATTATTTAAGTATTGTAGTTTATGAGGGTTTGAGAAATATTTAATAACTTTTATATTCTAGTTTGATAAGTATATAATTCGTAATATCTTCCTTTTGAAGCAAGTAATTCTTTATGTTTTCCACGTTCAACGATATCACCATTTTCAATTACTAAAATTTGATCTGCTTTTTGAATTGTACTAAGTCGGTGAGCGATTACAAAAGTAGTTCTATCCCTCATTAATAAACTAAGACTTTTTTGAATAAACGCCTCGCTTTGTGTATCAAGATTTGATGTAGCCTCGTCTAAAATAACAATCTTAGGTTTCGCTAATAATGCTCGTGCAATAGAAATTCTTTGTCTTTGACCTCCAGATAATTTAACTCCACGCTCTCCTATAAGAGTATCTATGCCCTTTTCAAAACGATCAGTAAATTCATTAACGTATGCTCCTTGTACAGCTTCCTCAAGTTCCTTTAGAGTTGCATCAGGACGCGGAAATAGAATGTTTTCTCTTATTGTTCCCTCGTACAAAAAATCATCTTGAAGCACGACACCTAGTTGATTTCTATAGCTTCGAAGATCGACCTTAGATAAATCTACTCCATCAATTAACACTTGTCCTGAATTTGGATTTAAAAATGCTGTAACTAATCCAGCGATAGTTGATTTTCCAGAACCAGACGAACCTACCATAGCAATTACACTTCCTTTTGAAGCTTCAAATGAAATATCGTGTAAGACATTTACTTTATCATTATAGGCAAAAGAAACATTTTTAAATGAAAGGTTTCCTTCAATTTTTCCCAACACTATATTACGATTTTTAGGATCATTCTCTTCTGGTAAGTTCATTAATTCCTGAGTTCTGTCTAAACCAGCAAAAGCTTCTGTAAGTTGACTACCTATGTTACTCATTTGAACAATTGGTGCAATCATAAAACCTAAAAAAAGTGTAAATGAAACAAATTCTCCATACGTCATGGTGTTGTTCATAATAAAATATCCTCCCATCCCCATGATACCAGCTGAGGCCAGTCCAAGTAAAAAAGTAGAGGAGCTAGTAATAAATGCTGTAGCTGTCAAACTTTTCTTTACATTTTGAAACAACTGATCTACCCCACTTTCAAAAACTTTTTGCTCTTGTATTTCTGCATTAAAAC
>Ga0233444_10003843_pt1 | contig 14669 bp, 11 predicted proteins | sample SI_124_October20_6_FD_182792 | JGI IMG/M metagenome (GOLD analysis project Ga0233444, IMG submission 182792) | Seawater microbial communities from Saanich Inlet, British Columbia, Canada - SI_124_October2016_10_MG | ecosystem: Environmental > Aquatic > Marine > Inlet | place: Canada: British...
TAAAGAAGGTAAGGTGTAGATAGGCAGTTTTCGGTCAGTCTGCTCTCGAAAATTAAACGAAAACTAAACTTGTAGAAAGCAGTTGTATCGCTTGTTTGGACGAGGGTTCGATTCCCTCCGACTCCACCAAACGGGACAAACTCATATTTTTTGAGATTTGTCATTTTTTATTTTCAGGTAACTCCTTGTCTATCTGCAAGATATATCTCAAAAAATCATTGATTCTGATGGTTCGACTTTACTATCTTTCACTCCCAATTATTTTCATTAAATCTATAGATCTATGTTTAATTGTATCAATGATCTGTTATTTTTAATAAAATCATAATCATCAACTGAAAATAGCCTTTAATAAATTATTTTAGAAGAATGTTATTCAACTCATTTGAATTTTTAATTTTTCTTTCTACAGTTTTTATATTATACTGGTTTGTATTTAATAAAAATCTAAGAGTTCAGAATTCGCTAATTGTAATTAGCTCCTATGTATTCTATTCCTTTTGGGATTACCGATTTCTGTCTTTGATTATTCTTTCTACAATCATTGATTTCTCAATCGGTTTGAATATTCCTAAGTACAAATCAAATAAGGTACGAAAATTACTTCTTTGGAGTTCAGTCATATTTAATGTTAGTGTTTTAGGTTTTTTCAAGTATTACAATTTCTTCATAGATTCATGGATAAATTTATTCAGTTTAGTAGGATATGAAATAAAAAGTGTTTGGACGTTGAATATCATATTACCCGTAGGAATTTCATTTTATACTTTCCAAACAATCTCATACATAATTGACATCTACAAGGGAAAAATAAAGCCAACTGAAGATTTTATTTCTTTTGCCTTTTTTGTTTCTTATTTTCCTCAGTTAGTTGCTGGACCCATAGAAAGAGCAACAAATCTACTTCCACAGATTACAAGAAAAAGAGAGTTTAAATATGAACAAGGGGTCCAGGGTTTAAGATTAATCCTTTTAGGCATGCTAAAAAAAGTAGTAATTGCTGATTCACTCGCTCCAATTGTTGATGACATTTTTAGTAATTATCAAGACTTTGATGGAGGAGTTCTATGGTTAGGAGCAGTTTATTTCGCTTTTCAAATCTATTGTGATTTTAGCGGATACTCTGACATAGCAATTGGAACCTCCAAGCTCTTTGGCTTTGAAATAATGTCAAACTTCAAATTCCCATATTTCTCACGAAATATTGGTGAATTTTGGAGAAGATGGCACATTTCACTTTCTACGTGGTTCAGAGATTACCTGTACATACCACTAGGAGGTTCACAAAAAGGAAGGTTAGTTTCGATTAGAAATATTGTTATTATTTTTTTAGTTAGTGGGTTTTGGCATGGAGCAAGTTGGACTTTTATTTTTTGGGGATTATTTCATTCTTTATTATTTATTCCTTCATTTTTACTTAAAACAAATAGAAAGTACACAGCTTCAATTATTGGAGAGAACACAAAACTGCCATCATTTTGGGAGTTCCTTCAAGTTGTAACTACATTTTTATTAGTTACAATCGCATGGGTGATTTTTAGAAGCGATAATATAATTGACTCGTTTAAGTACATTTATAAAATGATTTTTGAAATAAATTTCCCGTCTAGTCATAAAAGAGGAATCTTATTTTTATTCATAATAATAATTTTGGACTGGGTTATAAGAAGAAATGAAAGACAAGGCATCTTTCTGACATTAAGCAGTAGAGTGTTGAGATATTTATTCTATAGTGTTATCATATTTATATTATTACTAATGATATTAGGAAATAAGACCAACGATTTCATTTACTTTCAATTCTAATGAGAAAATTTGTACTCAAGGTAATTATAGTATTGCTACCATCAATCACTCTAATGATTTCAATTGAATATGCCTTTAGAGATACTTCTAATAATTACAAGTTAAAATTTTCAGAATTTACAAAAAATCAAAAGGATAATATATCTTGCTTATACTTTGGGTCTTCTCACTCACTGTTTGGAATTAACCCTAAATTCAGTAAAACAAGTTCGTTTAATTTAGCCAATACAAGTCAGACTATAGATTATGATTTAAAAATTCATGAAAAAAAATGTCAGGATCTTAACAGTCTTTCGACCGTTTTTATTGAGCTTAGTTATTTCTCATTAGGATATAGATTGGAAAATGGAAGCGAATCATGGAGAAAAAATATTTATGATCATTACTTGGACAATAATCAACTTATTTTTCTATCGATTTATCCAAATTTAGTTACTAATTTAAAGTCAATTATTAATTATCATTTTTCAGCCATCGAGCCTCAAAAAACAAATATATTTGGATATCAATCTAATGGAATAAAGGAAAGGACAATTGATTTTTTTATAAATGATTCAAAAAAAGCAACAAATAGACATTTAAATGAAAATAACGAAGTAAATAAAAAATTTTACACTGAATTCATTAGAAAGCTATTATTAAAAAAAATAAGGGTTGTAGTACATACCCCACCACTAACAAGTTTTTACAAAAATTTTTTTGATATTAAACAAAGGATTTTAGTAGAATCATTTTTAAATGAATTAAAACAAGAATATAAAGAAATCATCGTTATTGATAACTCAGAATTATTTAACGAAAGACTTGATCTTTTTCATGATAGCGATCACTTAAATTCAAAAGGGGCCGAAATCTATACAAAACATTTAAATGAATACCTTAAATAAGTAATTTTTATTGTATTGATGATACGATTTTCAATCCCTTGTTCTCCCAAATTATTTTCTTTGGTAATGATTTATTATTCAAAACAACTACTAAATAAAATAGTCAAATCTTGTCGAAAATAGTTCGACTTCACTCCCTTAGCCTCCACAAAAGAACCCAAAACACTGAGAACTGAAGCGACTATTAAGGCGCGGTTCTCGGTGTTGACAGTGTGAATTATTTGGTTCGCGAGGATGATCAATTTGAGTTCATAAAACTCTTTAGAGAACTGATGCGGGTAAGGAATGTCTTGAACACCTTCACAGAATTTGAGATGGATGAAACTGAAATGGGGGAACAGGAATTTGAGGACTTCAAGAGTAAGTACTTAGACCTCTATGATAGACATAAGGGAGATCCAAAGGAGAAAGTATCAATCATTAACGATATTGACTTTGAGTTAGAACTCATTCATAGAGATGAAATAAACGTCTCCTATATCCTCAATCTCTTGTCTACCCTTAAGAATAGTTCTGTTGATGAACATGAGAAACAGAAAAAGAAAATCATCGAAATCATCTCAGGTCAGTCCGATCTGAGAAGTAAAAGAGAATTAATCGAGAAGTTCATTGATGAAAATCTACCCCACATAGAGGACAGTGACAACATCCCTGAAGAATTCGAAAAGTTTTGGGATAAAGAACGATCGGAATTCATCGATAGATTGGTTGATGAAGAAAAATTAGATAAGGGTAAACTTGAAAAAGTTATTGGTGATTACATGTTTACTGAGAAGATACCTATAAGGGATAAATTAATCGACATGTTGAATTACAGACCAACATTAGGTGAAAGGAAACCTATATCTGAAAGACTTAAAAATAAGATTGTAGACTTTGTACAGACTTATATCACAGGTGTTGCGGTGTGACAAAAAATATTTTTTGAATTTATTTCTTCCCTCAATTTTTTGACATAAACATCTACTCCAAAAACTATTATGGGTAGTAATTATAGTTCTCAAAAAATTTAAAGTCACGCAATATTCTAAAAGTTAACTTTAAGAAATAAGATAATTGTTATTTTAGAGCTTCAATTCTTAAATTAAATCATGAAAAGAATATTTTTATTATTGATTTGTATCTCTGGTTTTTCACAAGATTACTTGGAGGAAGTGACAAAAGTATATGACAATGGTAAACCAATGTTCATCGATTACCTTGATATTGAAGATTTAAAAAAAGTAAAAACAACAAGGTTTGATGAATTAGGAAATAAAATATTTTCAATCTCATTTAACAAAGAAAGTGGGTTACCTGATGGGGAGTTTTTTGATTTAATAAACAAAGGTTATTTTGACAATGGTGTTCTCAACTGTGATGATTGTATGTTAGTTGAATCAAATTCACCAAGTGTTTTTTCATATGACTATGATAATCAAAATACATTAATAACAAAAGGATCCGTTGTTAATGGGAGGTTTAACGGGAAGGTCGAAAAATATGGATATTTAGATAAATATAAATTTAGTTATGGGTTTTATATGAGTAAAAGATATTCAACTTCAGGATTCAAGGGAATAGATTCAGATGATGATACTATTTTTGTTAAAATCCCTTCAGAGTTTATTTTTTACAACCAAGACGGACAAATAGAGGGTAAATACACTAAGGAACTTAATGGAAAAAAAATAACTTTTGATGTTGTTAATGGAATAACCAAATCATATGTTTCAAAAGATAGTGATGGATTAATAGTTGATAGTCTTAGTAACGATAATAAAATATGGAAGATAAATTACAAGTTTAGAAAAAATGATGGATTTATAGTATTTCCTGGATTTTCATCAATAAATAAATCTACAAATGATAAATTATTCTATGATATTAATTCCTCAATTATTCCAAATAATTCCAATAGGGAAGAAGAAGTTAATCGATTTAATGGTGGTTTTGGAATTATACCAATTGGAGGTGATTCGTCATCTTTTGATATAGATGAAAATGATTTGATACCTTATACTGGTGGGAAACCATCTATCCTGGATAAAAATGGTTTATATTCTGGGTTTAAAAGATGTTTAGAAGAAACGTATTTAGAAAGTTTGTACATTGGAGTAGAGTCATTTTCAAGATCATATGACAATGATATATATAGTAAATATTATAACACTAATAATTGTCTGATATGGAAACCTGGAAAATTTGATAACTTATTTACAGTAGTTTACAATTATTTAGTAAACGATACTCCAACCTTCAACACTAAAAAATTTAAATATCAATATGATGGACATTACGGAAAAATTTTCGTGGATATATTAAATTCAAATAAAGAGTCAAATGTTTATAAAAAGAACTTAAAATCTAGTGTTAATGACATTTCGGATTTACCATCATTTTTTGAAAAAAATATTTCCGTTTCTGATTACCTAAGGTCTATTCAAGAACTTTTGTTATCTGATAAAATTGAGGTTCAAGAATTATATGTTTGGGATTATCCTTTAAAGAAATATGTTTTAGTAGATTTTGAAAACCTAATAAAAATTTCAGAGTCTAAGTTTAATAATAAAATTGTAGAGAAAACAAACAAAACTAGAACCTTTGATTGGAGTGATTATGAAGTTTGGTATACTTCAGATAGAAATGGTGACGGTGAATACGTATCCGAAATGGAGTCCTGGGTAAAAAATGATAAATTCATCACAAAAATGGAACAACTAGGATATAAGTATGACTATTCTGATAAAAATACATATTACAGAGTATTCTTGAAAGATTCTCAAACTTTTAACAACTATAAACTAAATGAAAAAAATAAATTAATTAGTAAAGATCAGAATGAATTATTTATAATTTTTTCTGTCAAGAATTAGACTTATTTAGTTAGTTCAAAAATAAGAAGTTTGATAAGAATTAGTAATGAAAGGATTCCCATAACAACCCAATAACCAATTACCAATAAGTACAGGGAAAGTATTTTGGTTCATTTGTGAGTGATAACGCACGAAATAGATCAACAAACCTTCACCAAAACACCTCAATTTCGCTATCCTCTGCTCCAAGCCATTATTCCTAAGTATAATTTTTTATTAGCAAGGAATATTTTTTATGCATTATAGATCTTCATATAACGGAGTGAAAATTTACTACAACTTTAATGATTCGTTTCGATAGAAGAACCTAACCCAGGACTACCAAAACAAAGCATAAAGCAATGCAGTTATAAGCAACACCCCAAAAGCTGCCACATTAAATGTTTTGTCTGTAGCAAAGAGTTTTTTGGTCAGCACTATGCCTTTTGGATCATTTTGATTTCCTTCAAGTTTACTTATTCCGGCAATAACCAATAATGTCCCGATACAAGTCAGCATCATCTGATGCATAAACGGTAAGTTCACAAACATCGCCGCATCGCTCCAACCGTTGGGTGCCACCTTAAAATACATGGCAATTGGAATAGATAGCATCACACCCCAAATTGCTGCGTTGTTTGTTGCTTTTTTATAGAAGAGTCCCATGAGGAACACCGCCAAAATACCTGGGCTTACTACGCCTGTGTATTCCTGGATAAACTGGAACACCTGGCCCAGACTTCCCAGTTGTGGTGCAATGAGCATCGCGATGATAAGTGCTACAAGTCCGGTTAGGCGTCCTACTTTGACCATTTGCTTGTCATTGGCATTTTTGTTGAACATTGATTTGTAGATATCCATTGTAAATATTGTTGAAGTGGAGTTAATCATTGAAGCTAATGAGGACACAATTGCCGCGGCAAGGGCAGCTAGAATAAGACCTTTGAGTCCAACTGGAATAAAGTTTTTAATCAACCAAGGTGCTGCGTTGTCATTGGCTACATTGCCAGTCATTCCCAAAAAGCCCTCACTGCTTAACAGTCCCATGTTTAATGTACCTGTATCAGGGTCTAAGTTCATTACATAAGCGATGATACCCGGAAGTACCACAATGACAGGGATAATTAGCTTTAGGAAAGCGGCAAACACAATCCCCTTTTGTCCTTCTTTTAGACTTTTAGCAGCCAGTGTTCTTTGGATGATATATTGGTTAAAACCCCAATAGTATAGGTTGGCGACCCACATACCTCCGATAAGCACTGCTAAACCTGGTAAGTCCCACCAAGCATCTCTTCCGTTGGGGGTTATGATTTCTCCTTTGGACAGTATCATAGAAAATCGTTCTGGTGCTTTTTCATAGACAAATCGCAGTCCGTCCATAAAGCTTCCAGAGTCTGTGACGTTTGCTAGAGCAAAGTAGGCCATCAAAAGGCCTCCAATGACGAGTATGACAACTTGCACCACGTCTGTCCAAGCCACAGCAGCAAGTCCACCCCATAGAGAATAGGCAGCTGCAAAAAGGCCTAATCCTATAATGCTATTTAGCAGAATACTCCCGTCTCCACTACCTATAATCGTATCCAATGCTCTACCTCCTAAATAGAGTACAGAAGTTAGATTAACAAACACAAATAGCGCTATCCAAAACACCGCCAATATGATTTTGAGATTGGAGCTGTATCGTTTTTCAATAAACTCAGGAATGGTATAGAGTCCCTTTTCAATGAAAATGGGCAAAAAGTATTTTCCAACCACAAGTAGCGTTATGGCTGCCATCCACTCATAAGAAGCGATGGCCAATCCGAGAGCAAAGCCAGAGCCAGACATTCCGATAAACTGCTCAGCAGAGATGTTTGCAGCAATGAGCGAAGCACCAATTGCCCACCAAGGGAGGGATTTACCTGCTAAAAAGTAATCCTCAGCACTTTTGGCCTCACCCTTCTTTTGGCGAGACACAAAAAGTCCAATTGAAAGTATAATCAGCGCATAAAGTGCAAATATGGCAATGTCTATCGTTGAAAAATCCATAGTAATTTAATTTTGATCTTGTTTATGTTTTGTTATTTGAATAATGTGTGATTGCGCAATTGCGGAGGCGTTGTGCGGCCTCCTCGGCGGTGATATCCCGTTGCGGGTTGGCAAACATCTCATAGCCTACCATAAATTTCTTGACTTCTGCCGATCGAAGTAAGGGCGGATAAAAAGACATGTGCATATGCCAGTGGCTATTGTCATTTGCGTCTGCAGGCGATTGGTGTATTCCTGCAGAGTAAGGGAATGAAGTTTCAAAAAGGTTGTCATAGCGGATGGTAAGCGCTTTTAGTATCCTCGCGTAGTCCGTTACTTCTTGTTGTGATAATTCCAATATAGAAATTATGTGTCTTTTAGGTACAATCATGGTCTCAAACGGCCATACAGCCCAGTAAGGAACCAAGGCTACAAAGGTTTTGTTTTCCAATACGATGCGATCTTTGGTACTTAGTTCTTGCTTGAGATAGTCTCCCAGCAAACTACTTTTATTTTGGTCCCAATAACTTTTTTGGCACACCACCTTTTTCTGCACTTCCTGTGGAATGGAGCGTTGCGCCCATATTTGTCCATGTGGGTGTGGGTTGGAACAACCCATCACAGCCCCTTTGTTTTCAAAAATCTGTACATAGTTGATGCTCGGATCACTCAGAAGCTCTGTGTATTCTTTTTGCCAAAGCACTATCACCTTTTGAATATCATTTACTTCCATTAACGGCAGTGTCAAACTGTGGTTGGGGGAATAGCAAATCACTTTACACTTTCCGGACTCACTTTCTGCTTGTAATAGACCATCTATATATGTTTCTTCTGGATTTTCAAGAAGCGCTGCAAAATCATTCTGAAAGCTGTATGTGTTTGTATAATTCGGGTTCTTTACACCACCTGCACGTTCATTGGCCGGGCATAAATAGCAGTTGGGATCGTATTCCAAAAATTCCACTTTTTGGGGTTTGTCTTTTTTACCTTGCCATGGGCGTTTGGTACGTTGTGGAGATACTAATACCCACTCACCCGTTAAGATGTTTTTTCTTCTGTGTGGAGTGTTGTTAAAATCCATTTATGATTCGGGTTTTATGGTTTCTACACCATTGGATGTAGCCACCAATATGGAGGTGAGGCTGATGTCAAATCTTTCTTTGTATGCTTTGCCTACCAAATCCATGAACTCATTAACGAAGTTTTCTTCCACAAGGTTAATGGTACAGCCACCGAAGCCGCCACCCATCATACGACTACCAACCGCCTGTGGGATATCTCTTGAAAGATTCACTAAAAAATCAAGTTCGGGACAACTGACTTCATAGTTTTTCGACAGTCCTTCGTGGGTTTGGTACATGAGTGCGCCAAAACCCTCTATGTCACCATTTTGGATAAGCTCAGCAGCTTTTAAGGTTCTTGCGTTTTCACGCGTCACAAACAATGCGCGCTGATAGACTTTGCCAGAAAGTTCTTCTTTGTAAGTCTCAACGATAGGTTCAGGAACATCGGCTAAAAATTTATACTGTGGGTGGTCTTTTTGAATCGTTTCTAATGCCAGCTCACATTCTTCACGTCTAGTATTGTATTCACTTGAGGCTAGGTTATGAGAAACATTGGTGTTGAGAAGCAATATCTTATAGGGTGCAAATTCTGCATCGATGAGCTTGTAGTTTAAGGTCTCGCAGTTGATCAGGAGCAGCTTTTTACGTTTGCCCATGGTTACAGCAAACTGATCCATTACACCACATTTGGTACCCACAAATTTATGCTCTGCCACTCGAGAAATATCGATCAACTCTAGGTCGGAAAGCCCCAAATCAAACAGTTCATTTAACCCTTTGGTAACACCACACTCCAGAGCAGCTGATGAGCTGATACCCGCACCAATAGGCAACTCACTGGATATCACACAATCAAAACCGCCTAGTTTTCCTGGACGTGCTTTTAAAACACTATCAACAACGCCCAACACATAATTCTCCCAATGGATGTTACTGATTTGTAAAGGTTTTTGAATGTCAAAGGTGAAAGCGCCTTCGTCCTCAGAATTTACTCTACAAAGACTATTATCTTTTTTTCTTAACCATATAGTAAGTTTTCGGTCAATCGCAGCAGGAAGTACATGGCCGCCATTGTAGTCAATGTGTTCGCCAATCAAATTGATACGTCCAGGGGATTTTACGATAACCTCCGTTTTTTTCAGAAAATCTAATTCCTTGTGAATGCTCAAAATAATTAATTTAAATATTTATTGTAACGCTGTCGTTTTGCATTTTTTTATGAGTTGCTAATATTTTGATTTCTTTTTTCAGCATAGTTTTCTCTTATAAAACAGCTTGCTACACCAGCAAACCAACCTTTACATTAAAAATCAGTAACTGTCACTTGAAATCTTTGCTTTATGATGACATTGACCCCCAGTAATGGACCTTTTGTATTGTTGTTAAAAACAGCTCCTGAAAATAATTGGTGGACCTGTCCATAAATTGGAGATTGAGTCAATAAAACAACTACGATAAATAGTAAAAACTTGGAATAAAGAGTTTTTATGAAATAACAACTCATAAAACAAGACTTTCAGTTTGTTCAAATTAAAATATATTTTATTTAAAAACATACTCGTGCCTACCAGTTTATACAGTTTGAATAAAACTATATATATACACATAGAATAAATCAATATGAGTTTAATCTCCATTAACAGTGATCTATGTATTTCAAAGAACATGCAAATCATTCACTGTGTAGATGAAGCAATTTAATTTAAAAAAATAAGAAAAGGTAAAAAGCTTCCTTTTCAAGTCAAAAAGAATAACAGCACTTATGAATACGGCGGCAATTGGAAGAAGTAATAGGTTTCATATCAAATCGTTCAATCAAACCCTCGACAAAATACCTCAATTTTACTACCCTCTAACCCATGGCATTATTGCAAAAAATAAGTTTTATTTATGTGATATTTAATACTTTTACTGCTCTGTGAAAAAAAACAATTAACATATTATTTTTTTTGATTTTAATATTTTTTTCGTGTTCAAAAAACATTAATTATCCTGACGAGACATTAGATCAGTCTGACATCAGTTTAATGAAAAAAGCACAAGAAGATGTTTTTAAATATTTTTGGAACTATGCCCATCCTAATTCTAAGTTAACAAGAGAGCGAATTCATGAAAACAACATTTCATTTGATGAAAACACCATAACAACAGGCGGTTCAGGATTTGGCTTCCTAAATATTTTGATGGGAATAGAAAATCAATTCATTACAAAGGCAGAGGGAATAAGTCATCTTGAGACAGCTCTAAATTTTCTTGAAAATGCAGATCGGTTTCATGGTGCTTGGCCTCATTGGATGAATGGAAACAATGGTGAGGTAATTCCCTTTAGTATGCTCGATAATGGCGGAGATATAGTGGAAACAGCTTTTCTATGTCAAGCATTGATTTGTGTAAGAGAATATTTCAAAAATGGAAGTTCTCAGAAGCAAAAACTAGCACAAAAAGCTGATGAGTTATGGAAAAGTGTGGAATGGAGTTGGTATACAAATGGTGGAAACCAACTCTTTTGGCATTGGTCTCCTGATTATGGATGGCAAATGAATTTTAAGATTGAGGGGTACAATGAAAGCTTAATTGCATACATATTGGCGGCATCTTCACCAACTAATCCAATTTCAACTGATGCTTACCATAGTGGATGGGCAAATAACGGTAATATTATAAGCACATCTACAAAGCATGGCATTCCAGTTGTACTAAAACACAAAGGTGAAAATAAAAATGTAGGGCCATTATTTTGGGCTCATTATTCGTATTTAGGACTAGATCCCCGAGGGCTTACTGATCGTTATGCAAATTATTGGGATGTGGTTAAAAATCATACTCAAATAATACATCAACATTGCATTCAAAACCCTAAAAATTACGATGGATATAGTGAAAAATGCTGGGGTCTAACTGCTAGCTATTCACTTAATTCTGATGGCAGCACAGGTTATGCCGCGCACAAGCCAAAAAATGACAAAGGAGTTATTTCTCAAACTGCCGCTTTATCATCAATCCCCTACACTCCTCAAGAATCCCTCAAATTCTTAAGGTTCTTATACGAAGAAACTGAAAATAAGTATATTGGAATAGCCGGGCCTTACGATGCCTTTTCTGTGCATTACCAATGGAAAACACCACAATATCTGGCTATTGATCAAGGTACTATTGGCCCAATGATCGAAAATTACAATACACAGCTATTTTGGAACTTATTCATGAATGCACCTGAAATTAAACAAGGGTTAATAGAGCTTGGTTTTTCATCTACAGAACATGGGTTTTGAAAACTAGCCTCTAATTTTATGAAAGTTTATCATTGAATTATTTTTAGTAAATCCCGAACGAAATCGTTTGCTTTAATCCCCTATCCTCAACGACATTGTTCACAAGAATAATTTTTTGTTTTTGGAAATATCTTTTCAAGCATTATTGTGAGAGACTTATAGTATGATTTTAGTACATTTACAATGCTATGAAATTAAACTTGCCCACTGCTGGGATTTCATTTACACAACATGTTTCCAAGCAGCAAACACCGTTTGAGCGTCTCTTTGAAGTTTTCAAAGAGTTGATTACACATACTTCAGGTGACTTTGATGAAGCCATTGATTGGCTACGCGAATTGGACAAGGAATATGGGTTAACCAACGCAGCGTACACCATAGATGATTTTGTCGAAGATCTCTTACAACGTGCTTATATACAACCAAAAGGGGACGGCACAGGTGAAGGCACAGGCATGTCAATAACCTCAAAAACAGAAAAGCTCTTACGCGAACACGCATTGAAGCAAATTTTCGGCAAACTCAAAAAATCAGGCAACGGTAACCACAAAACCAAAAGCACCGGGCAAGGCGCAGACGATACCGGCGAATTTAAGGCCTATCAATTTGGCGATCCACTTGAAAAAATATCCATGACCGAAAGCCTGCGCAATGCACAAATACGCTCTGCAGGAGATGACTTCACATTGCATCACGATGACCTCATAGTGGAGAACAGTTATTATAATACGCAAATGAGCACTGTTTTGATGGTTGACATCAGCCATAGCATGATTTTGTATGGTGAAGATCGCATTACGCCAGCCAAAAAAGTAGCCATGGCACTGGCGGAGTTTATCACCACACGATACCCAAAAGACACGCTCGACATATTGGTGTTTGGAAACGATGCCTGGCCAATTGCTCTTAAAGACATCCCGTACTTGCAAGTAGGCCCTTATCACACCAATACCGTGGCGGGACTTGCCTTGGCTATGGATTTGTTACGGCGAAGAAAAAACAGCAACAAACAAATTTTTATGATTACAGACGGAAAGCCAAGTTGTTTGAAAAACTCCGATGGCACCTATTATAAAAATAGCATGGGACTAGACGATCATATTGTGGATAAGTGTTACAATATGGCACGGCAGGCACGAAAACTTCACATCCCCATCACCACATTTATGATAGCACAAGATCCTTATTTAAAGGAGTTTATCCAAAATTTCACAGAAGCTAATAAAGGAAAGGCATTCTTTACCGGATTAAAGGGGTTAGGCGAAATGATTTTTGAAGACTATGAACAGAACAGAAAAAAACGATTGAAATAAATGAAAAAGATTACTACACTAGGTGAACTAAAAAAATCGGAATACAAACCCCTTTCTATTCAACAAGAACTGGCACAAAACCTTAGGGCTCGCATGCAAAGTGGCCAACCAACATTTGAAGGTCTTTTGGGCTATGAAAATACCGTTATTCCTGACGTAGAACGAGCGTTACTTTCGGGACATAGTATCAACTTACTTGGCTTGAGAGGACAGGCCAAAACAAGACTGGCTCGACAGCTCACGCAATTATTAGACGAATGGATACCTGTAGTCGAGGGATCTGAAATAAACGATGATCCCGTAGCACCCATCAGCAATTTTGCAAAGGCACTTATTGCAGAAAAAGGAGATGATACCCCAATCTCTTGGCTACATCGTGACGATCGCTTCTTTGAAAAACTAGCCACACCAGACGTAAGTGTAGCCGATTTAATTGGCGATGTTGATCCAATCAAAGCAGCTAACCTTAAACTGTCCTATGCCAATGAGCGCGTGATTCATTTTGGTATGATTCCTAGAGCACATAGATGCATCTTTGTCTTAAACGAATTGCCTGACTTACAAGCACGAATACAGGTAGCGCTTTTCTCCATATTACAAGAGAAGGAAATTCAAATACGTGGGTTTAAACTCCGATTCCCTATAGAAACTCAGTTTGTCTTTACCGCCAATCCTGAGGATTACACCAATCGCGGAAGTATCGTGACCCCACTTAAAGACCGTATTGGTTCTCAAATTTTGACACACTATCCGCACAACCTAGAAACGGCTAAGGCTATAACACGACAAGAGACCCATGCAAACAAGGAGGTTCAACAGGCCATTCATGTTCCTGAATTGGCACGTGATATTTTGGAGCAAATAGGATTTGAAGCAAGAAAAAGTGAATACGTAGATTCCAAAAGTGGCGTGAGTGCGCGTATGAGCATTACGGCATTTGAAAATCTTATGAGTGCTGCTGAACGCCGAATGCTGATGTCTGGCGATAAAAATACGTGCATTAGGATGTCTGACTTTCTGGGGATTATCCCAGCCATAAATGGAAAAGTTGAATTGGTCTACGAAGGCGAACAAGAAGGAGCCGAACAGATTTCTTTTCACTTAATCAATCAAGCTGTAAAAACCTTATTCCCATTATATTTTCCAGATATAAAAAAGCTTGAAAAGCAAGATGAAAAAGGTCCTTATGACCAGTTATTGGGATGGTTTTATGGCGATAATGAATTGTTTTTGGAAGACAACCTCCCTGACAATGTATATCACGATACCCTAATGGATGTTCCTAACTTGAAAAAACTAATAGCTACTCATCAAGCTGATTGTCCAGCTGAGAACATATTCTTTATGATGGAATTTTTATTGTGGGGACTGGAGGCAAACAAAAAGCTAAATAAATACAGAACCATGGAAGGCTTTCAATTTAAAGACGGCCTTGGAAATTTATTGTCAGGGATTTAAACTCTAGTCAAATTCTCTCAAAAATAGT
>Ga0233444_10003854_pt1 | contig 14650 bp, 24 predicted proteins | sample SI_124_October20_6_FD_182792 | JGI IMG/M metagenome (GOLD analysis project Ga0233444, IMG submission 182792) | Seawater microbial communities from Saanich Inlet, British Columbia, Canada - SI_124_October2016_10_MG | ecosystem: Environmental > Aquatic > Marine > Inlet | place: Canada: British...
CAGTCTCTAAATCCATATCATAGAACTGTCCTCTGAGAAATGGTACTGAAAACAAATCTATTTGTTCACATTCACTTGCAGCTTTCCAGTCACTTACTTGTGATACCATAATTAATCTCCTTTCTTCTCTACTTGAACACCAACACCCTTTTCACCACTAGGCATAGTGACATCACGATAATATACCACAACTTCACCTAGTTGTTTAATGTATCGTTTGATTTCTTGTAAATCTTCTGCCATAACTTTGTAATCACCAACAGTAGATGCAACGAAGACAACTTCTCCGTTATTTAACTCTTTCATTTCATCCAAGAATCTATCTAAGTATGTATAACCCTCAGGCCAATCTGGATTTTCTCTTTCTGATAAATCACATGCCTTAGGTCTTTTGAATTCTTCTACACCTTTATCATCAAACTTCTTAGGTTCGAATGATAATGTTCTCTTACATGGGTTTACTATTCGTGCTTCTGATACAACATACCATTTTGGTGCAGTCAAATTGACTGGTCTTGGTAAATCAGGTTGCATGATGTCAATGACAACAGGTTTTGATACTATCTCAACATTCTTTGTACCTAATAAAGAACAACCACTAGTCGTTAGTATTAGGATTGCCAATACTATATAATTTCTTAGTATCATCTTCAAGTCCCTCCATCACTGCCTCTGAGGCATTGTTAAATCTCAATTCTATCATACCTGGTTTTTTCAGTGCAAGTAAGTCTAAATTGTGTCTACTGAATATTGCAAGATACTCTGCCTTCTCTTGTTCTATTTGTGCATTCACTCTTGTCATATTCATCAGTGCCTTACCTTGTTTCTCGTAAGACTCTTTCATAGCCACCATAGTGGCTTTCTGTTCTTCCACTGCATATTCCAACTTTTGATTATTTGCAGTGAGTTTTTGATTCTCGTTATATAACCACCAGGAACTAAGACCTAATACTAATATAATTGCTATAAAAAACTGTTGCATAATTACCTCTGACCGTATGGATTCCTATACTTTTTGGCTTCGTATGTGTCTTTTGCATCCCTTACACACCAATATATTGGTATAAAGTTTAATACTGGTACTACAAACATTAACTGCCACCAACCACTACGACCTCTGTCGTGTAATCTTCTTGCTGTTAGTGATATACTTTGAACAAGAGTTGCTAACATAAACAATATTACTAACACTCCACTCTCTTTCATTTCACCAAATGGTTCTAAAATACTAAAGAATGTAAACCCTAGTACATAGTTGTCCACTAACATAAGTAAACCTGCTACTGTAGTTGCGTATAATGTGAACCACCAAAATTCAGGTCTGTCTGACCTTCCGTTAAAATCTGTTGCTCTATCGACCAACACCGTCTTCATTACATTGATAAAATGCATAATTATTTCTCCTCTATTTTATAGTCAAGACCTTTTGATGCTCTGACTTCTATCATCTTTTTACTTTCCCATTCACGGAACTTTAGATGTTTTTCTCTTTGAATTAAAACTTTTCTGGCAACATATGTAGATTTATACATTTGACCTGTAGTTTCTGATTGTCTGTATATTGTGATTTCGTATTCGGTGTGAAACAAACTTCTGAGAAAGTTCATCAATTTGTCCATGAATGTTTTGTCTTCCATAATATATCCTCGTTATACTCTTATTTAGTATGCGAAAAAAGGTGGGTTTCTTTAAAGTCTAAACCCACACACCGAAAAATCGACTCGCAATTTTGGCTATAGTTATTTTATGTCGTTATAACCCTACGCAAATGTAAAAGAACGACTGAAATAGTGTGTCCAACTGGCACCTTTCTGTTGGTTCTCGATAAGACAATTCCAATTAAGGGTCTTATTCACCACCCACACCATTTCTTAATTTTTTAAGTTCCTTGATTGTGTTCGCAGCACTAGTATGAAGAATACCAATTCCACCATGTTCTTCCCAAGCATCAAGGTTCTTTTGTCTGTCGTCAATAAGGACACTTCCCTCTATTGCGAACATACCTTTCTGACTACCAGTCATAGTACAAGTGACTACCACTGAAGGACTCACATGTTCTCTTATCCACTCGTTCTTATCGAACACTACCAACTCTCTGTTGATAACACCTGCAGCAGTCAAGATTTCCCAAGGAAGTCCTGTATGTCTGATGTATGCAACTAAGTCATACATATCTGGCATAGGTGGTAAGTTTCTGAACAACCTTTTGTTAGTTAGTTCTTCCTTCCTTTCGTCATAGTCGTTATGACCTTGGTCGGTATTAGGGAATTCTCTCCCTGTCAATGTTTCAACACCAGTGTTGAAATCTGCTAGTACTCCGTCCATATCAACGAAGATTCTTTTTATTTCTTTATTCTCAATCATGTATACATTATAACAATAAAGCGGTCGCTTTGTCAAGCGTTTTAAGTGTTTTTTCTAGTCTTCCTGCCTCTATTTCATCAGGTATTCCAGTGGTCAGGATTTGTCGGACATGCACCATTTCATGTGCAAGGGTTATGAATCTTTCGTTATCATATTTAATGAGTATGTCTATTTCGGTATCTCCTTTAGAGAATTCGACTAGACCTTTTTGAGGCATGGTAGGGGGCAGTCTTTTGATGTTAACAACACCAAAGAGGGTCGAAATGTTTAGTTGTTCTGCCAAGAAAATGGCATTATGCAACATCCACTTGTCTTTACAATATATCTCCATCGTCTATTTCATCATCATAAGAATCACCACAGAACGGACAAAACCTTAATTCATGGTCTCCGTCATGTTCGATTTCACATTCACACATACAATTATCACAAAATTTAAATTCTTTTTCCATTACAGTATATCCTCATCAAAGGTTGTTCCGTCTATTGCTTTTTGTGTTTTGACCATAATCTTATCGAATGCCTCTGGAAAACCTGTCACCTTTCCATTAACTGTTAAGTATGGTGGTTTCGCCTCTACAGAGGACTTTTCTACATCTAATCCTACTATGTATGTTCTGACTGTTTGATATTCTCTATCAACCATTTTCATAAGATGTTCATATCTTTGACAAATCAATTTGGTTTCACCGACTTGGTCTACAGTTGCAGGAAGATATAATAAATACTCGTTCATTATTCTACCAACAGTTTTCTATTGTTGTGCCATTCTTGTAGGTTATCAAAACCACCTATTGCTTCACCATCAATTCTAATTTGTGGGAAAGTTCTTGCAGTTGGAAATTCTTCGAAGAGTTGTTCTCTTGTAAAATCCTCATCTAACATTTTGTAGGTGTACTCATATCCATGTTGTTCACATAGATTTTTTGCCTTTACACAATAAGGGCATGCTGGTTTACTGAATATTTCTATCATAATAAGTGTTCACTCCTTGTTTTCTTAGCAGTATATATTGTTCCTGTCTTACGACCATAATAAGGTTCTTTCTCTACACCTTTAGTACCCTCATCAAAGAAGAAAAAGGTTATTAGTGCCACTAGTGCCAACCAAAGTATTGCTATTAATACAACTGCGTCTATCATAATTTAAAGTCCTCGAATGTAGTATCATCTACATCTTGTTTTATGCCACCAATGAGATAAGATTCAATCTCAGTCTCTTGTGGTGCATTTTGTAATCCTCTACTGTTAAACCAATGTTGTGTCCAAGGTAAAGGATTGTTTGTTGAACTTATATCGTAAATCGGATTTAGACCTATTGCACGAAGTCTTTTGTTTGCAATAAACTCTACATATTGACCTAGTAAAGGTACGGATAAACCAATCATAGAACCATCTTTAAATAAGAAGTCTGCCCATTCTTTTTCCTGTTCTACTGCATCTTCATATAACTTGTACACTTCCTGTTCACAATCTTTCATAACCTTGTTCATCAACTTATCGTTTTCTTGTTTTTGATAACATTTCAGTATGTGTTGTGATATAGCAAGGTGTTGTGATTCGTCTCTTGCAATCAGAGAGATAATCTTTGCACTTCCTTCCATTAGTTTGAGTTCACCGAATCCAAAAGAACATGCAAAGGATACAAAGAATCGTATTCCTTCTAAGATGTTGACTGATATCAATGCAAGATATAGTGCCTTATATAAATCGTAATCCTCTACTTTAAGACCTAGTAATCTTCTGCGACCAAGTTCAATAAAGTGGTCATACTTCTCTGTAACCATCTCTGCACGTTTTACAATTGCAGGTTCATCTAATATGGTATCAAAGATATCACTAGGGTCTGCATAAATGTTCTTAATGATATGTGTATAACTTCTACTATGAATAGTTTCCATGAAGTCCCATGTAATAATACAAGACTCTAGTTCAGGCAAGGTCACGAATGGTAAGAATGCTATGCTTGGTGCCCTACCTTGAACTGAGTCGAGTAAAGTTTGATATCTTAGATTAGATGTAAAGATATGTTTCTGTGCTGATGTGAGTGTTTGATAGTCTGCTCTATCTTTCTGCAATGATACTTCTTCGGGTCTCCAAAAGAAACTCAATTGTGTTTGTGTTAGTTTATCAAATATTGGATATTTAAAATCATCAAATCTTTGTGTATTTAATTCTTCACCAAAGAATATCTTGTTCTTTGTGAAGTCTACATTCTTTTTGTTAAATACCGACATTATATTAAATCCTCGTCTACCTTTCCTGTTAGATATGCATAGTTATTTACATATACATGTAGTTCATTATCATTTGCAACTCTTTCATATACATCCTGTGTCCAATTTTGTAGGTCACCTTTGCCTTCTACTCTTTCCTTAGACCATCTATTTTTATTTCCATCCCAATCTAATACAGATTTTCTACTGTTGGGTGTATTTCCATCCGTATACTGAAACTTTGGCATTCGAGTCATCTTACTTCTTTGGTTAAAAAAATGTATGAACATATGATAACTATAGTCACCCATTAGAGTATTTCTCCAATGTGGTATATTTGGTCCTTGATATAACAGAACATCTCCCACTTCAAGGTCTACTGATATACCTCTTTGTGGTTTGACATCTTGTGTATTCTTTTTGATGAACTTCTGACCCCTACGGTCATTATGATTCACCCAATTATACTCATTGTTTAACCATATCTTCCAAGGTGTATTATCATCTGTATTATATGCAAGAGGAAATGTTAAACTAATCTCACACGATGGTCTATCTGTATGTGCTGATAGTGAAGCACCTCTTACATATTTTCTACTATAAGAATATGTTTCTTGTAGATTTAAATCAATAACACTATCAAGTTTATTCTTTAGATATCTATGTATCCCAACTGCGGGAGGAAAGTTATATGCACCATGAGATTTATTTCTTTGTTCTTCTGGTGTAGAGTGTGTCAACTCATCTTCAGGTCTGAATATTGCATTGTATTGTGCTTCATCATTTTCAATACATCTCCATGTATCCATAGTCATGTTAATTATTTCTTTTGGAATAAAATCCTTTAAAACGACATATCTGTTGTTAACAAAATCTAAAGTTGTTTGATTTGTTTTACCACCCCATTTGAGTTTATCTTCATCTTTACGATTATTCTCTATTGGTATATCAAAGTCATATAATCTATCTTTATCCGATTCTGTTTTCAAAATAAAACCCCTCTAGGTGTTGTGTGTGATTGTGGTGTATGTCTTTTTAAGGATTCTAACACACAAAAATTACAACTAATACTATATCTATAATCTTCTTTGCCCAATACTGGTTCTGTATAATGTATTAATGATGATGGAAATATATACATGTCACCCTCTTTTGGATTTACCTCAAGGAGTTTGTTATTAAAGTTATCTCTGTCTTTCCAACCATAATCAAAAAACAATTTTCCATTGTGAACATAATCTCCCATATTAGTTTCATATGTTATATGAGGTGTTTCAGAAATATTTAATTTAGTAAAAATTACACATACAACATCAGCAGCTTCTTGATGATTGTGTGGTGGATTATACTCAAATTGAACTTGTTTATTGTACCAACTATTTTGTAATTCTACATACTCATTTGAAGTATAGGTTTCGATTTGTTTTTTATATTTTCCACCATCTATTGATTCTAAATATGTGTTTACATACTGACATAGTTTTTTATCTATGTTGTTGTTTTTTAACTTATCGAATATCCAATTTTCTTCTTTTATTAGTCCTACTAATGCACGATTATATTTTATATCTGAGTCTAAACAGATGTTATGTAATAGTTCAACAAAATCTGGTTCAAGAGTGACCTTTGCTACTCTTGGACCGAAATAATCTATTACATTCATATCAGATTGCACATGCATCACAGTCTTCCTCGTCTTCACTCGGAGGAGAATCCATCATAGGTGGTATGTAATCATTCATACCAGAGTTCTCATCCTTAATAACATCTTCTGTTTTACCATCCATAGTGTTGTGATAGTAAGATGTTTTCCATCCGTATTTATATGTATTCAATAAGTCTTTTGCCATAACAGATATTGGTACTTCATTGTTCTCATAATTCTCAGGATTGTATGACCAATTACCTGATATTGCTTGGTCAAAAAACTTCTGCATCACTGCAACAACTTTGATATAACCCTCGTTAGATGGCATGTCCCATAGTAAAGTATAGAAATTCTTTAATTGTTGATATTGTGGTACAACTTGTTTCAATGTACCTTTCTTACTCTTTTTAACTGACAAGTGGTCTCTAGGTGGTTCTATACCATTTGTTGCATTTGATACAACACTAGATGATTCACTTGGCATCTGAGCAGTAAGTGTAGAATGTCTTAAACCATGAACTTTGATTCTTGTTCTTAATCTTTCCCAATCACACTTGTAATTAGGTTTAACTAAGTCATCAACATCTTTTTTATAATGGTCGATAGGTAGTTTTCCTTCAGCATATTTTGTATATGGGAAACCCTCACACTCACCTTTCTCTGATGCAACCTGATTACTTGAACACAATAGTTCGTATTGAAATTTCTCTGTTAGTTCATGTATGAGTTCTAATGATTCTGGTGAACCATATTCTACTTTGTTTTTCGCAAGAAAATGTGCAAGACCGATGTAACCAATACCAAGACTTCTTCTTGCCTTAGTTGATTTCTCGGCTGCTTTCACAGGATACTCTTGGTAATCTATCAGTTCTTCAAGTCCTCTCACTGCTAAATCACACAAGTTAGACATTTCTTCCATCTTAATAGTACCTACATTGATTGCAGATAATATACACAATGCAATTTCACCTTTACCGTCTATGTGTTCAATAGGGTCTGTTGGCAAAGTAATTTCTTGACAAAGATTACTCATGTTCACTTTGTCAAGGAAACTACTATGTGTATTGCAGTGGTCTATATTCATAATATAGATTCTGCCAGTCTCAGCTCTTTCTTTTAATAAATCTGTAAATAGTTCTCTTGCACTAACCTTTGTTTTTGGTATAGATGTCGCTCTCTCATACTTCTCATACAACTCATCAAATTGTGGTGTTCCAAATGCCTCATAAAGACCTGGAACATTATGAGGAGAGAACAATGTTATCTCACCGTTTGCAAGAAATCTTTTGTAGAACAACTCTGATAACTGAATCGAATAATCTAGTTTTCTAACTCTATTGTCTTCAGTACCTTTGTTGTTCTTTAATACTAGAATATCTTCTATTTCTTGGTGCCAAATTGGAAAGTGAACTGTTGCGGACCCACCTCGAACACCGTTTTGTGTGCAACTTCTAACTGTTGCCTCAAATTTTTTAAGGAATGGGATAACTCCTGTATGTTGGACTTCACCACCTCTAATTTTAGAACCAAGTCCTCTAATTCTTCCTGCGTTAATTCCGATACCCGCTCTTTGTGCAACATAACGTCCAATGGCCATATCACTGCTGAATATAGAGTCGAGTGTGTCGTCTGAGTCGACAAGAACACACGATGCAAATTGTCTAAGTGGTGTTCTAACTCCTGCCATAATTGGTGTTGGTATAGATATTTTGAATGTAGAGATTGCGTCATAGTATTTTTTGACATATTCTAACCTTATTTCCTTATCGTAATTTTGGAATAGAGTCATTGCAATTAGTATATACATGAATTGTGGTGTCTCATAGACTAGGTTGATTGACCTATCTTGCACAAGATATTTGTCTACAACCTGTTGCAATCCTGCATATGTAAAATCAAAGTCTCTATTATGTTTGATGTAGGTGTTGATTTTATCAAACTCCTCATCGTTATACTGATTTAGGATTTCCTTATCGTAAACTCCATAATCAACATTTCTGTCCACTATCTCTTTAAGAGGTGGGTATATCTCTGAATCTTTCCACTTTGTATTGAATACCTGTTTCTGAATACCAAATAATAGTAGTCTTGCAGCTACAAATTGATAGTTAGGTGATTCAAGTGATATCAAATCACTTGCACTTTTTACTAATATTTTTTGAATTTCTTGTGTTGTTATACCATCATAAAACTGTAAACCACTATTCATTTCTACTGATGATTCTGATACACCTGCAATGTCTTTACATGCCTTATGTACCATTCTATGTATTTTATCTAGGTTTATCTCAACTTTTGAACCGTCTGACTTGACTACTTTGATTTCTGAATTCACTTCTTCTTATACTCCTTAAATTTCAATTTTGCTGAGAGACCATTATATGTATTAGAAGTAATTATATCAGTGATATCTTGTGGAGTCAATCCACTTTGTATCATATCATTCACATCTTTTAATCCAGATACTCTTTTATCTGACCAGAGACATACTGACCAACCTAAATCAATAACTTCGTCTATCTTTTTTAATATCTCTGTATTTCTTGGTTCATTGTCATAAATGAGTATCGCGTTATCTTTTATACTATCATCTATCTTTTTGAAATCACTACCTGCAACTGCTATAGAGTTGGGTAGGAATAGACTGTCTATCGGTCCCTCAGTGACATAGATAGTCTTTGATTTGTCCACATTATTATAGTTGAAGATGAGTGGAACATCATCTTGGAATCTCATAGTAAGATATCTAAGTGGTGAATCATTGATTGCACGACCTGTTATCCCTAATAACTCCCCATTCTCATTAACGAATGGCAAAATGACTCTAGGGTCATTACCAAGAACTCTCTCTTTATACTTAGTATGTAGATGAGATAGAACTTGTGCGTTGTCTACAAACCAGAGTTTCTTAATTACTTCATCTGGTATGTTTCTTGCCTGTAAATAGTCTCTACTTACAATTCTATCATATGCACCATGACAAACTGCTTTAAGATTCTCTACTGACATTGAATCAACATTTTTATTTAGTAAATCTGAATTGGGAGTGAATTTGAATGTATTCGAAGAAGGCATCTTCTGTTGTCGTTTCGGACCTTTTCCACTTTCTTTTAACCATTCTTTAATATATTCTTTATGTATCACAGGAAAATTATCTTTAAGAAAATTCACTGATGATGTAGATTTACCACAATTGTGACATTTGAAGATAAAACTTTGCTCTACTGCAAAATGATATCCTCTCGCTTTATGTTGATTTTTTGATGAGTCACCACAATACGGACATCGGTGATTCAATGTATTATCGTTCTTCCATTTAGCCAAGTCAAGATTTGACACGACCATTGAAAGGTATTTCCTTTCTAACCATAGCATAACTACTATTATACTATGGTTAGTCTGGAATTACAAGTGGTTTTTAGCCGTCTATTAGTGCTTGTAAAGTTGCGATTTGAGCGGTGTTTTCGGTGACTGAAGCATCATAAGCGACTTTTGATGGGTCGTCTGCTGCCATGTCCGCGTAACCATCTGGTTGAACAGGTGCTCCTGCTCCCTCAAACCAAGCTTTTCTACCCGCTAAGTCATCCATTCCTGGAATCGTAGGGGTATCGTATCCTTCTGGTGCTGCCATGATTGTTCTCCTAAGTTAAATTTAACACTTTTATTTAGGTTTTTTCATGTTTAGAATTCTATCTTTTGGTACTTGTAAGACATATCTATTCTCTACAGTCTTTGGTTTGACTGTACCTGTCTTAGGATGTGCTATAAGACCTATTGATGTTATCAATAAGAGAATAGCCAAAGGGTCAAAAACAAAAATGATAGCAAAAATAACCCATCGAATTGCGTTATCAAGGTAATCTCTTGCTGTTTCTTGACCATATATGACTTCAGCAACATATTTAATTGGTCCAACTTCTCTCTCAAAATTTAGTATCTCCTGTTCAAAAGGGAATTTTTCTTCTTTGTATGCACTTATTTTATCATACAAGTCATCTATCTGCAACTGGTATTCTGTTGTTTTTGTAATAATCTCATCTGCATCACCTGTAGATGCATTTTGAAGAGACTTAATCTCTGCATTGGCACTATTGATTGTCTCTTGTGCTTGACTTCTGTATCTATCAATGTTGTCTTGTTGTGCTTTGATATCTGTTCTAATCTGTTCTCTTTGTTCTTTTTGTTGTTCAAACAGTGTATTTGCCTGTTGCACATAGTCTATTGTCTGTCTCTCATCACCTTGGAAGAGACCTCCTTCATCGGTGGTGATGACCTCAACACCTTTGTTTCTTAATTCATTGACTGCATTGTCTAAGGAAGTCAACTGAGTTCTAAGACTATCTATCTGACCTTGTGCATAATCTATATCTCCTTGAACTCTATCCCACGCACCGTCACGGATGACCTCTTGTTGTTTGATTGATTCTGATACATCTATCTTGGAAGTTCCAAGGGAATTCATTCTTTCCCCTAAAAGTGAAATCGAGTTGTCGGTTCGGGCTATTTGGTCATCTATCTTCTGAATTTCGGATTGTGCAATTGCTGTTTGATATGATGTATCTGATGATGCTTTTGCAAGATAACCGAATATACCAAGTGATGTAATTAACATTAAGATGAATACTGAGAATGTAAGATAGTATTTCATGTAATTTAGTCTATCCCAATATAGATGTAGATAGGCAGCCGTCACAATCTTACCAAATTCTAAGGCACCTGCCATGACTATTACTCCTAAGAAAGCACCTGCAAATATAGTAGCAAGACCAATCACAGAGAAATACGCAGCTATGCCTGCGATTGACATAGAGGTAAATAGGGCTAGGTAATTCAAAAATTTATTCATAATTTACTTGGAGTATTTTTTAATGAGGTCAAACAGTTGTGATGGTTCATACTTGTTTTTCTTCCTCACTACAGGCACATTGGTAGATACTGCTGAACCTGTTGCATTCATAGGTGCGTCTTCTTCAAGTTTTGTGTATTTAAAATACTTCATAACTTGCTCGGCAATTTGATATGCACACATTTTGTCGGAAGGATAATGAACTCCTGCATCAACTCTTCCTTGTGCAGATTTATCTGCGTTTAAATGTAAATTTGTTTTGTGTTCTGGATAGATTGAACTATAATAATGTGCAACTATCTTTGCCTGTAGGGCATGATTAGACGGATATGAAGGTGAATCAGTTGTATCAGTCTCCATGTAGTCATATTTAATGCCTAGTTTCTCTGCAACTTGTCTTGGTCTAGGTCTTTGAAACTTAATCTTATAGTATCTACCGATGTGTTTAGATGCATCTATAATCTTTTCTATGTCATCTATGTCCCAATCTAAATCTTCGTTAGACATATACTCTTTGATATAATAAGAAGTATCATGGTCTGTATTGATATAGATTTTCTTCTTTTCATCTGATAGGTTCTTCATGTTTTCTATCATGCCTTCTATCTCGTTTCTTGTTTGTTTAGATGAGTTTGAGGGTGGTGATGTGACATCAATGTCTTCTATCCAACCATCTCTGAATAGTTTCTTTGCTTCTTTTGGTTTAAACTCTTTGGTTATTTCACCATATTGAAGATTGTCAATTTCTATTATTTCTTTAATATACATCGTCTTGTGTTACCAATACTCTGTCTTCATTGATATAACCAATATAACAAGTTATGCCAAATATCAAACTATGTTCTTGTAAGATGTGAACAGGAGTTTTTTCAGGATATATGATAAAATCTCCTTGTTCATCAAAATTCTGTTTGAGTTGTCTTTTTAAATTATATGTTTCACCTAAATCCAAAGCTCCAACATTATGTGCCTCTGATAACATCTCTGCTTCAAGTACATTTTGGTCTTTGAGATGTCTATAGAACTTTTCACATAGTTCTTCCATCTGGTCTGCATTTAGGTTTTGTTGTTCTTTTAGAAGTGCAAGTGCAATTGCGTAAGAGGCAAATGCAGTCTTACCGAATGGTACTTTTTCTATGATTCTTTTGATGTTGAATACAAGTCTATGCAATATAGTCAATGATTCTTTTTCTTCGGCAGTATTCAACCCTTTAGACTTGATACGATTACCATTCTTATCGATAAGTCCTAGTTTAAATGCGTCAAAGTCTTTCCACTTTGTCACAAGCATTTTTAGAACCTTGAATACTACTAGTGTGTTTATTATACCCATACTTCTATTTATATAATCTGGAGCTACTGGTCAGAATCGAACTGACTACCTGCTGATTACAAATCAGCTGCTCTACCGAATGAGCTACAGTAGCTTATAATTCCCTTAGTCTTTCTGCAAGTGGTAAATCAATATTTATCTCAGGTTTCCAACTTTCATCGATATATCCTAGATACAATAACATTGTTTTGACACTTGGCCAATATGAGTCTTCTTTGATTTTAAACTTTAACATTCTCATACATGCCTCAAAACCAAAGACATTGAATAGTGTTATAAGGTGGTTTAACATGAGTCTTTCTCTCATCTCACCATTTTCGTGATAACGATGTAATAATCGTTTTAGATATCTGAATCTTCGTAAGTCTTCTTCGAAGTCCTCAATGTCGGTGCATTGAGGGTCATCGTAGTTTTGCAGTGCGAATGCACTGAAGTTTTTTGCGGTTAGTTTGTCAAATAGACCCATAATATAATAAATTTTGTGTTTACACTAGTATATAGTGTAAAGGGATTATTTAGATAGAGCCGTATACTTTGTATGAACCAGTTTCTAACATTTCATACTTAACTTTAAGAGAAACGATTTTTTCTTCTTTTTCCATTTCGTCATATGGTGTATCTACTGATTTACCAATGATTTCACCATAACGAGAAAAGTTTAAATCGAATTCACCTGACTCAGAAAACTCCATATCTTCGTTTGAAACTGGATTCAAACCGATTTGTGAAAGTTTTGACTTCATCTGTTCAACGGCTGCCTGTGGATTCATGTATTCTGACACTGCAACATGTCCTAAAACAGCATTAACCCTTGCAACTACATCTGCGTCTTCTAACTCATATGGTGCTTGACCATTTTCGAGTCCTGAGTTTTCAAATAAAAAGTTTTTAAATGATTTCATAATTTTTATCCTTTATTTTGCATCGTAGTAGTTTTTATTTAACTCACCACGAACTATTGTTTCACCGACTTTTCTACACTTAATGTAGACATTTTCAGTATTACCACCAATCGATGTAAATGTTCTAATACCGTTTGCAATCGTTCCGTTAGAATCGGAGTATGTATCTGCATCTGATTTAGTTGCAGTATTCTCATACTCCCAAATTCCACCTGAACCTGTGACTGCTACCCATGCCATGTTGATTAACTATCTGCTAATACAGTATCGTCATCAATATCAGGTGTGCCCGCGTTTGAGTCGTCATCAAAGTCAGCAACGTCTGAACCCATTGAACCTGAAGACATTGCAACCAATGTTTCCCATCTAGTTCTTGAACCGACTACTGTTCTTTGTACCCACCCTTCTGATTTAACACCTGCGTTAGCACCAACTTCAGCAGCATCTGCTCCGTATGTGTTAGCTTTTTCCGTAGTGTTAAGAAACTTTGGTTTAGATGATTCGTTATCTAATAATCCCCATAGTGCCATTTTATTCTCCAGTTTTTAAATTCTATGATGCAACTTTTAGTATTGCATCGTATGTTTTTTTGAAAGATTTAGCATCTTTTGCTAATAATCTAATGTATTTATCCCTTATTGGTGCTTTAACCTTCATTAAAGTGTCGTGAACTAAGGCAGCTTCTTCACCTTTCACCTTAGTTTTCTTGTTATCCTTAGTTTGGATTTCACCATCTCTCTTTGTATCAGTAAATTTCTTTAACTGAACGAAGATGTTATTGTCTGCCCAAGCAGCCGAACCACTGGACTTATCATTCCATGCATCAAGAGCTCTTTGCATGACTTCATCTTCTGAAGCTTCTGAGTATTTACCACCTGCCATTTTAGATATTTTATCTAACTTTGCTTCGAGGTCTTTCTCATTCTTTGCTTGTGCAACTGCACGAGCAATCTTCTTGTTTCCTGCATCAGACATCATTGAGAAATCTGATTGTCTTTCCATAACTTTTCTAACTTCTGTAGCTTTCTCTTTGACATAACCAAGTTTTCTAATCTTCTCTTTGAAGACTTTATATCTTGCATCTGTTGTTAGAGTTGTTTCCATTACTTCGCCATTACCTTATGTTTTGTAAGTAGTGCTTTATAGTTTTTAGATGCGTCTTTGAATAACTTACCTCTTCTCTCATATTCTTTTCTTTGAGAAGTACCTTCATCACCCATAGGAACAAATACTCCGTCCCATCTTAAATCGTATTCCTTTTTTGCATCCATAATTTGTTTCTGAACATTATCTGGCAACTCTTTTAACTTGTTTACATTTACCATTTCGACCATTAAGTCTT
>Ga0233444_10003862_pt1 | contig 14618 bp, 12 predicted proteins | sample SI_124_October20_6_FD_182792 | JGI IMG/M metagenome (GOLD analysis project Ga0233444, IMG submission 182792) | Seawater microbial communities from Saanich Inlet, British Columbia, Canada - SI_124_October2016_10_MG | ecosystem: Environmental > Aquatic > Marine > Inlet | place: Canada: British...
CGCACAAACGAAATGGCTGCATCAACAATTCCGATTAACATGACTGCCCAGAAAGCAGCAGATACAATCTGGGAGGCTGCATTGTTCATCAAAGCACTAGAGCGCGGCGCTGCCGATTGTGAACGCATAATTATATAGGGGTAGACAAGAGCAGCCACATAAGTGAGCGACTGGAAAATACCGATAAATAACGCAAATCCCCCGTAAGTGTCTTCTGGCGTATCAAAAGAAAAGCCGACAGCATTAAGGGTCCCGTAAAGGCCGGGCAATGCGAATATATGGGTTAAAAAATTATTTAGAATGAAAGCTGATGCGGCAAAAGCACTCGACAGCGCGATATAGTGACAAATATTCCGAGAAAATTGCGATGACAGCATAGGTTTGACCGCTCTACTAAAAGGGAAGGGCTACAGAGCGATATACTCGCTCTGTAGCTTGGAAGTAGTGAATTTACTATCCGTAAATTCTGTTACGCTGTGTCAGGAATTCACCTTCTGATTTACCAATCCAGCCGCCGATTTCACCGCGAGCTTTCTCAAAGCTCTCATGAATACGGTTAGCCAAATCTGAATGTGCGCGAGCTTCCTCAAACACTTCATCAGCAGCACCAGCTAGTGCATCCCATACATCATCGTTGAATGAGCGAATCTGAACACCATGGTCAGTTTCCAAGCGCTGAAGTGCTGGACCTGAATTACCATTATATTCTGACATCATCATTTCATTTTCTGCTGTTGCTGCAGTCTGGATGATTGCGCGGTCTGTGTCTGACAAGTCAGCCCAGAACTTTGCATTAAATCCAGCAGCAATCATTGAGCCTGGCTCATGCATACCTGATGTGTAATAGAATTTTGCAGCTTCATAGAACTTCATGATTTCATCATTCCATGCGCCAACCCACTCTGTTGCGTCGATTGCGCCAGAAACAAGGTTTTCATAAATCTGACCACCAGGGACAGTGACAGGTGAGCCACCAAGCTTACCGATAACATCACCGCCAAGACCAGGAATACGCATTTTCAGACCGTTAAAGTCATCAGCTGAGTTGATTTCTTTGTTGAACCAGCCACCAGCCTGACAGCCAGTTGAACCTGCTGGGATAGCTTTTAGGCCATATTCGCCTGCTAACTCATCCCATAGCTCCTGGCCACCGCCATGACGGATCCAGGCATTCATTTCAGTATAAGTCAGACCAAAAGGAACAGCTGTGAAGTAACCGTAACCTGGGTGACGGCCCTTCCAGTAGTAATCAGCGGCGTGGTAGCCCTGAGCGTTGCCTGACGCAACTTCATCAAAGCTATCAAAAGCGCCAACACGCTCGCCGGCAGCATAATAGCTAACCTGAATGCGGCCACCAGAGATATCTTGGATAGTTTGTGCGTAACGCTGTGCGCCGGTGCCAAGACCTGGGAAATCACGGCCCCAAGTTGCAACGATTGCCATTTCGATACGTTCCTGCGCAAGGGCAGGGGTTGCTAGCGGAGCAGCAACTGCTCCGATTGCTGCACCTTTAACAAAGGAGCGACGGTTAATTTTGGTCATAGTTTCCTCCAAACATGAATGGGTATTACGTAAAATATAGAAACACTGTATTTAAATTACGTTAATCTAACCTAGAACAGTAAAAATATGATCACAAGTAATTGTCGCGTATGGTGGAAAATCAGCTTAGATTCTTCGAATAGCAAAATATAGGTGATAAGAAATGCCTAAATTTACGCCAAAAAAAGAGTGACTTTTGGCGAATAAATCAGACGTTACCTTTAAATTTAACACTTTTAATTCAGATGGTTAGTTATGAAAACAGCACTTAAAAAACTTTATAGTGATATTGTTGAGGTCTCGTGGGAACTTTTTAAGATAATGGTCCCTACTTTGTTGGCTGTGAAAGTTTTGAGCGAAATTGGTTTTGTCAGTTGGCTTGATTCTATCTGTGCGCCACTTCTCTCTTTGATTGGATTGCCCGCCAGTCTTGTTGTGGTTGTTACAACCACCATGCTTACAAACCCTTATGCTGGCTTGATTGTGATGTCTTCTGTCCCACTTGCTGCTGATTTTAGCATTGGGCAGGCCTCCATTCTTGCCAGCTTTATGCTGTTTACACATTCATTACCTGTAGAATTGCTGATTTCCCGCAAAGCGGGGGTCAGAATGCGGGTAACATTTCTGATTCGGGTTGGGGGCGCGTTTGTTTTCTGTACCTTTTTGAACCAGCTACTCGATATTACAGGATGGTTATCAGCCCCCGCATTTATCAGCCTACCAACCTTTGAGGTTACCACCAGCTTATGGGCATGGGGCGTCAATCAGGTTCAGGGTCTGATTCTGGTTCAGCTGATTATCATTATATTGCTCAGTTTTCTGGCGCTTCTTAAGGCGGTTGGCATAGAAGCATTGATGCATCGGCTTCTCACGCCATTTCTCTCGCTTTTGGGTGTTGGTGGGCAGGCGTCAACAATTGCTGTTGTTGGTGTGACGCTAGGCCTTGGATTTGGCGGCGGCTTGCTTATCAAGGAAGTCCGCACAGGCAGCATACCGCGACATGACGTATTTGGCGTCTTGGTGCTCATCAACCTATTACATAGTGTGTTTGAAGATACTGCAGTTGTTATGCTTCTTGGTCCCAGCCTGCTTGTTATTCTGGGTGGTCGCTTCTTGTTCACCATGCTGGTTGTTTGGATAATGATGCGGATAACAAGTCCGCTTCCCGACAAGGTGTGGCGCAGCATGCTGACAAATAATAATGTGCCGGAAAAAGCCGGTTAGCAAAGGGCGTAGTTGGGATGCGAGGCTGTTTTACTTGTCATAACCATGCTTGTTATGGTTTGTGTCAGCTAAATTCCCCCTCACAATAGGCATATATTTCTCATGACCAAACAAACTTCGCTCTGCAACACGGGACTTAATATTGCTGTGCAGGACTCGCCTTTGCATGGTCAGGGCGTCTTTGCGCTGCGTGATTTTGTAACGGGCGAGATATTAGAGCGCTGCCCTTATCTTGTTATTGATGATGATGATTTATCCGATGCAACCCGGTTGCAGGATTATTTATTTACCAGCCCAGATAATCCTAATGATTATCTATGCGTGATGGGATACGGCATGATGTATAATCACTCAGACGATGCCAATGCAGAATGGCAGATAGATGATGATGATGTGAGGTTTGTTTGTTTCACAGCAAAAAGAGCCATTTCTGCTGGCGATGAAATTTTACAAGATTATGGCCGTGACTATTGGGATACCAGAGCAGACTAACTTATACTCTGCTATAAATAGCTTACCTTTTACTGGTTAATGTAGCTGGTACATATTGTGGCAATGTTTTTTATATTTATAAAGCTATAAGCGCTGCTCTAAATATCTGTTTTTTTCAAGGGGGCGCAAGAGCAGAGCTTTGCATGAAACATGAATGATACAGTCATAAAAGATAGTAAAATACCGAAGAGTCCCCCGCTAGAGCTGATGACACAGATTGATGTCGGTGCAGCTCTATCGGCTCACATGCCCGGATTTACAAAATGTCCCGCACTGCTGCAACGACTATGTAAGTGGGGAATAAGGCGGCTTGTCTATCAAGACAGGATAAATATGTTTCTTGTTGAACATGGACAGCGCTGCAATTTCGATTTTATTAACCATATTTTCGAAAATCTATCATTTACCTATCATACACAACATTCCGACAGTCAGAATATTCCGGCTACGGGGCGGGTAATTATCATCGCTAATCATCCGCTTGGCGCGCTAGATGGGCTTGCTCTTCTGCATCTTGTTGGCTCAATTAGGCGCGATGTAAAAATTATTGCTAATGATATTTTGATGCAAATTTCGCCTCTGTCAGGATTAATGCTGCCGGTCGATACTATGGGGGGTGAGACAGGCAGGCGTGATGTATCGCGCATTCATGCCGCGCTTGAAAATGAACAAGCTGTGATTGTCTTTCCCGCCGGTGAAGTCTCCCGGGCCGGCGCCAAGGGCATCAGAGACAGAAAATGGAATGCCGGATTTCTGCGATTTGCAGAACGCGCCCAGGCACCGATTCTGCCCATATGGATAAAGGCACGGAATTCGGGCTTTTTTTATACATGCTCGCGACTAAACAAAGCTTTTTCCATGCTGCTTTTGCCGCGTGAGATGTTCAGATTTAGGGGCACTGTCAGTTTTAAAATTGGCGAGCTGATACGGTATGACCAGATTGCTAGCCTGCCTGTTCCACGGGCCGAGAAAGCAAAACTTATTCGCCAGCACCTCTATAAACTTGGCAAGCGCGGCAAGCCTGTCTTTTTGACCGAGCGAACGATTATTCATCCCCGTGATGGGCAGGTCATAAAAGAGGAATTGATGCAAGCTGAGTGCCTTGGCCAGACAGCTGATGGCAAGCGCATCCTGCTATTTGATACCACCCCAGACTCAGCTGTTATGGATGAAATAGGCCGGCTGCGTGAAGTAACCTTCAGAGCGGTGGGGGAGGGAACAGGAAAGAGTAAGGATGTTGACCAGTTTGACCAGCATTACCGGCATCTGGTGTTATGGGATGAAGAGCATGGTGAAATAGCAGGTGCTTACCGGCTTGGCGAGAGTTGGCGCTGGAAGGCGGGCATTCAGACAAACCTTTATTGCTCAACCTTATTTGACTGGTCTGACGATATGGCTCGATTTTGGTCTGAGGGGCTTGAGCTTGGCAGGTCATTTGTTCAGCCGCGTTACTGGGGGATGCGCAGTCTTGATTATCTGTGGCAGGGCATTGGAGCTTATGTGCGCCACCATCCAGAGGTACGCTATCTTTATGGGCCGGTTTCATTATCGGCCACGATTCCAAAACGGGCGCGCGATATGCTGGTCTGGCATTATGGCCAGCATTATCCTGACCCTGATGGATTAGCACAGGCAAAAACACCTTATGTTATCGATCAAACAACAAAGACGGTGCTCGCAGAGCTGATGCCGGGGCATAACAGAGAGCAGGATTTTAGCGTTTTACGCAGCCAGCTAGATTTTATCGGTGTACGTGTTCCAACATTATATAAGCAATATACCGATGCCTTCGAGAAGAGCGGCTTGCGTTTCTGTACCTTTAATGTTGATGCAACATTCAAAAACTGCATTGATGGGCTTATTATTGGTGATTTAACCATGCTTACAGCAAAAAAACGCAAACGCTATATCGGCGAGACATTATGATAATGTGGCGATAAGATCAGCTAGATTTGTCTCTGGTCGTGCCCCGTAATGGCTAATGATCTCACCAGCACAAAGGCTTGCGATTTGACCTGATCTATGGGGTGTCTCGCCGGCGCTTCGTCCATAAAGATAACCAGCAGCAAACAAGTCGCCCGCCCCTGTTGTATCAATCACGGGTCCCTGCAGTGAGGCGTTCACAGATGTTTTTTCACCCCTGCGCCAGATATCTGCGCCCGCCGCGCCTTTTGTGACAATCAGCTCATCAATTTCGCGCGCAAAGCTGGCAATGGTATCGTCATCATCAGTACCCAGCAGAGCCTGAATTTCATCCTGATTGCTGAACAATATTGAAACATGGTCGCGAATAAACGCGCTCAGGGCGTCTTTATGCCGCTCAACACACCAACTATCAGATAAGGTGAGTGATAATGCTGCGCGCGTTTCTAGGGCAAGCTGTGCTGCTTTGGCAAAAATTGCTGGACCGTCTGGTGCATCAAACAAATACCCTTCAAGATAAATGAATTTTGCAGTGATATCATCTTGAATGCTGGCGTCTGTCATCGTCAGAGATGCGCCCAGATATGTATTCATGGAACGCTGCGCATCGGGCGTTACAAAAATCATTGAGCGGGCACTTGCTGGCCCGTCTGCGGCGATGGTGCCGGTAAACTGAACATTGCCTGAGCGCAGGTTGGCAACAAAGCTATTGCCTACTTCATCATCGGCTAGTTTTCCCGAAAAGGCGGCAGAACCACCCAGCATGGCAAATCCGAACGCACTATTAGCCGCAGAGCCGCCTGACTGCTCCTGTGCGCCAGACATTGCGTTATAAAGGGTGAGCGCGCGTGCCTCATCAACCAGCGTCATGCTGCCCTTTTCAATTTCATAGGTGGTAAGGAAGGTATCATCACAGCTGCCAAACACATCCATAATGGCATTACCAACAAACAAAGCATCAACAGCTGGCATCTAAAAATTCCTTTTCTTTCATGGTTAATTTTTCAGGGTTAATTTTTGGAAGGTGGGGAGGAAGGTGTCATATCTGGCCAGACTATGCGCGCCCGTTCCATCACATCTTTGGGGGTAATTTTATGGATAATGCCTGGCGTGCCGTAATCATCATCTGACAGCACATCAAGAGCAATGATATGCGCAGAATAGGCAAGTGGCCGGGCCTGCGAAAATAAGCCAATACTAGGTACGCCCAGCAGAGCCGAGAAATTCAGCAGGCTAGTATCATTACCAATATAACCAGACGAGAGCTGTATCAGGCCAATTGCACCAGAAAGAGAGCCGGTGAAGGATGATACTCGTGTGAGCTGAGCCACAGAATGCCTGTCGCTGAGCTGAGCCGTAATCTGCTCAATAAGGGCTGTTTCATCTGGCCCGCCCATAATCATCACACGATACTGGTTTTGATGTCTCAGCAGGGATGAAATGAGGTACGCAAAATTATCAGCCCCCCATTGCCGGTCTGGGTGCATTGCCCCGACACCAATGACAAGATAAGGCGCTGCGCGTCGCCCTCTACCAGATGAGACAAAGCCGATATCAGCCAATAGGTTTTTTGCTTCGCCAGCCCCTTCAGCAGAGGCGCTCATCTGCCAGACAGGTTTTTCAAGGGCAAAATCGTTCAGGCGGGCATATTCAGCCATTCTATCAATAGCATGTTTTTGCCGCCACTCCGCGCTCAGCCCGTTTCCGGCTGTATAGAGCCATCGGCTTCGACTGCTCCCATAACCAAAAATGGCAGTAATGCCGGCAAGTCGCGCTGCAATCGCATATCGGGAGGAGTAATGAAGGATGAGGGCTGTGTCGGCGTCAGATTTTTTAAAATCTGCTGCCAGTCTGAATAAGCCTAAAATACCGTCATGTCGTCCTGTCGTGCCGCGCTGTGAGCGGTCAATATCAAGAAACTGAAAGCCAGCTGGAGCGTCATGGAAAATTGTTGTGGCTTTAACTGTTGGTTTGGTTGCAAGCGTGACATCACAACGTGACGCTAGCAGGTCAATCCATGGCTTATGCCATAGCATATCACCAATCCCAACAAGCGGTTGAATAACCAGCAAACGGGTTGACTTGGACAGTAGATTTGCAAGGCTAAAGGTGCGAGAAGACATGAAGTACAGACAAGACCAGAGCAAGTTAAATGACGTCAAAAATGCTTATATAAGGCTTTTGTCTAGCTGGTCTTGGAATGACTGTCTAGCTTATCGCTTTACTTTGGATGAATGCTTGGGCTAAACAACGAGTGCAGAATGACTGTTTGGTATAATATGCGGCGTAACACGTCGTTTGCAGGTAATAAGACAAGAGGCGTGGTGAAACAACGTACCGCCCGCAGCCCTTTTGCAATATTTGGTGCGTTAATTTTAAGGAATTATGAAAATGAATGAGGCGCACCCGGTTCATCCGGCCCTCGTCGGCGCAATAGAAGCGCGTGGCTTTACGACCCTAACAGATGTTCAAATAGCTGTTAGCTCCCCAGATTTTGCTGGCAAAGACCTTCTGGTCTCTGCGCGCACAGGTTCAGGCAAGACAGTCGCATTTGGATTGGCGATTGCTGAAAGCCTGCTGGATGAAAAATCTAATGCTCCGCTTATCGGGCCACATGCAATTGTCATCGCACCAACGCGTGAGCTAGCCTTGCAGGTTCACAAAGAGCTGATATGGCTTTATGCTGATACCGGCCTTAAAATCGGGTCTGCTGTTGGCGGCATGGATCCCAGGGCTGAACGTAAGGCACTCGAAAGAGGTCTTCATATTCTGGTGGGAACACCAGGCCGTCTTGTTGACCATTTAAATCGTCATAGTCTTGATTTGGCAGATATCAGAGCGGTTATTCTTGATGAAGCTGATGAAATGCTTGATTTAGGATTCCGCGAAGACTTGGAAATTTTGCTGGATGCGATGCCGCAGACTCGCCGGACGCTGATGTTTTCTGCGACTGTATCAAAGCCGATTGCAACAATGGCAAAACGATATCAGCGGGATGCTATTCGGGTAGAAGCTGGCGGTGCAGGTGAACCTCACAAAGATATCACTTATAGTGGTGTGCTTATTTCTCCATCAGACCGGGAAAAGGCGATTATTAACGTATTGCGGTTTCATGATGATGCGAGCGCTATTATTTTTTGCGCCACGCGGGCTACGGTTGCGTATATGTCAGCCCGGTTTGCCAATCGTGGGTTGCAGGTTGTGTCTCTCTCGGGCGAATTAAATCAGGCGGCCCGTAATCAGGCGCTTCAATCCATGCGTGATGGGCGTGCCCGTATTTGTGTTGCAACAGATGTTGCAGCACGCGGCATTGATTTACCTGATCTTGAACTGGTAATTCACGCCGATATTCCAAAAACGTCAGAAACATTGCTGCACCGTTCCGGCAGAACAGGCCGGGCGGGACGCAAAGGGCATTCAATTTTGATGGTGCCGCAGAATAGTTTCCGCAAAACCCAGCGATTACTCCAGATTGTAGGTATTCAGGCTGAATTTGCGCCGGCTCCGGATGCTGATACGATCAGGGCGCGTGATGATGAACGCATCCTCACGCATGAAACGCTAACCCAGCCCGCACAAGAAGATGAAACAACACTGATAAATGCTCTTGTTGAGAAGCATTCTCCGGCCGAAATTGCTGCGGCATTAGTGCGTGCACATCGTGCCTCCTATTCAGCACCTGAAGAGCTAAATGAGATTAGCGCATCACGGCGTGATGAAGAGCCTATGGATGTTCAGTGGATTAGCTTGTCAGTTGGCCGTAAAGAAGATGTTCAGGTGCGCTTTATTCTAGCGATGCTCACCCGACATGGCGATTTAAACCGAAAAGATATTGGTCACATCAGACTGCATCATGCCGAAAGTCATATTGCAATTGCCAAAAGCGCTGTTGCGAGCTTTAAAACTGCAATTGGTCCGAAAAGCACACTTGGCGATGATATTTCTGTTGTGATGCTGGATGGCCCGCCTGCAGATTCGCGCGGTCCACGTGACAGTAACCGTCCAAAGAAATTTAGCCGGGATAGAGATGAAGGCCGCAGAGGCGGCGGCGGTGGCGGAGACCGCAAGGACTGGGGTGACCGCAAAGAACGTGGTGAGCGTAAAGAATGGGGTGATCGACCGCCTCGTCGTGCGGATGACCGGCCGTCTGATGACCGCAAGCCAAAGCGCTGGTCACCAGAAGATAAACAGCAGGATGGAGGCTCTTCTAAGAAGCCATTCCGCGCTAAAAGTGGCCCGCCGCGCTCGGACGGCAAGCCAGCCGGTAAGCCTTTTGGCAAACCAGGCGGCAAACCAGGTGGCAAACCAGGTGGGAAACCGTTTGGCAAGCCAGCCGGAAAGCCAGCCGGAAAGCCAGCACGCGCAGCATCCCATGATGACGCAGGCGGCAGTACATTATCGCTTGCCGGCAAGAAGCGTAAAGGCAAGCCAGCAGGTCAAGGCGGTGGCGGTCCAATTAAACGGCGCCAGTCTTAAAGAAGAGCGGTCTTAAACGGCAGATTAGGGCATTCTTTGCCCTGTCCTCTGTTTTATCTGCCGCTTTTTCTGCCTCTGTATTCCACGCTGTGAATTGCATCATTGACGAAGTTGCCAATCAATGAGACGGTACAATCAGAATTGTATTACCCCGGTGGGAGGATGCGGTTCGCTTTATCGGAAACAGCATAGAAAAGGAGGTGATCATATGTCGAGTGATTCATTTAAGCAGGCAGGTCAAGTAGTAGGCGGCATCGCGAGGTGTGAGCAATCTCTCGCCTCTTAGGTCTCGTCTTTTTGCCGAACAGTCCAATATGTTAGGCAACTGATCTGACTTTGCTAAATTTCACGGAAGAGAGGATGGTCTCCATCCTCTCTTTTTTTATGGCCGCAGCGCTCTTTGCAGGCGTCAAATACAGCAGTAAGAGCCAAAAGCTAGCGCGCGCTATCCTCAAATTCTGCGTGTAAGTTCTGTACAATTTGGTCCATGAATTTTGCCGCCGCAACGGGTAGAACACGGCCTTTTGACTGGACGATATGAATAAGACCTGTCGGGACGTCTTGACTATCAATAGTGCGATGTACAACACCCTGCCTCTCAGTCAGGTAAGGCGACATGCCAAGTGGGATCTGGAAGCCAAGAATTTCTTCATGGCTGATATAATTGGTCATAAAGTCATAGCTATCAGACAGAATAGTCTGTTCGAGCGTTACTGATGAGCGCACCAAACCAACATCAATCAATGTCCGGATGCCGCCTGCTGTGCGCGGTAGAATAATGGGGTAGGGGGCGCAATCTTGCAGCCTAATCTGTTTTTTCTCTGCAAGCGGATGGGTCGCTGACATAATGACGTTGAGCTGCTGGATGGCTGTTGCAACGATTTGGACATCAGAGGGCAACACTGAATCAAACACAATCCCGATATCAATATCTAGAGACCGCAAGCTGGCGAGGGTTTCTTCTGATCCCATCCGGACAATCTCAAAGGTAACAGCGCTATGCTGTTTGCGATAATCAGAGACTTGGGTTGGCAAAAACGCGCCCACAATCTCAGGCCCTGCCCCAATGCGGACATTACCGCGTCTTATGCCAGATAAATCAGCAATGTGAGATAGCACACGCGACAGGTCAGTGATCTGCATGCGGACATGCTGAATAAACAACTCACCGGCTGTGTTGAGTCTTACCCCACCGGGCAATCTTTCAAAAAGAGGGGTTCCAATTTCGTCCTCTAGCGCCAGAATTCGTCTATTCAGCGCCGTAGATGTGATTGAAAGTTTTTCTGCCGCCTTACGAATTGACCCTTCGCGAGCGACCACATCAATGTAACGTAACTGTGTTAAATGGCGCATTTGAAATCCTTATTAAATCAATAAAAGCAGAGAGATAACAGGGGTGTTCATTCTGGTTATTTCCCCTTTTTCTTAATGTAAAACTAATAATTCTTATCAGTCGTGATGCAAAAAATGCATCGCAGTAGACTAAATTAAGCACCATTCAGTCTATGTCTTATTTGTTAAGTAGTTGTCTGTCAAATGCAGACAAACACGGGAGCGGCAGCGCCTGACCCCAAAAAAAGACTGCCCTAACGACTAAAATCCACTCACGTTTTTTCAAAGCGTAACTATCGAGGTTAAAATGAAATATGTAATCGCAGTAATCCAGCCAGGTTTGTTGGATAAAGTTCAGGACAAGCTGTCTGATCTAGGCCTTCTTGGCATGACAGTTTCTGAAGTTCAGGGATATGGGCGTCAAAAGGGAAAAACAGAAGTTTATCGCGGCGCCGAATACGCTGTGAATTTTGTGCCAAAAATAAAACTAGAAGTTGCAGTTGATGACGCGATTGCCGAACAAACAGTCGAAGCTATCCGCGAGACTGCTGAGACCGGCAAAATTGGTGACGGCAAAATTTTCATCCTCAATCTTGAGGAAGTTGTGCGAATTCGGACCGGTGAAGCCGGTGCTGAAGCTCTTTAAGACCTCGTGTCGGTTTTCATGCCGGCCAGTCTTTTGAATTTAAACGAGGAGTAACTCTAAAATGTTGAAGTCTTTCACGAAATTTTCTACCATGCGCGCTGTGGCTCTTGGCCTTGCGCTTGCTGGCCTCAGCCAGCCAGCCTTCGCCCAGGAAGTGCCTGAACATGGTATATTCATTCTGAACTCGCTGCTGTTCCTTGTGGGCGGCTTTCTTGTCATGTTTATGGCATGTGGGTTTTGTATGCTTGAAGCCGGTCTCGTCCGCTCCAAGAACACCTCTACACAGTTAACTAAGAATGTGGCGTTATTTTCGATTGCAGCCATTGGCTATTATCTCATCGGATACAACCTTATGTATCCTTTGGGCGATTGGGCGGCTGACGGCGTTTTCTCAGCTCTGTTCCCTGCGATTGCTGTCTTAGAGCCGGTTGGTGTTGATGCCGCTGGTGCTGATGATTTAGGCTATGCGTCTACCGCATCTGATTATTTCTTCCAGTTGATGTTCTGTGCGGCAACCGCATCTATCGTGTCTGGTACAGTTGCTGAACGGATCAAATTATGGCCGTTTCTTTTGTTTACATTCATCCTGACTGCTTTCATCTATCCCCTGCAGGCAAGCTGGAAGTGGGGCGGCGGTTTCCTTGATGCGATGGGCTTTCTTGATTTTGCCGGATCAACTGTTGTTCACTCAGTTGGTGGCTGGGCAGCTCTTGCTGGCGCTATCGTTCTTGGTGCACGGATTGGCAAATATAAAGACGGCCGGGTTACACCAATGCCGGGCGCAAACCTGCCGCTTGCTACATTAGGAACCTTTATCCTATGGCTTGGTTGGTTTGGTTTCAACGGCGGCTCGCAGCTTGCGATGGGTACAATTGGTGATGTTGCTGATGTGTCACGTATCTTTGCTAATACAAATGCTGCTGCTGCTGGTGGCTCGCTCGTTGCGCTTGTCCTCACACAGCTTCTGTACAAGAAAGCTGACCTTACAATGGTCCTGAACGGCGCGCTTGCTGGTCTGGTATCTATTACAGCTGAGCCACTAACGCCAACTCTTGGTCAAGCAACGCTTATCGGTGGCTTTGGCGGCGTGATTGTTGTCTTTGTTGTCCCATTGCTTGATAAGCTGAAGATTGATGATGTTGTTGGTGCTATTCCGGTTCACCTGGTTGCAGGTATTTGGGGAACAATCGCAGTTGCTATCACGAACACTGATGCATCACTCAGCACCCAGCTTGTTGGTATCGCTATTGTCGGCGCCTTTACCTTTGTTATCTCGTTCATCGTATGGAAAATCATCGATATGATTATGGGTATCCGGGTTTCAGAAGAAGCTGAGATTATTGGTCTCGATAAATCTGAGCTTGGCATGGAAGCCTATCCTGAGTTTTCTCGTCAAAGCTCATAAGACCTTCAGACTACATCACTCACCGGGTCACAAGACTGTCTCGGTGAGTGATATAAAAACGGCTCTTTTGAGCGAGAGTTCTGCTGTTAAGGCAGAACTTTTTTTATGTCTTAATGCTGTCATATATTGAGTTTCTGGCGTTAACAGGATAAGGCAAGAAGGTGTCTTGTTTGCGTTAGGTGCAATATCTTCAAAGGAACTCTTTTATGACCCCTGATTTTCGGAGTGATACGGTTACCAAGCCAGATGACGCGATGCGCGCTGCAATGGCGGCTGCTCCTGTTGGTGATGATGTTTATGGTGATGATCCGAGTGTAAATGCTCTTGAGGAGCGTGTTGCGCGGATGCTGGGAAAGCCGGCAGGGTTATTTGTAACCTCAGGCACACAGTCAAATCTAATTGCGATTTTAGGGCATTGCCGCCGGGGTGAAGAATTTCTCTCAGGCGAGCGTTATCACTCTATGAAAGATGAAGCCGGCGGTGCGGCTGTTCTTGGCAGTGTTGTGCCGCAAACATTACCGGTCGCAGATGATGGCAGTATTTCTGAGGATTCTGTGAGGGCTGCTATCAAGCCTGATGACGTTCATTTGCCGATATCGCGGCTTCTTTGTCTTGAAAATACGGTATCTGGCCGGGTGCAGTCCAAGCGCAATCTTGATAGCTTGACGAGCATTGCGCGCGAACATGGTCTCAAAACGCATCTTGATGGTGCCCGTCTGATGAATGCGGTTGTTAGCTCAGATGTATCAGCATCTGATTATGCGGCCGGCTTTAACTCTGTTTCGCTCTGTATTTCAAAAGGGCTTGGCGCTCCTGTGGGCTCGGTACTTGTCGGGGATGAAGATTTTATTAAGGCTGGTAGGCGTCTTCGCAAAATGCTCGGCGGTGGTATGCGGCAGGCAGGCGTGATTGCGGCTGCTTGTGATTATGCGCTCACACATAATATTGAGAGGCTAGCTGACGACCATCTAAGAGCCTCTGGGGTCGCCCGCCGGTTATCGGAAATCGATGAGGTGCATGTTTCGCTCAATGAGGTTGAGACAAACATGGTTTATCTACAACTCCCCGATGATGTTGCGCCGGGGCTAAAAGCGTTTTTGGCCGAACGTGGCATGACGATAAGCCCGCCCTGTCCAAAATTCAGGCTTGTCATGCATAAAGATATTACAGATGCTGCTAGTGATAGTCTGGTTGAAGGTATTGCAGACTTCATGGCGCAGTGCCGCTCATAGCACCCAAATTTTGCCTTATTTCTGGTAGATAATGTAGGGTAATAAAATGATCATAGTGTCGTTCATACCGGTTTTGTAATATTCTTTCGTCCTTTTGCGGGCTCCTTATTTTATGATATCGTTGTGCAGGTTTTGCTAATAGCGTGCTGTGCCTTGTGTCAGGCATATTGAATGCTTCTTACGGCACGGTTTTGCCGTGTAATGTGGTAAGTCGAGGAAAAGGAAGGGACATGTCATGGTAAATCACGCCGGTCACGATGGCACAAACCGACCAGTCAATGACGATACTATTTCGTCGGCTCAGACAAGCGAGGCTGTGAGCCCCAATCTCGGATCAATCTACGGC
>Ga0233444_10003865_pt1 | contig 14613 bp, 17 predicted proteins | sample SI_124_October20_6_FD_182792 | JGI IMG/M metagenome (GOLD analysis project Ga0233444, IMG submission 182792) | Seawater microbial communities from Saanich Inlet, British Columbia, Canada - SI_124_October2016_10_MG | ecosystem: Environmental > Aquatic > Marine > Inlet | place: Canada: British...
AAAAGAGGTAGCAATAAAAAGCTATTCTACTGAAGAAGCAGCAATGATTTTTGACGCTGCAGAAAAAATTATCATTGTTCCAGGCTATGGTCTGGCTGTTGCACAAGCACAACATTCTGCTCGTGAGGTTGCAGAATACTTAGAAGCACAAGGCAAGCAAGTTTTATATGCAATACACCCAGTTGCAGGAAGAATGCCTGGACATATGAATGTTTTATTAGCGGAAGCAAATATTCCTTATGAGCAGCTTAAAGATCTAGATGAAATAAATTCAGAGTTTGAAGATTGTGATGTTGCATTGGTACTTGGTGCAAATGATGTCGTTAATCCTGCTGCAAGACATGATACTACATCTCCTATTTTTGGAATGCCAATTTTAGATGTGGATAAATCAAGAACTGTAATTATCAATAAAAGAACAATGAATACAGGTTTTGCAGGTATTCAAAATGAATTATTTGGCTATGATAATTCAATCATGATTTTTGGAGATGCTAAAGATATGTTACAGCAACTGCTTAAAGACCTTAAAGATCTATAAATTGCTTTATCAGCATTAATATTCCTAAGATTAGTAATATATAACCTGTTATTTTATCAATATAGATAGATCGTTTTTCTAAGGCATGTAGGACTTTAGTTCCAGCTAGTATGATTGCAACAAATACATACCATGTAATATCAATAGCACCGGCAACTGTAGCCATTATTATTTTATCTACTAAGGTTAAATCATCGGCCATGAATTGACTAAAGACTGCAGTGAAAAACATCAGAATTTTAGGGTTGAAAAATGAGATCATAAACCCTTCAAAAAAGCCTTTACTCGTTTCTTTTTTATCAAATTTAATCAGCTCTCTTTTCGATCGGTTAAAGATCATTTTACTGCCTAAAAAAATTAAAAAGAAAGAACCCATTATCTGTAGCATGATAAAAAGTTCTTTGTTATCAGTAATTAAAGATGAAATACCCAGCACTGATATAAAAGCATATATACCTAAGCCTAAACCATGACCAATACCAGTTAATACACCTTTTTTACGACCCCCTTGAATAGTATTTTTTATAACTACAGCTAAACTTGGACCTGGAGAGATAGCTCCGAGAACACAAATAACAGATATGGCAAAAATAGATTTAAAATCCATTAATAATTATTTAAGATTATAAATAAGTTATTTAGTTTTATTTGTTGGGTGTATTGAGATATTATATTTCCCACTTTCTAATTTTGAATCAGCATAATTAACGAAATCAATGCTGAAAGCATTTTTTGTTGAATTCCACCATTCTGAAGCTCCACCATTAGCAAGCAATGAAATAATTGAATATTCAAACCCCTCTATCCTAATTGAATCAATAGAACCATATTCTTTTTGAACATAGATAGCTTCAAATCTTCTAATTGCAACTAGCATCCAAAAGTGAAATCTCAATTTCTCCACTGGGTTTAAATCATCTTGATTATCTTTTGCTTTAATTAGAATTGAAGCAAGCTCATTATTACTTGAGATAGCATTAGCAGTCATGCTCATATCCATACTACTTTGTTGGAAGGTCTGAGATCTTAAGGCATTGGTATTTTGCTTTAATTGGATGGCTAAATAACCTAGTGTTAATACAGTTGCTAATGCAGCAATTAATTCACCAAGGTTTCCTAAGTCTTGAAGAGACATATATTTGAATCCTATTTTTATTAAAAACTAATTTAGTGAAATTATAAATGAAACTTATGTTTTTAATCACCCAAGATCGATTTGTCTGCTTTTAAAAGTTTAGTTTTCTGAACCATTCTTTTTATTGAATATTCAGAATTAAGAGTAAGAACTTTATCCAATGGTATCCAATCTACATCATGGGACTCTTCACTAATAATTATATCTGTTTCTTTAGGGTTTGCTTCAAATAAGAAACGGATATCATAATGTTTATGAGATGGTTGATCAATTTGCTCAGGTATAATATGGATATCTAAGTCAAAAATATTGTTGCTCAACCCTATAATTTTTTGAATTCCAGACTCTTCCTTTGCTTCACGTAATGCGACCTTGTATAAATCAGTTTCTCCATTTGAGTGTCCTCCGAGCTGTAACCACATACCTAATTTTTTATGATGTGTCATTAAAACACGGTCTTTAAAGGGATTTAGAACCCACGCAGATCCAGTGAAATGACCGTTAAAATCATTCTCTCTTATTGATCCACTATTTTTAAAGAAATCCAGAACATCAATGGCATTGGTTTCTTTAGGAAAGCGTGCTATATATTCTCTTATAAGATCTTCCAAAGAGCTTGACCTATTAAAAATTTAAATTATACTTATTAATAATATACCTGATCTGTAATAAATACAAAATAGAATGATCTATTGTTCTGAAATTTTGTTGATTGTTAATCAAAAGGATATTCTGAAATTAAATTTTTTATTTTATCATAACATAAAGGTAGTGAAATATTGCTTGAAACTAATGGCTCATCAACTATTTCCCAATATTCTATGTCATATGCTTTCAATTTTGAATTTGCTTCTACCATTGGAAAATGCTCATTTTGATCCATGCAAATTATTTTTTTATATTTATCCAATTTTATGTCATTAACATGAACAGATAATTCGTTTTTTCTCAAAGGTTCTATTTTTAAAAGCTCTAGTTGTCTTAAAGCAGGTTCATATATTTTTCTAGTCTTATATTCCCCAACCATCAGACCTGCTGAAAAAGCTTTACTTGATATATTAGCATTTAATGCTAGAGAGTTATAAACCTCTTCACTGAAACGGCTCCTGAAAATATTTGCGGTACAAATAAATAACACATCTTTCATAAATTTTATCTCGCTTAATTTTATTTAAATCTTAAAAGAGCATCATCATTCCACAGCATCAATAGAGATTGGGATAAGACCATAATAAGATGAATTAGGATCTCCATATTCAGCTATTGACTGCTTCAAGACTTCTTTATCTCTTAATACTGTTCCATTAAATAATTCATTACCTAAATAATTAACAACTACAGGTTGATCCATGTCTAACATCTCATCATTAAGTTGAATTACAAATTTTGTTACTGATGTTTTTTCAATATCAATTTCCTGTTTGTCAACGCTTGCAATTATTAAAGAATTTTTTATTGGGTTTTCAACCTTTAACCAATAAAACCTTTTATGGGTAACATCATCTTGAATCCATACTATTTTTGTTGGATTTGGATTTCTCGAATAATTAGAGAGCCATGATATAGCTGTCGTATCTAAGCCCCCCATCCAATGTCCTTTATCTTCATATATTTCAATATGATGTTCATAACCTTCAAGATCATTATTTTTTAATATTTTCAATCTATCTTTCCACTCTAATGCAACGCCATTACGATTATAAGCTGAATCTTTGCCACCCATAAATAGAGTAAAGCCAATATTACGCAAGTTTAATGGACTTGCATCATTTGGGTGTCCTGCCATCATTGCAGCTGCAGCAAACCGATCTGCCATTCTTGGAGCTAACTGATAGACTCCATCGCCACCTGCAGAATATCCCATAAGATAAATTTTATCGGGGTTTACATCGTGAAATACAATCATATTTTGAATTAATCTATTCAGAAAAAGATCGACATGATCTTGATGCCACATATTCCATGTGTTTGTCGGCGATCTAGGGGTTAACAATATACCATTTTTCAATTCATATAATGTTTTATGCCTTTCCCATGCATTTTCATTCACTGAATCTGGAGTACCTCCTCCTCCATGAAGTGAGAAAAATAATTCCCATCCTTTCGCCGGCTTAAATCCAAAAAATTTTATATCAAACCTAACTTTATATTCCTCAATTTCTATTTCAAAATCATCCATTTCGTTTTGTCTTTCTTTTAAAAGTTTGTTGGAATATTGATCAAATAAACGTTTTTTACTTTTTTCAATATCTAACTTTGTTATTTTCTTGATTGCTCTTTCAGTGTTGGAGGATTGGTCTTTTTTTTGTTTCAAGCATGATGAAATAATCAACAATAGTAAAAATTGAACAATAATTAAATTTTCTTTAAACCTGTACTTCAATTGTGATACCTTACGATGATTATATCGTTATCAATAATTTCAGAAAAATAAAAATGAGATAAATAACTTCTGTCAATTATTTTAAAAATGTCTCATGCTTTTTTTATCTTACGATATTTTTTCCAGTGATCTTTGGGTTTAATATTTTTAGCTTTTTCACCAAGAATAACAATTTCAAATTTGTGTAGCACTTTTAAAAAAGACATAATAAAACCTCTTATTTTACACTGAGAATATACATTAAAAGAACACTGGCTATTTTTATTCCTTGTTTGATTTAACCATCTTTCTTTTTTTTCTATCCGATTTTTTAATCATCTTTCTTTTAATTAAATCATTCTCAATTATTGATAGCAGATATTCGTTTGTGGAGACACTTCCTTTTGAGGCCTTCTTTACTAGTTTCCAAATCTTATCGGGTACTCGAATAGACCTGAAATTCGATGGCTCCTCTTGTAGTTTTATACTTTTATTATCTTTGATCATTTAAATAACTTCTAACTATGAATTTATATTATATAATTTAATTAAAATGTTACAATTTAGGTTTAATTGGATAAAAAAAGATAGAACCCTTCCAAGGTGGAAACTAATAGGACTACTTTTCATTGCAGCTTCTTTTGGTTTTACTCTTGCACTTTCAGTTCAAGATGGAAACTACCTCAATGTAGTTCTTGTCGTTCTTTGCGGTCTTTTATTTACAAAAAATAAATAGTTAATAAAATGAAGCAATCTATTCTGCTTATATTTGATTTTTTTAGATATTCATTAAAAGAACTATTTAAAATATTTTCTTTTGGATGTTTATCAGTAATAATATTTATTATTTTTGGAATCTTATTTTTGTATTTAATCTTAACTGGAAAATATGATCCAAGTTCTATTATAATAAAATGGTTTTTATAATATGAAAATAGACAAGTTACTTTGTATAAATTTAAAAAGTATTTCACCATACTTCTTTCACTTAAATTAAGAAAACAAATACGAAGGAATAGTCATAATGGGGATATTTGATAACGTAAAAAGCATTGATAAGAAAATGTCAAAAATTTTTGTGTCATTTTCAATCTTATTTTTCGTGTTTGTATTTGGATAGAAATATGGATCTGGTGAGACCATATTTTTTTCATTAATGCAGGATATCAGCGTTTTATTTATATTGTTAAATCAAGGTGTTATTATTAGTTACTTAACATGGTATAAAGATTATATAAATAAAAATATATTACGCATTACTTAAATAGATCTTCAAGTTTCTATTTTTACTTCAGATACAAGATATATTTTCCATTCTTTCCAATTTGTGAAAAGACCTTTTATTCCTTTCACTCTATCTGTTTGAAAATAATATAGATTCCTTGTATTTCTAATTATCTCGCCATTTATATTCCGACGTATAGATGTAGCATCTAAACTATAAACTTTAGATTTTTTGCCACCCGAAATTGGAACTACATCCATGTGTTCGATTTCAATATGTATGTTCTTATTTTTTGGAGAATTTTTCCACTTTTTAAAAAATGAATCAAGTTCTTTAGGATTTTTAAAAACAATTGGTGAATTTTCTCCAATATGGAATACGGGACCTGAGTTCCAAATATTTCTATCGAAGTAAAAAAATTGTGATATATTTTCAGCATCCTCATCATTCAACATTTTAATATAATTATTAAACGTTTTTTTCACTTCAGTAGAATAATCAATTTCAAGTGCTTTTTCATTTGATTTCAATCCATTTGACATAAAATCAAAAACTGAGATAGTTTTATTTTGTCCCCACAAAAGCCCTGTAATTATTAATAATAAGCTGTAATGTAATTTCATATGTTTAAAAAAAATTAGAATAAGTCATTTTAGGTTGTATTTTACAAATAGCATAATGATTATAAACCCTTTTATATTAAAGAGTAAAACTAATTTAATTTAAATATAAATTCAAAATTCTTGCCAAATGAACCTTCAGTATTTTTAAATCTCATTGTGGGTGCAATAGAAAAACCTTTTGCAGTATTATAATGAAATCTAAGAAAGAAAGCTTGGACTCTATCATTGTTATATGACATAAGTTCATTTTCTAGATCTAATCTAGCTAAAATATTTAATTACTAATCATTGCGAGCATATTAGTCACAAACAATATCCAAAAATTTAAAATTGAAAAAATATAAAAATTTTTAGGATTCATTTTTATAAATTCGCATCCTCTATTTCAAAAAAAAGGCGTAAGAAAATGAAAATGAAGAATAATATTCTTTCTTTAGGAATATTTTTAAAGTTTATTTTATTAATAGACATTGTACTAAGTACGGATTATAACTGGTATTCAAATTTTAGATACCGCATAAAGAATGATACGTCTGAAGATGTAATTAAAAATACAATTTCCTCCTCTTCTGAATTGCGTACTCGTCTAGGTTTAAAAATAACAAGTGATAATGCAATGGGACATTTTGTACTTCAAGACTCAAGAACTGTTGGAGAATCTAAAAATAATTCTGGAATCACAGGAGAGACCCTTCCTGTTTTTTTTCATCAAGCTTATTTTAATTTAAAATTAAAAAAGTATAGTTTAACCATTGGCCGTTTTGAGTTGGCGTTTGGAAATCAAAGAATAATTGCAAAAAACAACTGGAATAACGTTGGTCGTTCTTTTGAAGGAGTCTTATTAAAAACCTATTACGAAATTCTAGATTTAAATTACCATGTATTTTCACTCCCACTGTATGAGCAAATTTCAAATCATCATGATAATTCAAAAGATAATTGGTTAAGTGGTGTCTATTTAAATAAATACTTTACAACTAAGCCAAGTAATAAACTTTCAGCAGAAGCTTATTATATGTTTTATCAGGATAGTACGGAAAAATATTCTTACAATATGTTTGGATCTAGAATAGAAATGAATTGGAATGCTTTACTGCTAGAATCTGAGTTTGCATTTCAATTAAATGATTCCATAAATGCCAATCTATTTTCCCTAAACATTGGTTTCCAACCCAAAAAATATAAGTTTTTTAATAGTATAGCAGTTGGATTTGAACAAGTCTCAGGAGATGACACAACTACCCTAGACAAAGAGGAAGGTTTTTCTAAATATTTTGGAGCACGTCATAAACACCATGGTTTTTATGATTATAAAGAACATAAAAAATACTTTGGCCATTTGCATGATGGACTAAATGAAATAAATATAAAAACAAACTTTAAATTAATGAATTATTCTTCTCTTTTAATTGCTTTTCACAATTTTAAGAGTAGCTATAAAAAAGAAAAGTATGGAAGTGAGATTGATTTTATTTTAAAGACCAGACACAATAAACAATTGTCTTCAGAATTAGGAGTTTGCCTGTATCAAGAAGAAAAATATAAAAAGGATATTTTACCCTTTTTATATTTATCTCTAAATGTTAGCATATAAAGAAAGGGCACCATTTTGGTGCCCTTTCATAGCCCTTTGATCATTGTACCTCCCCTTGTGAAGTGACACAAGAATTTTATTTTAATAAAGTCATCTTCGATTGGGTTTTGTGGATATACAGCATAATTGTGTTTATTAAAAACTGTTCTATTTGTTTTTATTTTAATCTATCTTTAATCAAATGATTTATACTATAACGGATCAAATGCATTATTTATTAAAAGGTTTCATATCATATGTTTTTTCCATAAACCTCTTATTCGGAAACCTAATATCTAAGGATTTAGTTGAAGAAAAATGGATAGAAATTAGTCCGTTAAGAGAATTTTCTATCAGCGGTGTTGCTCCTTTCTATAATAACTTTATTATTGTGCATGATAACAAAAAAGCAAATCAAGCACGAATAAGCATGCTAGACCAAAAAAACAATTTAATTTTATTGGATTGGCCAGAAATGAAACTCCCTTTTGACTTAGAGGCTATACATTCAATCCCAGAAACTAAAAATGAGTTTTTAATCATGGAAAGCCGTGGCTATTGCTATAGAATTAGTATTAACTCAGAAACAAATATTGTAGAAATATTAAATAAGTTTAAACTTCCTAAATTGACAAAAAAAATGAACTTGGAGGGACTCGCTCTTCATAATTATTCAAATTCGAAAAAAGATCTGATTAAAATAATCTATGGTGATAGAGGATCTAATACTCGAGAATCCACACTTTTTGTTGGAGACTATGATTTAGAGAACAATTTGATTACTAATGTTAAACTTTTTCAATTTAGTTTAAAAGAACCTGTTTCTCATCGTCGAAACATTTCTGATCTGGCGATAGATCGAAACAATGATCTCTGGTGTTCTGCTACTTCAGACCCAAGTAATGATGGTCCTTTTGAGACAAGACTCTATGTTCTTGGTCAGCTAAATGGTAATGGGTATTTTAATATGAAAAAAAATCTTTTAGTTTCTCGTAGCATTGATAAACAAAAGATCGAAGCAATGATTTTTCATAAAAGTCGGCTTATCCTTATGACAGATAATGAAAAAAAAGGATCTACTGTAAATTCATTTAACGTGATGAATTAATATTTTTTTAGTTTGATTCTATAATCGTTATAGAAAGGTCTATTAAGAAAAAACTCAGTTTAATAGCGTATCCGTTAATGGCTTTCTTCTAAAACTAAAACAAGTTTATCAAATGAGCCCTACTCTCGGTAAGTTATGTTTTCATTTAAATCTGGTACTAATTGTATCTTTTCATCTTTTTAAAATCCTACTAAATACCAATAAATTTTCTAAACTATCATTTTTCAATCTAATACAAATCTAACATACCAGTTTTAATTTTGATTGCTTTAATTGTTTAATCAACAATAAAATAATAAAACAGGTGACAAAAATATGTATAAAAACAATTTTATATTCCTTCTACTTACTTCATTTTCCATATCACAAGATAATTTGAATGATAGTGTTACAGAACAAAATAAAATATCATTTAATCTTCCTTCTGGTGTAAATATTGATGTTGCTGGAGAAGTTGAATTTGAATTTGTTGATGTTGAAGGAGCAGGTGGAGCAATTAATAGTACTGAATTTATTCAAAAAGTAGAAACTAGAAGCCCGCACGTTCGAATTGATAAAGCAGTTTTAAAATTTAAAATCTTATACTCCGATAATATTTCATTCCGATTTGGTCTTCGTTTTAATGATGACAATGCGTATGTTGATAAAAGCTACTTATTAATTGAAAAAAATAATACTAAATATGAAATAGGTAGCAACAGACCTGCTATTGCTTTGAAAAGAGGTATAGAAGGATACCCATTAATTGGAACAGCCTTTTGGAAGGGTCGTCAATATCACGTTGATATAGAAAAAAAATATCCTAATATGAATTTTGGAGCATCCTTAGCTCTAAAAAGACCACTTGGATATGATAGTCCTGCTGAAGATAAATCATATAGAATTCTAGTGTATGATAATATGCCTAATAAAACAAGAGATTGGGATGGTGTAACAATAGAGTCTGGTTTAAGGGCTAGTTTTAATTTGAATCCTATCAAAATTACAGGCTGGTATTATATAGGCAAGTTATATGATGACTATGATTGGCAAGGCGTTCTTATGAACGATTTTACAGATTATAGAATCGCTCAAGGAACTGTCTTACCCAAAAATGCAAATAGAGATCATTATTGGTTTGGTGGTCGTGCAGAGTTAAAGACTGCTCTCGGACTTTTCCGCGGTGAATATATTTATTCATTGGATGGCTATTTACCTCGGAGTGGATACTATGTTGAATTTGGAACACCATTTAAATTAATAGACTTGCCATTATATTGTTTATTTCGATACGGTGAATTAAACATTAACCCTGAGAGTAATATGTATGTAGATCAAAATTGGACAGCCGAACTTGACGATCCCCAAACATGGGATAGATCATTAATCACTCTTGCTGCCGTTTATGAGTTAACTACTTATTCTAAAATTAAATTTGAATATTATATAACTGGTGAGACAACTGGAGATACACAAGAATTAGCTGATTCGTACAATAACAATACCGGCCGAGACTTTCAACCAGATATGAATGATAATCAACTACTTATTCAATTTGAATTAAATTTTTAACATATCAAAAAAAAGGATACAATTAATATGAAAAATCAATCAAAACACCTCTTTTTTATTTGTGCTTTAGCCATACTTTTTTTAGTAAGCTGTGAAGACACCAATAATAATGCAAATGTCGTTGAAGAACGCTTTGATATAACTAAAATTGAGGTTAAATCAACAGGTAGTGCAGATCAGTCTCAACCCGAAATCATTCGGTTCGTTTCTGACACAAAAGGTGTAGTAGTTAATTCAATGCAAAAAACTTTAGATTTTTTCACCATATCTGGAACTGGAATAACAATGACAAATGAGCAAGTTCAATTATCAAATTCTGAAGATGCAGACGCTTCTTCAGTTGATGTAAGTGTTGACGAAACTATAATTGCTGCTGTTGTTACGAAAGGAGCATGTACTCGAGGAGAACTTTATCTTGTAGATGTCGCTACAAACATAAAAAGTGGACCTTATGAGCTTGGTTATAATCCAGATGCGGTTGATATTTCAGCAGACAACAAGTACGTGGTGGTGGTGAATGAATTTGATTATGATGATGCTATTGATGGGTCTTGTGATGCAGTAAACTATCCTGGTGTAACTATTTATGATATCAGTGCCGGGCTAGGAAATGCTGTTTTAATCAAAGATATGAAAATTACCCATAGAGGTACCAATAATGATTTAGCAGAACCAGAAGGCGTAAAAATAGCACCTGATGGAGAGACAGTATTTATGACATTGCAAGAATCAAATGAAATCGGATGGTTTTCACTTTCCGACCCATCTATGATACCTGATACTTTACAATATAGGGCTACTCTAGTGGATGGTCATAAAGCAGATGGAATTTATGTAAGCGATGATCAATCTTTTATATGCACAGCTGGTGAAATTGGAGGACAAATTGGTATTATAATGCTAGATGGAGAAAACGGAACTCCTGGGACTCAATATTATGCAAACTTATCAGAGGACCTCCCTGCAACATGGGACTGGAGTGATGAACCAAAAGGTATAGAACCTGAAGAGATTACTGTTGTGGAAAAAGATGGGAAAATCTTTGCTTTAACAACCTTACAAGATCCAAGTGCTGTTGTTGTTTACAATATTACTGATCCTGCAAATCCGGTATATGATTCAGGAGCAATTACTGAATTAAACGATTATACTCAAGAAGAAAATGGTGAAAGTGCTGGTGAAGCAGAGGGTCTACATTATAGGAATGGGTTTGTACTTGTTGCAAACACCAAAGATCCATCTGTGGCTCTCTTTAAAGCCTCATGGGTAGATTAATTATAAGCATTTAATTAAATAAAAAAGGGAAACTAAAGTTTCCCTTTTTTTATTATACCCTCTAAAGATATAAATAATATAAAAAGTTATCTTGGCAAAGTTATGGTAAATCTTGTAACTCTATTATCAAGAGATTTAACCGAAACACCACCGCCGTGAACAATTGCGATATGCTTAACTATTGCTAATCCTAATCCCGTTCCCCCTGCTTTTCTAGCTCTAGACTTATCAACTCTATAAAATCTTTGAAATATTCTTTTTTGGTACTTTTTATCTATGGGAATTCCAATGTTATCAACGTGTATCTGAATAGTAGAATCTTTTTCAACACTAATTTTTAAAGGACTTTTCTTGTCACCATATTTTATAGAGTTTTCTAAAAGATTTAGTAGAGCTTCTCTTAAAAGCTGAGAGTCTACTTTTGCAGTTATATTTTCAGCGCAATTTATTAAAAGAGTGTTCCTGTTTTTTTCTACTAAATCATGAATATCATCTTCAATATTTATCAATATTGATTTTAATTTTTGTGATTTCAATATTATTGTATTATCTTCTTCTTGAGATTCAATTTTAGATAATTTTAGTAAGTCGTCAATAATTTCATTAAGTCTATTTGTATGATTAACAACTTTTTCTAAATATTTTTTTTGTTCGTTACTAAGTTTAGCTTTAATCATCAATAATTCTAAAAAACCCATAATCGATGTGATAGGCGTTTTTAACTCATGACTTACATTAGCAACAAAATCTGATCGCAATTTTTCTAATTGCTTTTGGAATGTAATATCATTAATCAAAATTAAAACCCCTGTTTTCATTGTATTTCTGATAAGAGGGGATGCATTTAAAAGATAGTATCTTTTTTTATTAAGTTTAATGTAAATCTCTTTTTGGATATTTTCTTTTGGCCCAAAAGAGTCTTTAATAAAAGATATAATTTTTTTGTGTTTTAAAATATTTTCATAATTTTTTCCTTCAATGGTTATTGAAGAAATATTTAAATAATTTATAGCAATTTTATTGATAAAAATAATTCCACCTTTTTCATCTAATGCTATAATTCCACCATCTATACTTGATAAAAGTGATTCTTTTTCATCTTTTTCCCGTTGGACACTTTTTATTTTAGAATCTACTTCCTTAGCCATTTTATTCAAGGATATTGATAAGGATGCTAATTCTCGAGTTTTTGGAACTGGCAAGGGTTTAGGTAATTGAAAATTTGAAACAAATCTTTTAGCCTCCTTTCTCATTGATTCAATTGGATTTGTAAGTATTTTAGAAAAGTGATAACTGACATACAATAAAAAGATACCAATTAAAGTACCAATTATAATAATCTGATTTTGTAATTCTTCTATAATTGCTTCAATACTGTTCAAAGGCATGGAAACTCTTAAAAATAAATAACTATTTTTAATTGATATTTTTTGTGCGTAGTACATAAAGTTTTTATTTATTGTTTGACTAAACCTTCTTATTGTTCCAACGCCAATATTTGCAGCTTGCACTATTTCTGGTCTTAATAAATGATTGTCCATTTCTTTTGGATTTTTATCGGAATCACCCAATACATTCCCAGTACCGTCAATAATAGTGATTCTAGCACTAATGACTTCACCATATTTCTGACAGAACTTTTGGTATGAGATTTCTTCGGGAGAAATATTTGTTAAAATAGTTTTAAAAATTTGACTTTGATTTTCTAGAGACCTCTCTTTCTCATCATAATATGCATTTTTAATTACACTATTAACGATTAATAATAAAAGAAAAAGCCCTACTACTATGATGGGCATATATGTTAAAAAAAGTTGAAGAAATAATGGTCTACGTTTCATTTAAATGAAATCGATAACCTACACCGCGTATAGTTTCAATAAGTTTACCTTTGGAGCCCATTTTTTTTCTAAGTCCAACTATTTGAAAATCGACAGAGCGATCAGTTACCGAATAATTATTTTCTCTAATTTTATCAATGATTTGATATCTTGTAAAGACCCAACCTGGATGGGTAGCTAATAAAAAAAGAATCTGAAATTCTGTAAAAGTTAAGTCTAAAATATCTTTTCCAATTTTAACAGTTCTGGTTCTAGAAGTAATTTGAATATTTTCAATGATTATAGAATCACCTAATGATTTTTCTTCATTAGTATTTCGTCTTAATACAGATTTTATTCTAGCATTTAATACTTTTATGCTGAATGGTTTGGTTATATAATCATCAGCTCCAATTTCAAGACCTTCAACGATGTCGTTTTCTTGGCTGAGTGCCGTTAGCATTATAATTTTAGTATGAAAGGTATCTTTTTCACTTTTTAAAAGCTTACATACATCAAGTCCATTTATTCCAGGTAGCATTAAATCTAGTAAGATTAAATCGGGTAAAGACTTTCTTGCCATTTTTAATCCACTTTCACCATCAAAGCTTTTAGAAACAGTATATTCGTTCTTTTCAAGGCTGATGACAAGTAGTTCATTTATATCAGGTTCATCTTCAATAATTAATATATGTGGTGTGGAATTTTTCACGTAAGAACTTAATACATCTTTATTAGTATTTATTGAAGAAGAAAGCCCTAAAAGAATCGAGGGCTTTTAGTTTTAAACATTTAGTCTCTTACCTACTTTAGAAAAAGCATTTTTTTAGAGACTCTAAATTCTCCGGCTCGAATTGTATAAATATACATACCCGCAGATACTAATTTCCCTAGGTCATTGGTCGCGTCCCAAGTAATTGAGTTGTATCCAGCTCTTTGCATTCCCTCAATCACTGATTTGACCTTATGTCCAGTAAAATTATATACAAAAACGTACAAAAAGAAATTTTTAGAATAAATCCAAATTGAATTTCATTCCAATTTGATTTTGATTACTTGAAAAATCCAACATTGGATTGTAAGTGAACTGGAGTTTCTTCCCATATTTATATCGAACTTTATTACGTTTTTGTTCAATTAAGTGTAAACCTTTTAATCTATCATAAATAAAATCAACCAAAATTATGGCTACTCCTGTAGCAATTAAGACTCCACCATCGCCACTGCTCTCTTTGTAAATCTCTTTTAAATTATAATGAATAATCTCTCCTTCAATGCTAACAGGTATCTTTTCAAACCTTCTTTCATTATCATTATTTGAATTATGAATAATATGAATATTTTCATTGTATTTTGGCCAATCGGATTCCCCCATGGATAATGCACCTCCAATTACGCAA
>Ga0233444_10003867_pt1 | contig 14612 bp, 18 predicted proteins | sample SI_124_October20_6_FD_182792 | JGI IMG/M metagenome (GOLD analysis project Ga0233444, IMG submission 182792) | Seawater microbial communities from Saanich Inlet, British Columbia, Canada - SI_124_October2016_10_MG | ecosystem: Environmental > Aquatic > Marine > Inlet | place: Canada: British...
TATCATCATTCTTAATCTATATAAATAGTAATTTAATTAAGTTATCACCTCCTCTTTAGTTGATGACTGGTAATGAAAAATCCCTAATCTAGAGACAAAGATTAGGGATTTTTTGAAAGGGATATATGAACAGTTGGATTGCTAAAATTACTAATTACTTAAATAAGTTTCTTGAACTTGGGGTTCTTTTACTTGGTGTATCAGTGATAGCTGAGATTTTATTTGGACCAAACGTAGCATTTTTTGGTTCCCAAGTGACAAACAATTTAATCAATTTGCTTAATACCTTAGGGGAACAAGGTATTGCAGCACTTATAATTGTTTTTGCAGTGATATTTGTTTATCGAAAATATTTAAAATAATTAAATATTTTTTTCCATTAACCACAAATAGTCATCTGCTAAAAAGTAAATTTTTCCATTATTTGGATGAACCTGTATATCTCTTATTCTTCCAATTTTATCCTTAAAGATAACTTCTTCTTTAATAGTAGATGAATTTTTAAATATTAATTTTCTTAAAGATTTATCTTTTAGAGAAGTTATTAAGGCATGACCGTTCCATTCTTTAAATTCATCGCCCTTGTAGATAGTTATTGCACTTGTTGCGATAGAGGGTACCCAATATTTTATTGCTTTTGTAAAACCTGGTTTCCATTTAGGTCCAATAGGGATGCCAGAATAATTTTTTCCACCCCAGCCTAATATCTTCCAGCCATAATTTTCTCCTTTTTTTGCTTCACCAAACCAGTCACCACCTTTAGCTCCATGATTGCTCATATAAATTTTTCTATCAAACGGTGAGAAGGTTAGTCCTTGAGGATTTCTAATTCCTATTTGATAAATTTCTGGTAACCAATTTGGTTTATCCTTAAACTTGGGGTTATCACTTGGAATACTTCCATCTAAATGAATTCTTATAATACTACCAGGATGTTTTGTTGGATCTTGCGCTATCATCCCCTGACCTCTTTCACCAGCAGATGCAAAAAGAAAGTCTCCTTTAATGGCCAGTCTTGAACCAAAATGGTAACCAGAGTCTATTGGGGGATTAGCTTGAAAAATATTTTTAAAATCTAATTCTTTTCTATTTAATTTTGCTTTAGCAATTGATGTACTTGTTTTTGGCTTTCCTCTATTTTCTGAATAAGAAATCCATAGAGTATTATTTAGGTGAATAATATCTAATAATCCACCTTGTCCAACTTCTACAAAATTTAGATTATGTTTAATTTCTGAAACTTCTTTTGAAACAACATTAACAATTTTAATTTTTCCAGTTTTTTCAGTAATAATAATTTCATTATTATTGATAAACGCTGATCCCCATGGTTCATCTAGTTTTGTTATTTTAGTGAAAAGGTAATTATTAGAGTAGCCTTTTGAAGCAAATAAAAGAAAAAAAATTATTAGTAATAAATATTTTTTCACTTTTTTAAGAAAGTTTTGATCTACCACCGTCAACTGCAATAACTTGACCCGTTACCCAAGAGCTATCTTCAGTAATCAGAAATCTTGCAAGTGCTGCAGAATCTTTTCCTTCGCCTAATCTTTTAAGAGGATGCGCTTTAGCAATACCTTCTGCGATTGCAGGATTTTTCAACATTGGTTCTGCTATTTTAGATTTTGACAAGCTGGGGGCTACACAATTTACTCTAATATTCGGTGCAAACTCTGCAGCAAGTGTAACAGTTAATCCCTCAACAGCTGCTTTTGCAGATGCGATGATTGTGTGATTAGTAAAACCTCTTTGAGCTGCAACAGTTGAAAATAAAACCACTGAGCCTTTATTCTTTTTCAAAATTTCCTGAAAACCTTTTATAGCTTCAATAGCCGAATAAAGGTTTAGCTTCATACATTTATTCATATCGGCTTCCGTAACCATTCTGAAAGGTTTTAAATCAATGGAGCCAACACAGTAAGCAATGCCTTTGATTTCGTTAATGTCTGATTTTACTTTTTCTATAAATCCATCTTCTAAAACATCAGCAACCGTATAAGAACAATCTAATTTTTCAGCAAATGCTTTAACTTCACTTTCATTTCTTGCAACTAGATGAACTTCATTACCTGAATTTTTTAATTGTTCAGCTAAGCTAGAACCTACAGAACCTGTCGCACCAAAAATAAGATATTTATCTGACATATAATTTTTAATTAGTTATATTTAATTATGAAGTTATTTTTTATACTTGGTAATCAACTATTTCCATTAAAATACATCGACCGCTTCAAAAAGGATCATGTGTTTTTTATGGCAGAAGACAACGGATTATGCACTTATGAAAAACACCACAAGCAAAAAATCCTACTATTTTTATCTTCTATGCGGTCTTATGCAGACAGTCTTAAGAAAAATAAATATAAATTAAATTATCTAAAGATTGAAGATAAAGATTTTAAAGACGAATATTTAAAAAAACTAAAAAAAATTATTACCCAAAAAAAAATAACTGAAGTTTCAAGTTTTGAAATTGAAGATAAATTTTTTGAAAAAAAAATTTCACAATTTTTAAAAAAAGAAAAAATAAAATGGAATGCCGTTCAAACCCCAATGTTTTTAAATTCTAGAGATGAATTTAAAAATTATTTAGTAAAATCGAAAAAACCTTTTATGGCAACATTTTATAAAGAAGTGAGAAAAAAATCTGGAATATTAATGGGAGCTGATGGAAATCCAATCGGTGGAAAATGGAGCTTTGATGAAGATAATAGAAATAAATTACCTAAGGACATATCAATTCCAAAATTTCCAAAAATAAATGAAACCACCCATACTATAAAATTAAAACCTGTTATTGAAAAGTTATTTAAAAACCATCCAGGAAGCACAAATAATTTTTGGTTAGCAACTGAATATAACGATGTAATTAAACTTTTAGATTTTTTTATTAAAGAAAAATCAAATTTATTTGGTGATTATGAAGATGCTGTTAATCAAAAAGATAATGTTTTATTTCATAGCGCATTAAGCCCTTACATAAATTTAGGCTTAATTACCCCTGAATTTATCATTCAAAAGATTTTAGAATTCCATAAAAAACATAAAATAAGAATGAATTCACTAGAGGGATATATTCGTCAGGTAATTGGTTGGAGAGAGTTTATGCGTGGAATTTATCAAAGTTATTCTGAAGAAATGGAAACAAAAAATTTTTTTAAACATAATAGAAAAATGAAAAAGTCTTGGTATGAAGGAAACACAGGTTTGCCTCCTTTAGATTATGCAATTCAAAATGCAGAAAATCATGGATGGTCTCATCATATTGAAAGGCTAATGATTTTATCAAACATTATGAATCTTTGTGAGATTAAGCCTTCGATTGTTTATAAATGGTTTATGGAAATGTTTGTAGACTCCTCCGACTGGGTGATGGTTCCTAATGTGTATGGAATGGGGTTATTTAGTGATGGTGGAATTTTTGCAACTAAACCTTATATTTGTGGATCTGCTTATTTTATGAAGATGATGGATTTTAAAAAAGGGGAGTGGTGTAATACAATGGATGGATTGTATTGGAGGTTTATAGATCGTAATAGAAAATTTTTTTTAAAGAACCCAAGACTATCAATGATGGTTAGAATTTTTGATAAAATGAAAGAGGAAAGAAAAAAAATGATTTTATCTGAAGCAGACAAGTTTATTAAAAAAAATACAATTTAGTGAAAAAAGAAAATCTACCTTCAAAAATCTGCCCTGTTTGTAAAAGACCTTTTGTTTGGCGTAAAAAATGGAAGTTAAATTGGAATAGAGTAAAATATTGCTCCAAGAAGTGCTCTAAGCTAAACTAAAGCTCAGTGAATATAATTGTTTTGCAGCATATAAAAATAGAAGATCCTGGTTACATTAAAGACCTAATGTTAACTGATGGAATTAAACTAACAACTATAGAATTAGATGAAGGTGAAAAAATTCCAAATGATCTTAGTCAATTTGACGGTATGTTTTGTATGGGTGGTCCAATGGATACCTATATGGAAAAAGAATATCCTTGGTTAATTGAAGAAAAAAAAGCAATCAAAGAATTTGTTGTTAACTTAAAAAAACCTTACCTTGGTTTTTGCCTTGGATGTCAATTATTAGGTGAAGTAGTGGGTGGCAAGGTAGTTAAATCATCCCCAGCAGAAATAGGGATTATGGATATTAGTTTTTCAAAAGAGAAAAATGAAGATAAATTATTTTCTGAATTTCCAAATAAAATAAAAAGTCTCCAATGGCATTCTTACGAAGTGCAAGGAATAGAGAATAATAAAGATATAACTTTATTAGCATCGTCACCCATAACTAAATACCAAATTTTTAAATATCAAAATCATGCTTATGCCATTCAATTTCACATAGAAATTAAAGATACTACAGTCAATGAATGGGGATGTGTTCCTGAATACAAAAAAGCACTTGAAGATCAGTTGGGAGACGGGGCTTTAGAAAAATTTGATAATTCTGCAAAAGAAAATATGACTGATATGAATAATTATTCTAAAATTCTTTATTCTAATTTTAAAAAAATTTTATGAACAATAAATTTTTTGAATGGGCAGGAGTTTTTACAGCAATATTATACTCATTGTTTGTGGCCCTAAATATCGGCATAGAATTTTTTGGATTTTGTTTATTGCTATTATCAGCAATTTTAATTGGAATTTGGGCCTACCGAGGAGGTCATAAAGGAATATTATTATTACAATTTTTCTATGCAACAGCTGGAATTATTGGAATGGTGAGATGGTTTTAATTTAAATTGTAATATTCCTTTAAAGAGATAGATAGACCCAATGACAGAGATTTTTATTCAAACTTTTTTTCTATATTTTATTGTTATAGATCCATTGGGAAATACTCCATTATTTTTAAGTATTACTCAAAATATGGATGCTAACAAAAAGATAAGAATAGCATTAAGTGCAACAATAATAGCTTCAATCATATTGTTATTTTTTGCATTACTTGGAAGCTCGCTGCTAAGTTATTTAAATATTTCTTACCCAGCATTCACAATCGGTGGAGGAATAATTTTATTAATTATTGCAATAGAGATGTTGTTTGACAAACGTCAGCAAAGAAAAGAAGAAGATATAGATCTTAACTCTGATAATATTAGTGTTTTTCCTTTAGCAACACCCATTATAGCAGGACCAGCGGCCATTACTTCAGTAATAGTTTCTGTCTCAGATATTGGAACTAACTTTACAAACCAATCTGCCGGAATGCTTTCATTAGTATTAGTTTTATTTTTAACTTTTATAATTTTTTTTATAGCTTCAAAATTTTCAAAAATAATAAATAAAAAAATAATTAGTGTTATATCAAGAGTGGTAGCTATTATTCTTGTTGGGTTAAGTGTCCAGTATATCTTGGATGGTATAAAAACCTTTTTAGCTTAGAAACTTTAATTAAAAGTTGTAATTATTTTTGGTATATAATTTTTAAAATTAAAAAAACCTTTGTTACAATATTGCCAAGAAAATTGATCTAGTTTTCTATATAGAAATTCTATTTTTAAATTATTTGTCTTTATATAATCTAGATTTTCACCAACTGTCGGATATAAACCATAAGAAGTTTCATTAATATTTTGTATTTCACTTAAATTTATAATTTCAGTATCAATTGATTTTTCCTCTAATCTCTTTTTTTGATCTTCAATTAATTGAGATTTGAACTTCATTAATTTTTCACTGAGTTCTATGGTTCGGTTTTCATTTTTATTAGAAATTAAAAAAACTTTTTTAAATTTTTGATCTTTAAAATCACTTATTTCAAAAGATAAATTATTTTCAAAAATAAGAAGATTTTTTTCTTCAAGATTTTGTGGATTATTAAATTCTAATTTTGATGCAGAATAAGTTTTGTTACTTATTATTGGAGGAGCACTTTCATTAAGTTTGATATTGTTAAATCTATTATTTGTAAATTTTTTAATGTTCCACTCACTGGCTAGGTAATTTTTACCTTGTGTTTGTATTCCAGCAACCCATCTCCATCCTAAAGTATTAGCCGCGGCATCTCCGTCGAACAAATGTTTCATAAAAAACTCGGCTCCTAATTGCCAAGGAAGATCTAAAGTAAATATCCAAATACTTGCAAACCACATTCTTGCATGATTATGTAAATAGTTGTTTTCCTTCAATTCATTTACCCACTCATTAAAGCACTCTATATTTGTATTTCCTTCAATAGCATTTTTATACTTAGTGTTATCTTTAAATTCTTCACGAATTTTTTTAAGTTCGTTCAAATAATCTGTCCAAACATTAGGTCTAAGTTCCAACCAACCTTTCCAATATGTTCTCCACAAAACTTCTTGGATAAATTTTTCATTTTTTGAAAATGAAAACTTACTTAATGATTTCTTAATTATTTCAAACTCAGAAATTACACCATGAGTAATATAGGGTGAAAGACATGAAATATTTGATCTATTGTTAGGACCATAATCAAAATTTCTCAGTCGCGAATATTCAATTAAATTTTTTTCGGCAAACTGATTTAGTTTTTCGATAGCCGTCGCTCGTGATGCAACAAAATTCATTAGTTCTAGCTTCTCAACATTTTTTTGTGCAAATTGATAAATCTTTCAACATTAGATTTATTAAAGGACTTGTTTTCTTCAAACGAAACTTTTTTCATCGAATAAGCTTTACTATTTGTTTTTCGTGACTGGATTGTAATATTTCCTTTGTATAGTTTAAGTTTAATAGTTCCATTAACTTTATTTCTTTTTAAATCCACAATTTTTTGTAGTTTAAATCTTTCTTTTGAATACCAATAACCATTATAAATTAATTCAGCATATCTTGGCATTATATTATCTTTTTTATGCATTGTTTCCTTGTCAAGCGTAACAGACTCGATTGCTCTGTGAGCATGCATTAATAATGTTCCTCCAGGCGTTTCATAAACACCTCTTGATTTAATGCCCAGAAATCTATTTTCAACTAGATCAACTCTTCCAATCCCATTTTTACCCGCAATGTTATTTAATTTTTCAAGTAGTTTTGAAGGTTTCAATTTCTTTCCATTAATCCCAACTGGATCTCCATTTATAAAATTTATTGAAATATTTGAAGATTTATTGGGAGCCTTTTCTGGTGAAATAGTTCTTTGAAAAATAAATTCAGGAGCAGAATTTTTAGGGTTTTCTAAAACCTTACCTTCCGTTGAGGTATGAAATAAATTGTCATCTACAGAAAAAGGGGAAGCACCTTTTTTATCTTTTGGTATTGGTATTTTATGTTTTTTTGCATAATTAATTAAATCTGTTCTAGATTTTAATTTCCAAATTCTCCATGGTGAAATTATTTTAATTTTTGGTCCGAAATAATGATAACCAAGTTCAAATCTAACCTGATCGTTACCTTTTCCTGTCGCTCCATGAGACACAGCATAAGCCCTATATTTTTTTGCAACTCTGATTTGGTCTTTAGCTATCAACGGTCTTGCTATTGAAGTTCCCAACAAATAAACACCTTCATAAATTGCATGACCTCGAACCATCGGAAATACATAATCCTTAACAAAAATATCTTTTAAATCTTTAATAATAATATTTTTAACACCAAACTTTTTAGCATTTGAAATAATTTTTTTTCGATCAATTTCTTGTCCGACGTCAGCGGTGTAACAAATTACTTCTGCTTTATAATTTTCTTGAAGCCATTTAAGTATTATAGACGTGTCCAGTCCACCCGAATAGGCTAATACAATTCTTTTTTTTGATTTCATTGATTAACTGCAAGCTTTTTTTGCAGTATCATAGGCTTTTGTAAAACCAAGTAGTGAATAATGGTCTATAGTTTGAGATCCCTTTTCATTATAACCTGTAACCATAATTCTTGATCCCTTTTTCATGACCTTAACCATTATGTTTTCTTTTTTATTACTAGTCATCCATGCAAAACCTTGCTGCATAATATCAAATTTAAATTTATTATTTCCAGAAGTTGCTAAAACAGAATTTTTTTTATTAAACTCGTAACCTGCTGTAGTACTTATTTCATTCAAAATTTTTTCACCAGGCCTAAAAGTGATAAATAATCTTGCATCCCTTTTACTTTTTTTTGGTGCTTGTAAAACTGGAACTGATTGAGCAAAGCATACCTTGCCTGTTGCCTCTGACATTGTCATAACTTGCCAATCTTTAAATTTACCAACTTTTTTTAAATCTTCGGCAAAAGTTTTTGATATAGAAAATATCAAAAGAACCAAACATAAAAATAAAGTTTTTTTAATTATGGGCATGGGTTTGGATAAATTTTTTGTATTTCATTAATTTCATTAATTATTTCTTTTGTTAAATTTATATTTACACTTTCTATATTAGTTTTCAACTGCTCCATTGTCGTAGCACCAATTATTACGGATGTCACAAAAGGTTGGATTTCCAAAAACTTTAAAGACATTTGAGCTAAATCTAATTTATGTTTTTTAGCTATTTCGTAATAAGCATCGATCGCTTTAGCTGTATTGGGCTTATTATATCTAGTCCAGAAATCCTTATGTAGTTCAATTCTTGATCCTTTTGGTAATTGATTATTTCTATATTTACCAGAAAGATATCCGCAAGCCAGAGGAGAGTAAGCTAGAAGTCCAGCTTGTTCTCTTACAGACATTTCGGCAAGACCCACTTCATAAGTTCTATTTAATAAATTGTATGGATTTTGAACTGAAAGCATTCTTGGAAGACTTTTATTTCTAGATATTTCTAAAAATTTACAAAGTCCCCATGGAGTCTCATTTGATAATCCTACGTGTCTAATTTTTCCTTGCTCTATAAATTTTTGTAAGTTTTCTAAAATATCTTCAAATTGTGTCCACTCACCATCGTCACCATGTTCATAACCTAACTTACCAAAAAAATTTGTGTTTCTTTCTGGCCAATGCAATTGGTATAAATCAATGTAATCAGTTTTTAATCTTTTTAAACTTCCCTCTAATGCTTCAGTAATATTTTTTTTACCAAATTGATTTCCACCTCCTCGAACGTATTCTCTCATTGGACCACATACTTTTGAAGCAAGAATTACTTGCTTTCTTTTTTTTGTCTTTTCAAACCAATTGCCCATAATTTCCTCTGTTCTTCCAAACGTTTCTTCTTTTGGAGGAATAGAATAAATTTCTGCAGTATCCCAAAAATTTACGCCTTGATCCAAGGCATAATCCATTTGCTCAAAGCCTTCATCTTGAGTATTTTGTTCTCCCCAAGTCATTGTCCCAAGACAAATTGTGCTTACATCAAGATCAGTATTTCCTAATTTTTTGTAGTTCATAAAGGGTTTTTTATTAATTTTTTTATCTTTTAAGGTATCTTGAATAATTAGTAAAAGACTATTATATATTCCTCATGATGGATTTTAATAAAAACGGAATTTTAAATAGAGCAAAAGCCGCTCAACAATCAACAGTAGTTATGGATGAAGGGTTAAGAACCTACATGCTTAAAGTTTATAACTATATGGCAACTGGAATTTTATTAACAGGGATAGTAGCTCTTCTTACATTTAAAATGTCAGTGGTGACTAATGATGCTGGATCAATCGTAGGATTAACCTCAATGGGTAATGCGATTTATATGTCTGGACTAAAATGGTTAGTTATGTTGGCTCCTTTAGGAATTGTTTTTTACATGAGCTTCGGAATTAATAAAATGAGTGCAGCAAAAGCGCAAACAACTTTTTGGTTTTTTGCAGGATTGATGGGGCTATCATTATCTTCAATTTTATTAGTCTATACTGGAATGAGTGTTACTAGAGTCTTTTTCATATGTTCAGCTACTTTTGGTGCGATGAGCATTTATGGCTACACAACTAAAAGAGATTTAACAAAGCTAGGTTCATTTTTAATGATGGGTTTAATTGGAATTATTATTGCATCATTAGTAAATATTTTTTTAAAGTCATCAATGATGTACTTTGTTATCTCAATTTTGGGTGTTTTAATTTTTGTTGGACTCACCGCTTATGATACTCAGAAAATTAAGAACATGTATGCTGCTAGTGATACAGGTGAGATCATGGGCAAAAAAGCTGTGATGGGAGCATTAACTCTTTACCTAGATTTTATAAATCTATTTATAATGTTGTTAAGACTATTTGGCCAAAGAAGATAACTTTAGCTTAAAGTTTTTTCCAATTAGTATTTTTTAGTAATATATTTAGATCAAAAGAATTCTTTAATATTTTTGCATTAGTATCAGTTATTAAATATTTAAGGTTCTTATTTTTAGGTTTGAAATTTTTACATATTTTGTAAAGTGCATTCTCTGCTGCATTCTTAAAAACACTAAAACTAACTTGTTTACTTGAAATGCTTAATCCATAATCTTTCCAAGATCCCTCTGAGACCATCTTAGCATACAAATCTAGAATTATTTTGAGCTCATCTTTTTCAAAAAATTGTTTCTCCTCTGCTTTTTTGTGTGGATTATTGACCACTAATTTTAAATTACTACGCATCAATTTTATGTTTATTAATTAAAGATATTTGAAAACCAGTAAAAATTATTGTTATTGGCAACATTCCCCAAACTTTAAAGTTAACCCAAAATTCTTCAGACTGAGTTCTCCAAACGCATTCATTTAATATTGCCAGGCCAAAGAAAAAAAACATCCATCTTTTATTCAATAATTCCCAACCAATGTCAGTTAATGAAATTGATTTACCCATAATTTTTTTTAAAATAGGTTCTTTAGTAAAATATTTTCCAAAAAATAAAGATAGGGCAAACAATATATTAATAATTGTTGGCTTAATATAAATGAATATCGGATCGTTAAAGTAAATAGTTAATCCCCCAAAAAATGTAATCAAAATTCCACTTACTAAAGGCATAGTTGGTATTTTTTTCTCAAAAAACCAAACAACACCCAATGCAATTAAAGTTGCAACTATGAGTGGAGGTATAGCTACTGATAAATTTTTATCATTATTATAATAAAAGAAAAAAAATATAGCTAATGGTCCAAAATCAGTAAGAAACTTTAAAAAAGATTTATTCACTTAAAAGATATTAACATAATAATATTTTCTTAAAAACTATATATTTTTACTATTGATTTTTTTTTTTAAATACCCATACTAAAGTGAATGCCAATTCAAAAAGCTAAATTCTCAATAGGTGAAATAGTTAAACATAAACACTTCGAATTCAGAGGTGTGATTTATGATGTGGATTTTGAATTTAACAATTCTGAAGAATGGTACCAATCTATCCCAAAAAATGTGAGACCTAGAAAAAACCAACCGTTTTATCATCTACTAGCTGAAAATGATGAAATTACATATGAAGCTTATGTGTCAGAACAAAATTTACTTATGGACGATTCTGACGAACCAATAAAACACCCATTAATTGAAGAAATTTTTTCAGGCAAAAAAGGATCTGGCTATTTTAAGCCTTCTAACTAAAAATACACTTTTTAACCACATTTAGCTCAAATCTTTGACACAGCAATAGTCCATAATAAATTCAATTCTGGTCAAGAGTGAAATTATTAACCCTTCGTTATTATCTCCCTCTTCATTCTTGATCAGAAAATTTTTTCATAATAAATATCCAATAAAATAAGCTAATATTTTAAAAATTAAAATAATGTTTAAATATTTTGAACCAAATAAGATCTTTTCAATAACTTCTAGAGCACCCAAATATGTTTTGCTTTTATTTATAATTGTAATCTCTATTGGTCTGACAGAAGCACTAATTCTATCTCCAGAAGACTACAAGCAAAGTCACTCTGTTAGAATTATGTATGTGCATGTGCCAGCTGCGTGGATTTCACTCGGAATTTTTTCGGCAATTACTATTTTCTCAATATCAGGATATATTTTCAAAATAAAAAACTTTTTTTTAATTTCAAAAAGCTTAGCACCCTCTGGGTTTGTCTTTAATATTATTGCACTAGTTACTGGTTCAATTTGGGGTAAACCAACATGGGGTACTTGGTGGGCATGGGACTCAAGAATTACTTCCATGTTAATTTTAGCTTTGTTTTATGGAATGTATTTGCTTGCTTGGAGGATTTATGAAGATAAGGATAAAGTATTTAAAATTACATCTATCATTACAATATTAGGAATAATAAATGTTCCAATAATTAAATATTCGGTAGATTGGTGGAACACACTTCATCAACCAGCTTCAATTAACATATTGTCAAAATCATCAATCCATATGTCGATGTTGTTTCCTTTAATGATTATGACTGCGGCATTTGCTCTATTTTCTCTATTAATTTTTTTAATGAAATATAATACAGAACTGATAAAGATTAAGAACAAAGGTTTAGATAGATTATGATTAGCGAAATATTTTTAATGAATGGATACGGACTTTATGTTTGGTCTGCTTTCACGTTTACTCTTTTAAGTTTTACATCACTTTATGTAATCACAAAAATACAATACAATAAAGAGAAGAGTAAATTTATTGCTAAATTTGGAACCTTAAACTCTGAAAGAGCAGCATTTGCTAAATCTCAAAGCATCAACAAAGAAATTTTATCTAACGTTTCAAATTTTTAACTTTTAAACCATGTATGGTCCTAAAGTTAAATTAAGAATTTTTTTTATTTTATCAATTTTAATTACTCTAATATTATCTGTTTTCCTTATTTTAAGATCACTCGAAGAAAATGTTGTATATTTTCAATCTCCAACAGAGATTAAGTCTTTAGTGGAGATAAAAAATAAGAAAATAAGAGTTGGTGGAATGGTAAAAAACAATTCAGTATCGATTAAATCAAAAGAGGTAAACTTTATTATTACAGATTTTAAAAATGAAATAAACGTTACCTACTCTGGTGTTATTCCAAATCTTTTTCAAGAAGACAAAGGTGTTGTTGCAGAAGGTTATTTAAAAGATCGAAATTTTTTCTTAGCGACTAAAATTTTGGCTAAACATGACGAAAATTATATGCCTCCAGAAGTTAAAGCGGCATTAGAGGAGAAATAAATTTTGGCAAGCCTTATCGGATCTTATTCTTTAAATTTTGCACTAGTTTGCTCTTTTTTAATTATTTTTTTTTCAATCAAAAATTTTGATAATCAAAATCACCTCGACAGTAAGATTATTTCACTTACTTTTTTACAATTTTTTTTAGTTACAGTTAGTTTTTTGGGGTTAGTTATGTCTTTTGTGTATTCAGATTTTAGTAACGAGATAGTTTTTAATCATTCTCACACAACGAAACCCCTTTTTTATAAAATTTCAGGGTCCTGGGGAAACCATGAAGGAAGTTTGTTACTCTGGTTGTTGGTATTAACGTTATTTATATTTATATTTTTATTAAAATCACAAGGTCACCAAAAAAAATATAGAATTCTTACTTTATTATTTCAACAGGTAATTATTATTGGTTTTTTTATTTTTGTAATTAAGACCTCAAATCCCTTCACTTATATTTTTCCTGCTCCTAAAGAGGGGTTAGGATTAAACCCTATTCTGCAAGATCCTGCTTTAGCTATTCACCCTCCAATTTTATATTTAGGATATGTTGGTTCATCGATAATTTTTTCTTCAGCTCTTTCAGCCACAACACTTAACTATATTTCAAAAGAGTGGGCTCGACATCTTAAACAGTGGGTTTTAGTATCTTGGATTTTTTTAACTTTAGGGATTTTACTCGGATCTATATGGGCCTATTATGAATTGGGTTGGGGTGGTTTTTGGTTTTGGGATCCAGTTGAGAATGTATCTTTAATGCCTTGGTTGGCGTTAACCACTCTGTTGCATTGTTTGGTAGTTTTAGAAAAAAAATTAATTTTAACTTCATGGGTTATTATTTTATCAATTGCAACATTTACATTAAGTATGTGTGGTACTTTTTTGGTAAGATCAGGAATTTTAAACTCAGTTCATACCTTTGCTAATGATCCAGAGAGAGGGTTATTTATTTTAATTTTTTTATTTTTTTTAATTTTTTTATCTATTTTTATTTTTTTCTATTTTCATAAATTTGAAAATAAAAGTGTAATAACTTTTTCTTGGTTAAGCAAAGAAACATCAATCTTGATTAACAATTGGTTTATGATGTATTTTTTATCAGTTATTTTAATAGGGACAGTTTATCCCATATTCTTAGAAGTTTTATCTTCCCAAAAAATATCTGTGGGACCACCTTTTTACAACAAGTTAATAATCCCTTTCTTAATCCCATTTTTATTTGCAATGGCGATTGGACCAAAATTAAGATGGATAAAATCTGAGCTACAAAATAAAATATATTTATTTTTATTTTTGATTATTTCATTCTTAATATCAATATTTATTGTTAAAAATTCAAACACAGATTTTCTTGTAAACACTATTCTAGTGACAGCTGCTTTTTATTTGTTTGTAACTACTGCAAGGGATTTTTTTAATACGAAGATAAAAAATTTATCCCAAAACTTAGCCCACTTTGGTTTTAGTTTACTAATATTGAGTATTTTATTTAACAACATGTTTTCAATTGAAGTCATCACTAATTTAAAGGTTGGTGAAAGCTATCAATCAAAAAACTTTAAAATTAGTTTTGAAAGAATAGATACAAAAAAAAATCAAAATTTTGAGGCGATGATAGGAAAGTTTAGCATAGACAATCTTGATGGAAATATTGAAATTTTGAAACCTG
>Ga0233444_10003868_pt1 | contig 14611 bp, 14 predicted proteins | sample SI_124_October20_6_FD_182792 | JGI IMG/M metagenome (GOLD analysis project Ga0233444, IMG submission 182792) | Seawater microbial communities from Saanich Inlet, British Columbia, Canada - SI_124_October2016_10_MG | ecosystem: Environmental > Aquatic > Marine > Inlet | place: Canada: British...
ATAAAAAAAAAAAAAATTCTCTTTTGTGCATTTATTAAACATGATAAAAAATTTAAGGTTTTGGGAAATCAATTTGAAATTTTTAATTGTGTAAAAAAAATGCAAAACTTTGAACAAATAATAGAAAATATTGCCAATTTTGACCGTGAGATCATTGAGGAGGAAAATGTTTTTTTTGATAAAGATGATCAATTAGCATTACATCAATTAAGAGGTTTTTCTAATGATGATGAAATGATAAATAGCTATATTAATTTTTATGAAAATGTAATAATTGATTAACCTTAATGTTTAATAATAAAAATATTGTCATAACTGGTGGTACAGGATCTTTTGGAAAAAAATTTATCATTCACATCTTAAAAAATTATAAACCAAAAAAGCTAATAATATATTCAAGAGATGAATTAAAACAGTCTGAATTAATACATAAATATAAAAACAAATATAAAACTTTAAGATTTTTTATAGGTGATGTTAGAGATAGGGAAAGATTAACTTTTGCATTAAGAGAGGCAGATATTGTTATCCATGCTGCTGCTTTGAAACAAGTTGAGACTGCAGAATACAATCCTATAGAATGCTTAAAAACTAATGTTTATGGTGCTGAGAATATAATAAGTGCCTGTTTAACAAATAAAGTAAAAAAGGTAATAGCTTTATCAACTGATAAGGCAGTTAACCCAATAAATCTTTATGGTGTTTCTAAACTTGCTTCTGATAAATTGTTTGTTTCTGCAAATTCTTTATCTGGAAATATAGGAACAAAATTTTCAGTAGTCCGATATGGAAATGTTGTTGGATCAAGGGGCTCTGTAGTACCTCTTTTTAATCAATATATAAAAAACAAATCCAAATTTCTTCCGATTACAGATTTAGACATGACTAGATTTTGGATTACGATAGAAGATGGTGTCAAATTTGTAATAAAAAGTTTTGAAAGAATGATTGGAGGAGAGGTATTTATACCAATAATTCCTTCAGTTAAAATCACAAGTTTAGCTGAAGCTATGGCGCCAAAGTTAAAACAAAAAATTATAGGTATTAGACCTGGAGAAAAAATTCACGAGTCACTTTGTTCTCTTGATGAGTCAAGACTAGTTAGAAATTTAAAAGATCATTATGTTATTTTACCAAACATAACACAAACACAACCTAATAAAAAATATATTAATAATTTAAAGCAGGTTGGTCTAAAAGTTCCAAATGACTTTCAATATACATCAGATAAAAACAATCATTTTTTGAATATTAAAGAAATAAAAGAATTAAATAAAAAAATTTAATTTTAGATGATAAATTATTCTAGGCAATATATAGACAAGAAAGATATTGATGCAGTCGTAAAAACATTGAAATCGGATTTTCTAACAACTGGTCCGCTAGTACCAAAATTTGAGAAAAAAATTTCGATAAAGGTCCAATCGAAATTTGCTGTTGCAGTCAATTCTGCAACTAGTGCATTACACATTTCTTGCTTAGCCTTAGGTTTAAAAAAAGGAGATTTTATTTGGACATCTCCAAATAGCTTTGTAGCATCTGCTAACTGTGGCCTTTATTGCGGTGCCAAAGTTGACTTTATTGATATTGCTTTAACAGACCACAATATTGATATAAAGCAATTAAAAAAAAAATTGATAAAAGCAAAAAAAGAAAAAAAATTACCAAAAATTATCATTCCCGTTCATTATGCAGGGCAATCTTGTGACATGAAAGAGATAAAAAAACTCTCTAGAAAATATAAATTTAAAATTATAGAAGATGCCTCACATGCTTTGGGTGGTAAGTATTTGAATAATCCTGTTGGTAATTGTAAATATAGCGATATTACTGTTTTTAGTTTTCACCCTGTTAAAATAATAACAACGTTTGAAGGTGGAGTTGCAACGACAAATAATAAAGAAATTTATAAAAAACTATTAATGCTAAGGAGTCATGGCATAAACAGAGAATTTAAGAAAAATAAAGTAGAAAAGCTTAGATCTTTTTATAAGCAAGAATTATTAGGGTTTAATTATAGAATGAATGATGTTCAAGCATCAATAGGAATCAGTCAATTAAAGAAAATTAATTTTTTTCTAAAAAAAAGAGAAGAAATTAAAAAAATTTATGACAATGAATTTAAGAATACAAATTTAGGCTTACAAATAAAAAATAAAGATTGCAGATCAACTAATCATCTTTATGTAATAGCTGTTCCAAAAATTGAAAATTTAAATAGAGATAAATTATTGGAAGCTTTAAAAAGAAAAAAAATAGGTGCAGTCATTCACTATATTCCAATTCACTATCACCCGTATTATAAAAAATTAGGATTTAAAAAAGGGGAATTTCCTAATTCAGAAAAATATTATAGTGAAGCAGTCAGTCTGCCGATACATCCAGGTCTAAAGATTAATCAAACCCAATTTATTGCTAAATTTATAAAAAAATTTATTACACAATTATAATTTTATGAGATTAAAAGTTTTGGCTATTATTGCTGATCATCCAAGAAACCTTGCTTTTTTAAAAGTAATTTCCAAGAACATTAAAATAAGTAAATTAATAATTTATAAAAGAGAAAATCTAATTCCAGAACCACCAAAATATATAGATCAAGAATTAACAAATTTATGGAAGTTACATTTTAAAAAAAGAAAAAAATTAGAAGAAAAATATTTTAAAAGTAAATCAAATATCTTAAAAAAATTTAAAAAAAAAACAATAATAGATAGCACTAAAAATTTAAATTCCAAAAAAATATATAAAATTGCTAAAGACAAAAATTTTGATTTATGTTTTATTTCAGGAGTACCAATAATTAAAAAAGAACTTCTATCTGTACTTCCGAAGTATACTATAAACTTGCATTTAGGTTTGATACCTTATTATAAAGGTTCAATTACTGGGTTTTGGCCTTTCTATTTTATGCAACCTACTATGATGGGAACGACATATCATATTATTGATCAAAAAGTTGATACTGGAGAGATAATTCATCAAAATAGACCTATTTTAAAAAGGGGAGACTCGATGCATGAAGTTTCATGTAGAGCTTTAGAAACAGCCTTAAAAGATTTTCCTAAAGTTCTTAGATTTTTAAAAGATAGATTAAAAAAAAATGAAAAACCAAAGCTTAACAAATCACTAAAAAATAAAGGTAAAATTTTTAAAAATAGTGATTGGAATCCAGAAATGTTAAAAAGAATATATAATAAATATAATGATAAAATTGTAGACCTTTATTTAGATAAAAAAATTAAAAGTAAAACTGTAAAGTTAGTCAAAATTTAAAATATCATAATTCTAAAAACTAATAGTTTTGCCAAATCAACCTTTCACTTATATGTAATATAAATAGTACCTAATAGAGCCAAGGTATATTTAGGGATAATATAGATTATCTAGTAATTGATGATTATTTAATCAGTAAATAAAGTTAATTTTTTATTTTTTAATATAACCAGATTTTATTAAATCATTTATTAAATCAAGGTGATCTATTAACTTAAAATTTTTTTGGTTAGCGATATCAATCATATCAATTTTTCCATCAGCTAGATTTAATATTTCGAGCATAGTTTTTGTTTTATCTTCCATTTTTTTCTCTTTCCAATTCATTTTTGTTCTGTAGAGTGGAATTGTGCTTCTTGATAGTTGTGGAGTTCCGTATTGTACTTTTGCGATAGGAATAAAATTATTTTCTAACGTTTTTATAGTATCAAGATAAATATTAATACTTTCAATTATCGTTTCATAAGATAAGATTTTTTCATTATCTAGAGATGTATGATACTCTTTAAATCCATCAAACATTTTTCTCATTATTAAGCCTATCGGCAAGTTGAAGCCAGGCGAGCAAAATTGCCTTTCATCACTGCCCCACGGCGCAAAGTCATGGATGTAAGATTTATATTTTGAATTTTCAATAACATTTAAAGCAGCATTATCTGCAAGAGAATTACCCATTCTACTTTTTTTATAATTAATTTCATTTCCAAACCCAACACAATTAATTACATAACCAGCAATAATATTTTTTACATTGTTTTTATTTTTATGTAAGAATGCTGCTGCACCAATGTTTTCAGGACATATTAAAAATCTATAAGTATATTTGTGTGGTCCAGTATTTTTTAAAATTCTATAGAGCATACTCCAAACAAGAGGTCCAGAAAGTTCATGATTTGCCATTTGAGGATGACATAAATATGTAGATAAAAGTATTTCTTTTTTAGTTTTACCTGGAATAATAGATTCTGAATAAGTTAACTCTCCTTTTTTCAAACTTGAGTCTATAAAAACTTTATAGTTTCCATTTTTAAGCTTCTTATACTCAGTGTGACTGATACAAAAACCCCAGTCTTTACTGTAATAAGATGTTATATAAGGTATTGCTTTTGGCATGTTAGGCAATGTATATATTTTTTCTTTTAATTTTTTTAAAGATATTTTTTTATTTATTGGTTGAGAATAATTCAAAATATGTAAATTGTGTTTTTTAAAATCTGCAATTTTTTTACCAGTTGGTGTGATAATATAAGCATCTTTAATATTCCATTCATTTGGTATAATCCAATTAAGAACTCTTTGACCAGTTTTAAATTTAAATATCTTTAAATCAACAATCTCACCTATTATTTTCAAACTTTCTTTAAAACCATCTCCTGTAATACTTCTACAAATTGGGTAAAGTTTTTTAAAATAGGATTGCAATTCTTTTTTGATTACATATTTTTTTATTTCATTCATAATAATTTTTTATTATCTTTTTAATAAAAAGTTTATAAACATTTTAATTATTCTTCTAAAACCTTTATTAAGTCAAAATAAATACTCACTACTTCATTTTGAGTTTTGACAAAGTGCCTATATATTTTGTGTCTTTCTATTAAGTTCTCTAGATTTGACATTGGAATTTTTTAACCTAGCTTTTTTATTTACATAGTCAATAAATCATTTAGTTTGTTCATAATTTAAAAAATAATGCATTATTTTGCCACGACAAGATCTCTAACTAATGTTTATAGCATTCTTGTTAACTCATGCAAGAAAGATGCTGAAAAAAAACTAAATAGGCCTTTAAAAATTCTTCATTTAAACAAACGGACACTAAGTTTAAAATTTATTTTTTATTTTATAAAAATTTTACTCTCAGGTAAAATTTTCTTTAGTAGAAAATTTATTAAGTTAAAGTATAGAAATTGTAGCATTGGACGTCATACTTTATCAACATCTTGGAGAGACAAAAGATCTTATCTAAATTCCTTAACTCTTTTTTATTATAAGATTAAATATTTAATTATATCTGGCTCAATTATAGATTCGGCTTATTCTAATATTAACAAAGTTGGTGCGGTATATGTGGATCATGGAGTCTATTTAAATGGATTAATTATCCAAGTATTTTCAAATAACAATAAATTGATTTATCAAAATGTTTATCCGCGTGGCTTATCATGTAAAGACTGCAGAAAAAATAATAAGAAAACTATTCCAGAATATGAAGATTTATTAATTTTAAGAAAGAATGAAAAAAAATTATCAATAAAAGAAAAAAAAAATGCAAAAAATAAAATCAAAAAAATTATCAATTTTCCAGAAACTATACCCTGGATAAAAGGGGTAAAATTTAAAAATTTAAAAAATAGAAATTTAAAAGATTTAACACATATTGTGTATGCACATTCATTTGCAGACGGTCAACTAGTATGGGGTATAGATGGTTTTTTAAATATGAGGGAGTGGATAGAGTACACTTTAGAAAAATTAGACACAGGAAAAAACAAAGTTTATGTGAAAGCACACCCAAATTTTACGATAAGAGGTTATTTTAACGAAGCCTGTGCGATGGATAAACATATTTTTTCTTTAATAAGAAATAAATTTAAATTTTCTAAAAGATTATTTTTTGAGGAAGAACCAGTTAAGAACTTAAGTTTATTAGAAATAATTAATAAAAAAACAATTTTAATATCACATCATGGATCATCAATTCTAGAGGGTACTTTTAAAAATTTTAAAAATATTTCTTCTAAAGCAACATTCTGGGAACACAAACTAAAAGTGTCAAATCAGTGGAGTACGAAAAAAGAATATGAAGCAATACTAAAAAAAAAATGGAATAATTTAAAATTTGCAAATAAAAATGACTTTCTAAAAGTATGTGACCTTTTATATTGTAATGAATATGGACATTATGGTAAAAAATTCTGGCATGAGATAATTTCAAAAAACATTAAAATTTCAAGACAAAAACTTGATAAAGATATAAAAAAAATATTTAAAAAATTAAATAAAAAACAAGAATTAAAATTAATAGATGCAGTTAGTCAGAATATACAAGAACTCTAAACTTAAAAAAACTAAACATAATGAAAAAAATTAATAAATCAAAAGGGGGTGTTTTTTTGGATTACGGGCTTACCAGGCTCTCAATTCAATCAATTTTATTTCAGAAAATTCAAATATAAAAATTGACCAAGTTGATTATATTGTTTTTTACGAAAAACCATTTCTAAAATTTGAAAGATTACTGGAAACTTATTTAGTTTTACACCAAAATGTTTGAAATCATTTTTAATGGCTATACCATTATGGTTAAAAGAAAAATTGTTTCAAAAAAAATTAATATTAGATTCATTGAATGAAAGTGTTGGTAAACTAAAAAAAACACTAAAATATATTTTTCAGAACACCATTTGAGTCACGCAGCTGGCGCTTTTTACCCATCACCTTTTAATGAGCCAATTATAAATTCAATACTTTATGCATACAGAAGTTTTATGTCTACAGATTTAGATATGTTAGTAATAGAAAATTGTGTACTGTATAAAAAAAACAAATAGTTTAGTAAAAAAATATTTATTTGTTAATTAATCTTTTAATCTGAAGATAAAAATTTATTTTTGATCTATAGGAAAAATTTATTTTTGATTTTATAGCACAGTGTTTATCTGATAGCTTATCACCAATAAAAAAACTTTTTTTTATATCAATTTTATGCTCTGCAATAGCTTTTCTAATTAATAAATTATTTGGTTTTCTACATTTACAATTTTTCTTATATCTACCAATTCCATATTTGGGGTGATGAGGGCAATAATAAATTCCAGAAATCTTGATTTTTTTTTCTTTTAATTTTTCTTTAATATTATTGTGTATTTTTTTTAAATAATTTTCTGTTATAAGCCCTCTACCTACAACAGACTGATTTGTAATGATTATAAGCTTAAAATTTTTGCGTGTAAGTAAACTCAAGGCTTTGAAAGTATGTTTTAAAAATTTAATTTTTTTAATATCATTTAAGTATCCTACATCATCAATTAAAACACCATCCCTGTCTAAAAAAAAAGCTTTATTTGAACAAGACATATTATTACTATTATTAGAAGATTTATATAATATGCAATCATAATATAATTATTTTTGGTATTAATATTTTTTTGTTAGGTTTATTTTTTTTTACTTCTGACAAGTTTAATACATACATTTTTTTTACAATTTCATTATCTTTATTGATTATTTCATTTATATATCCATCAATTCTTAAGATACCCAATTTTTTATGGATGAAACTTGGTATGACATTAGGAATGATTGCTTCTCCTATCATATTGAGCGTTCTATTCCTTTTTGTTATTACTCCTATTGGTTTGCTATTAAAAGTTTTTGGTAAAGATGAAAACTTTAAGCAATTGTATGATTTTGAATAGCCTGGAATCCGTGTGAAAATGTGCATTAAATTATAGCTGAATATTAAGCTGAAATTCTAGAAAAGAGGACTACGAATGAATAAAATAAAATTATTAGGTTATCTGATTATTTTTTATAAAAATTCTTTTTTAATAATATCTACAATTTTATCCTTCCCCAATCTATTGCCATCACTTTTTAGATTATTTTTAACATAAAAATTCATTTTTTTTTTTGTAATATTTAGTTTTTTAATTAATTCGGTTTTGTTTAATTGATAATTTTTATCTAATTCAATAGAATGTGTCCCTAGTATTTTAGAATACAACTTAGTACTCTTATTTAAATAATTTCCTAATAATTCTGAATTTAAACTTATAATATTCTTTTTTTGTAAAATTGCATCTGTTATAGCACTAGAGTCGTGAAATAACACTATTGCAGATTTAGTTATTATTTTTGATGTTTCGTATTTCCTTATTGTAAATTTTTTAAAATATGAATAAAAAATTTTATCATTATTTTTAGGGTGAACACATATGATCATTTTTTTTTTGAAAATTTTTTGTAACTCAAAAAATAATTTTTTCAAATAATAGTAATATAATTTTTTATCTTTATTATTAATTTTACCTTCTCTTAAAACTCTATCTAGAGCACAAAAGTTGCTATCTATAAAACATAAATATCTATTTGAGATATTATTTTTTTTTATAATTTTAAATGCCCTACTATTAATTATATACACTTTTCTAAAATAACTTAATTTAGTAAACGGTAATAGTTTTTCAATTTGACTACTTAATCCAGATTTAACAGCTTTTACTATATTTTTTTTTGATTCAAAATAAACGTCTATCTTTGGAAAAATTTCTAAAATTGTTAATATTCTAAATATGTAATAAATAAATTTTTTTCTTAGAAAAAAAAAAGCTGAAGTAAAAAAAATTGATTTATTTTTTAAATCGAGACTAGTTTTATTTTGTGGATAACCAATATTCATCAAAAGAATTTGTTTTAGATTAATTTTTTTTAGGTAGAAATAGATCTTAAAAAATGAAAATGATTTACCCAAGTTATTAAAAGCTATAAATTTTTTATTTTGAAAAATTGCTTTTAATTCTTGACCATTGTGGGGCTTGTAAATTTTAATATTTGAAAAAATATAATTAGGGGTTTTTGAAAAGTCTTTTTTTTGAAATAATTTTAAATTTGTTAAATTTAAAATACAAAAATTGCCAAATTCTTTTTGAATTTTAGTATAAATTTCTTTATTCAAATTTAGATTTTGTTCATAGTCATTCGAACATGTTAAGATTCCAAATTCAATTTTCTTGTCTTTTTTAACCATAAATGAATTAAATTTTTTTAAATTAATATTTATTTTTTTTAAAAATATCTAAATTAGACTTCATTTTTTTCATTGCCAAAATTATCGATTAACAATCAAATAGTGCATGATGTGCTTTATTTTTATTATATTCATAACCAAAATATGTCTTTATTTTAGGACTATGTAAATAATTTTTTGGTATCTTGTATTTCTTTTCTAAATTTTTTAAAATTTTACTTAATTTAATTGAAAAAAAAGACCTCATAATTTTTTTATTTTATAAAAATACATTTTTAAAATTATTTACTTTTCTTAAAAATTTTTAAGGATCCTTTTTTAAATTCTTCTATTATAAAATTCATATGTTTTTTTTCGTGAGAATATGACAAAAATATTATACCACTAGCGGGTATATATATATACTTACTCTTTATATAGTTTCTAAATCTTAAAATCAGTTTATTTTTTTTAAGTTCTAAAAAATCTCTACTCAAGCGATCTTTTATTGAAGTCTTAGTATATACCAACCTTAACATAGATTGAAATCTATAAATCTTAAGATCAATATTCTCTAATTTAAAAAAATTATTTAGATTTTTTTCAAAATATTCAGCATTGGTGTTTATCTTTTTAAAGATTTTTTTTTTATTTTTAATAATATAATTCAAAATTTCATTGCCAACGAATGAAACAATTGAATTTCCAGAAAAAGTTCCACCAAAAAAAACTTTCGGTTTTATTTTTTTGAGTTTCTTTGATGTAACTTTTGAAACAGAAATTATTCCAATAGGAAACCCACCACCAAAGCATTTCCCAAAAGTACTAATATCTGGTTTAATTTTAAAATAGTTTTGAACACTTGAGCAATTAGTTCTCAGACCAGTTATCATTTCATCAAAAATCAAAATAATTTTATTTTTCTTACAATAAACTTCTAAAAATTTGAGATATTTCTTAATATTTTCATAAGGCAAACTACCCTGAATTGGCTCAATAATTAAACATGATATTTTATCTTTATTTTTATCTAATATTGATTTGCTTTTCTTTATATCGTTATATGGAATTAGAATTAATTTTTTAGATGTTTCGCTAGAAAGTCCACTAGAGAGTTTAATTGGTTTTAAATTTTCACCTGCTTTAAAAAGTAACTGATCTACTGATCCATGCCAACCTCCAGTTACTAAGGCAATTTTAGACTTACCATTTAAAGCTCTTGCTAATCTTAAGGATTTTAGAACAGCTTCTGTTCCAGAGTTACAAAATATTATTTTTTCACTATTCGGCACTATTCTTTTAATATTTGTAGCAAATATTTTTGCATATATGTTCGGTGCAGCTACGTTTGAAACTTTTCTTGATAAAAATTTTAGAACACTCTGTCGAAATATTTTGTGGTTATGACCTAATAATACTGAGCCTGCACACATTGACAGATCAATATATTTTCTTTTTTTTTTAAAAATTTTATCATCTTGAGCACCATAAAATAAATCAGTGTTTTTTTCATATCCTTCATTTAAAATCAAATTAGACATGTTTTTTAGTTATTTATTCATTGTGAGTTAGGTATTTAATCTATTAAACTTTAACTTATAATAATACAAGTATCATTCAATTTACAGTATTAAATTAAGCTTTACTGTTCAAAATTTGAATTGTATGTTCAACTTATGAACAATTTAAAAAAAAATGGCCAGGACCATTTTGAAATTTTAAGAAAAATTTCAAAAAACCCTGAGGCAAGTCAAAGACAACTTGCTGAAGATCTTGGTTTTAGTTTAGGTAAATTAAACTATTGCATTAAAGAGTTGCAAAACAAAGGTTTAATAAAGGTTAAAAATTTTAATAAAAATAAAAAAAAGATTAATTATCTATACATTCTTACTCCTCATGGAATTTCATCTAAGACAAAACTAACAATTAATTTCATGAAAAAAAAAATGAAAGAATATGATGATCTTAAAGCAGAAATAAATGAAAATGATCTAACCGAGTATAAAACAACTACAATAAAAAAGATTGATCAAAATTTATTATAATGAGTAAACTTGGACATAATAAACCGCCAATACCTTTAGATCCAAAAGAAACTATTAAAAAGAATATCAACAGAAGAAAGTTAATTGTTGATGATAAAATAAGCTTATTTAAAGGTATCCCATTGCCTACATGGATTGAACTAAGTTTAATTGATGTTTGTAATCGATCCTGTAGTTTTTGCCCTAAGTCAGATGATAAAGTTGCACCAGACACTTATCAAAAAATGTCTAAAAAATTAATTAATAAACTGCATGATGATTTGAAAAGAATGAAATTCAATGGTTCAATAGCTTTATGTGGATATGGTGAGCCACTATTACATAAAGAAATTGAATATATTGTTGATAAGTTATCTAGAGTAGCAGACGTTGAGATAGTAACAAATGGCGATCCATTAACTCATAAAATGATAACTAAATTGTATAATGCAAATGCTGCGAGACTTTTAATTAGTATGTACGATGGTCCTGAGCAGATACAAAAATTTAAAGATATGATAAAACAATCAGGTGTGCCAGAGGAATTTATTATATTAAGAGATAGATGGTACACAAAAACAGAAAATTTTGGTGTTAAATTAACAAACAGAGCTGGAACAATTAAAACTGGAAATCAAATAGCAAATGATGTTCATACAGTTTGTTTTTATCCCTCATATCAGTTTTTAATTGATTGGAATGGAGATGTTTTTTTATGTCCTCAAGATTGGCAGAGACGTCAAACAATGGGAAATATGATGCAAGAAGAAATCTTTGATATCTGGACATCAAAGATTATGAAGAAGTATAGAATAGATTTATTAGATGGTAAAAGATGTAATAATCCCTGCAAAACTTGTAATGCCCAAGGTACTTTGCTTGGTATAAATCATGCTCAAAAATGGAAAGAAATATATAAAAATTAATTTTTTATTATATAATTCTTTTATATTGGTTAGGGATATAGTCTTTAATATTATTTCTTTTAGCTAATTGAAAAATCCATCTTGGATTTTTTACAATTATTCTAGCAATCGTAATAAAATCAATTTTTTTATTTTTAATAATATCTTCTGAAATAGAGTGTTCGGTTATCATCCCACTTGTTGTTGTTATCATTCTTGATTGTTTTTTTATTCTTTCAGCCATATTAACTCTAAAGGACTCTTTTTGTTTCATTTTAGTAAATGGTAAAATACCTCCACTTGAGACGGAAACATAATCAAAACCAATTTTTTTTAGAGTCTTAGATAAAGCAATGGCATCATTGATAGATAAACCATCCTTTAAATGATCTGTTCCTGTAATCCTTGCACCTAAAATTTTATTTTGTGGCCAAACCTTTCTTACCTCATTGGCTATTTCATCCAAAAGTCTTGATCTATTAATAAAACTTCCACCATACTCATCTGTTCTTTTATTAGAAATTGGTGAAAAAAATTGATGCAACAAATACCCGTGTGCCATATGGATTTCTAAACAATCAAAGTTAGCTCTACGGGCTCTAATTGCAGTATTTTTGAATTTTTGTATCATTTTTTTAATTTGTAATTTTGTCATTACGCTAGGTTTGGGCCACCCTTTATCTCTTGAAATTGCTGACGCAGATAAAGTTTTCCATGATCTTTTTTTAGGTAGTGGACTATTGTGTTTTATCCAAGGTTCATAACTAGATCCTTTTCTTCCAGAATGCGAAATCTGAATTCCATATTTAATATCATTTTTTGACCTTAGAAATTTTATTAATTTTTTTAAATTTTTTTCATGAGTGTTATTATATAGACACATATCAGAATCTGATATTTTTCCTTGCTTATCTACTGCGGTAGACTCAAGTAAGATCATACTAGCACCTGTAGAAGATAAATGTTCTAAATGTTGATAATGCCACTTCGATGGGCTTCCATTTCGAGATGAATATTGACACATTGGAGATACTACAATGCGATTTTTTAATTTGGTTTTATTTATTTTTAAATTTTGAAATATCATTTTTTTTAGTAACTATAAATTCATTGTGTGGATGAAAAATTGCATCAGGATAAGACCAGTAAGTCTCTATAAAATATCTTTTTAAAGCTTTTCCTAATTTTGGAAGATGTGGAACTTTATCAGTATCGATCATAGAATTAAATGAAGTTGCAAATCTTAACCATTCACCTACTTTTTGCTCATTGTAAAAAAATCTAGCACGTAAAGCGAATACAGGTGGTACAAGCATAAAATTATTTAATTTAATTTTCTTATAAATATTCTTTAATTTTGTAGGTTTTCGAAAACCCAAGTTTTTTACTTTTATTTTGTAAAGATTAAATGCTTTATTATTAATTTTTATTTTATTTTTTTTATTATTAAAAATATCCTCTATCCAAGGACTTAGTACATATCCATTTTTATTTAAATCTCGTATCAAATGATTTATATCTTTATATTTACTAGTTGGTATTTTTTTCCAAATTTTAATATTTTTCATATTTTAAATTAATTAAATCATTAATGTGATAAATAATATTTATAATTATCTAATAATGAGTTATCATAAAATTAGTAGTTGAAAATATTTAAAAAAACTATAATTTTGTTGTAAAAACAGCAATTATATTTAAAAAACAATAATTAGAGCAAGCTAAATACACAATAAATTTACTACTTTTGAAATTCTTATTAATTAAATTTTTAAAATTTATTTTGTTTCCATTTAAAGGAATCATATCTTCAATCTCTCAAGAATATTTAGAAAAGGAGCTATTTAATACAGGATTAATTTTATCAAAACAAAATAATTTAAGATTTAAAAAAATAAAAAATTTATCAGAAGTAGAATTTTCAGTTTTTTCTCAATGGGGAGATGATGGAATTATTGATTGGTTAAATTATATTTTGAATTTTAAAAAAAAGAGGTTTGTTGAGATTGGTGTTCAAGATTATTATGAATGTAATACAAGGTTTATATTAAAAAAAAAAAATTGGAGCGGCCTAGTATTAGATATGTCCAAAAAATACATTGATAAAATTAAATCTCAAAGTGTTTATTGGAAACATAATATAACAGCAAAAAAAGCTTATGTAACAGCAGAAAATATAAATCAAATTTTAACAAAATCTAATTATAGTAAAAATATTTCTTTGTTAAGTCTTGATATAGATGGAAATGATTTTTGGGTCATGAAAAAACTTAAAATTGATGCTGATTTAATTATCTGTGAATTTAATGGAATTTTTGGAGATATTCACGAAATAACTGTACCTTATAAAAAAAATTTTGATAGAACGAAAGAACATCATTCAAATTTATATTATGGATGTTCAATTAAATCATTGGTCACATTATTATTAAAAAAAAACTATTTTTTTATAGGAACAAACTCAGCTGGAAATAATGCATATTTTATTAACGCCACACATTACCAACGGATAAAAAAAAGAATAAGAGAATTTAAAATTTTTCCACCAAAATTTAGAGAGTCTAGAAATAAAAAATTTCAAAAAACATTTTTACCACTCAAAAAAAGTGTAAACTTAATTCAAGAAAAAAATGTTTATAATTTAAAAAAAAAAAAATTAATAAAAATTAAAGATT
>Ga0233444_10003870_pt1 | contig 14608 bp, 15 predicted proteins | sample SI_124_October20_6_FD_182792 | JGI IMG/M metagenome (GOLD analysis project Ga0233444, IMG submission 182792) | Seawater microbial communities from Saanich Inlet, British Columbia, Canada - SI_124_October2016_10_MG | ecosystem: Environmental > Aquatic > Marine > Inlet | place: Canada: British...
ATTTTACTGGCCTTAAATTTATATATTGATCAAATTCTCTTCTAAATTTTAATAAAGATCCCCATAAGCTAATATGATCTGGCACATTAGCGGGATCTCCTACAGCTCCAAAATAAATAGCATCGTGCGAACCAATTTTTTCTTTCCAGTCATCTGGAAGCATTTTTCCATTTTTTTTGTAATAGTCACACGAAGCAAAATCAAATTCATCAAATTTTATTTGAAATTGGTATTTTCTAGCAACTTCTTTTAAAATTTTTATACTTGGAGGTAAAACTTCCTGACCAATACCATCACCAGCAATTGCAGCGATATTATAATTTTTCATAATTTAAATTATTTATAATAAATAAAAAATACAAATTACCTATTTTCATAATTATTTTAAATTTATTTTTTTTTCCCATTTTATACAACTTTTTACAATGATATCTAATTTATTAAATTTTGGTTTCCAAGAAATAAATCTTTTCAATCTATGGTTTGAGGCAATAATTTTACCAAGATCACCTTTTCTTTTTGGGGTTTTAATAATGATAATCTTTTTTTTTATTTGTCTTTGAAATTCGTTTGCTACCTCAAACACTGAAATACCTTTGTTATAACCACAATTTACTAAAATTGATTTTTTCACTTTTTGAATTTTTTCAAGAATTTTATGATGGATCTCAGCTATATCAGAAACATGAATAAAGTCCCTAATACAAGAACCGTCAGGCGTATTATAAGATGTTCCATATATTTTCAATAAAGGATTTTTTTTCATAATTTGCGTAGAAAAATTTTTGAACAAATGATCGCTCGTATTTAATAATCCATATTTTCCTGAAGGGCTTGCCCCAGCAATATTAAAGTATCTTAATATTCCATAGTTAATCTTATTTTTTTTACAGTGAATTTTAATTAAATTTTCTGCTTTTAATTTTGTTTTTCCATAAATACTCTTTGGTTTAATTGGTGAAGACTCTGTTACTCTATACATGCCATCTTGATAAACAGCTGCTGTAGATGAAAAAAGAAGGTTATTTACTGTTGTTTTTTTTAAAGAATTTAAAACACTTAAAGTTCCTAAAACATTATTTTTAAAATATTTTTGTGGTTTTTTTTCACCTTCGCCAATTATTAAATTAGCTGCTAAATGAATTACAGAATCAATTTTATTCTCTAATATTATCTTTTTTAATTTATGTGTTTGAAGTATATTTAACTTAAAAAATTTAGCTTTTTTATTCAGTAGCGCTTTGTGACCAGTGCTTAAATTATCAACAATAAAAACTTTTTTGTTTTTTTTAATTAAATTTTCGACAATATGAGATCCTATATATCCAGCTCCACCAGTAACTAATATATTTTTAATCATTACAATTAATTACTATCAATTATGCACATAAATCCAACATAAAATTATTGGTTAAAGGTTAATTAAAATCAATATTTTCTCTAATATAATCAAATAACAAGTCAGAAATTCTTTTTGACCCATTTTCAGTTAAATGTACGTCATCAAAAAAATAATTTAGATTTGGTGGAATTTTTTTTGATAATGCCACAAAATGTAAATTATTTTTAATAACTTTTTTTTGAAGCCAAGTGTTATATAATTTACTTATATTTTTTAAATCTTCAAAGGGTAATGTGTAATCTTTAAAAAGTGGGGTCATCCACAATCTTGATTTTAAATTTTTAGATATATCATCTTTATAAGCATTGGGTTGGTCCATAAATATGCAAGTAATTTTTATACTTTTACAATTATTAATTATTTTTTTTATCCAGAATTTATATTCTTGAGAAACATCTGCAGGTCTAAAATTTCTTACTTTTTTTTTTGTATTTGGAGAACCAATTTGATTTAGATACTCACGATTTTCAGTCCATAAATTTTCATCATTGAAAAATATAGTTGAAGAATCGTTATTTTTTTTTAGCTTTTTATCTATATTTTTTGTTTCTTTATTATTTAAAAAATTTGAAGTTTTTCTTTTAATTTGTTTTTTTATATTTTTAAAACCTTTATAAATTAATGAATTTGTAACATCATAATTTATTTCAAATGAAGTAAAATAATAATTTCTTTTGTTTCTAGTAATGTGATTATTCCAATCATTTATTCCAACTAAAAAAACTATTAAGTCTGGTTGATATTTTTCAACTTTTTTTAAAGTCAAAAAATGGTAAGGTGAAGCAAATCCTAGGACTCCTGTATTTATAACTTCAACTCTTTTATTTAAATGACTCTCAAGTTTTTTCCCGATTAAACTAGACCATGTTTTTTTATCATCTAAAGTAACTTGCGCTGTAGTGCTGCCACCAATAGTAAAAATTCTTAAAACGTTATCATCTTTATTATTATAATCTATACTTGTTTTATTTGTTCGATAAGTCATATGATCAAAAGTAATCACATGTTTGCCAAAAAAAATATTCTTAAAATGTTTCGTATTTTCATAGTCTTTAATGTGTTTGGTGTTTGGAGGATTATAAGGAAGGTCAAATGTAAGTAAATAATTAAAAGGTGTTGAAAGTAAATTAGCTATTACTAAAAAAAATAATGTATTTGTAATCACCATTAATTTTTTTTTAAAAATAAATGGTCCCCAAACCATAATTTGAAAAAAAATAAAATAAATAGTTGTGCTTATATTTAAATTTTCTAAAAGTTGAATTCTAAAAGACAAATATAACGCAAAACTTATTATTGAAAAAATTATAAAAATGGAGATGGTAAAAATTGTTTTCATTTTATATTTTGCAGTCATACATTAATTTTTTTTAAATTAAGTATGAGTTTAATCATTCTCTAAATGAAAAAAATAAATCTTCTTTGTATGGATTATTAGGATGGTCTAGACCATCAATTGGAAAATTATAAATAAAATCAGGGTTTTTGGGAGCATATTTTTTATTAATTAAGGTTATCTCTAATATTAATGGAAGGCCTGACTCAAGCTTTTGAAAGTGATTATTACCATGGATATGTATGATATCAAATTGTTCTTGAATTTTTTTTATAGAATTATAAAAATTCTTTTCGTTATTATCAACCAAATGGAATTCAAAAATTAACATTTTAATTCTTGATGAATACTTGAGAATTCCATCAATAACATTGTATTCTCCTCCATCAATATCGCATTTTAAAACTACCTCACCTGTATTTAATATTCTTCCAAATACCTTATCAAGGTCAGTATCAATTTTATCAATCATTGGGTAAGTAATTTTTTCACTAAAATAATTAACTTTTTTATGTTTAATAAAACTTCTAAAATTAGACAAATATTTAATTCTATCAGAAACGGACTTCCACGTTGCTCGAAAAGTAATAAATCTCCTGAAATATTTAATAATATCTTTTATATAAGGAAAGCTGCTTACTGTATGATCGTATATAAAAACTTCAGCATCTTTATTTTTTTCAATATAATCTAATTCAAAAGACCAATCAGGACCTAGACCAAAAGTAATCAAAGTATTACATTGATCAATAGCATCCGAGTTAACAACATATCCGCCATCATGCGTTCTACCTAACCTTTGAAGCTTTGAGGTCTTAATCGCTTTTAAAAAGTTATATTTGTTATCAACATATTGCATAATTTATTTTTAATCTAATATTTGTCCCTTGCAACTAAAATTTTATAAGAGATAAATTTAAGTTATTAAAATAGTTGGCGCGCTCTGGAGGATTCGAACCTCCGACCCTCGGTTTAGAAAACCGATGCTCTATCCAGCTGAGCTAAGAGCGCAAGAATAGTATCTTTTACTTAAAAACACACTAGATGGTCAATATAAATCGGTGTTTTTACTCCAAATTTTTCTTCAACCTCATGTTGATGTATGTGATGTGAATGAACAAAAACAGGTATTAAATCATCATTTTTAGTTTTCAGGGTATAAATAAAATTTGTTCCTCTAAATTTTTTATCAATAATTTCTAACTGTAGTTTACTTTTATCATCGTGTTCTAAATCATCAGGTTGAACTAATAATTTTACAGCTGTTCCTTCTTTATATTTTTTAACAAAATTACCTTTAATTATACCTAAACATTTATGTTCTACGCTATTACCATTTATGACCTTAGCGTCTACCAAAATTCCTCTATTAAGAAAATTTACTACCTCTATTGAATTTGGGTAATGGTAAATATTATATGGGGTATCAAACTGCTTCATAGTTTGACTTAAAAGGATGCCGCAAAAGTCAGCCATATAGAATGCTTCATAGGAATCGTGTGTAACTATAATTGTAGTGATTTTTTTTTCTTTTAAAATTTTTTTAATATTTTGTTGTAATTCAACTTTTAAACTTTCATCAACGTTAGAAAAAGGTTCGTCAAGTAAAAGTAAATCTGGTTTTGACATCAATGATCTTGCAAGTGATACTCTTTGTGCTTCTCCTGCGCTAATTTGATGAGGATACTTTTTTTCTAGTCCCTCTAAATGTAGAACCTTAATTAGTTCATTAATTTTAAAGTTATATTTTGCATTTCTATTTCTCTTAGCTCCAAAATTTATATTATCTAAAATAGTATAATGAGGAAATAAACTATTGTCCTGGAAGGAGAGTGCTACGTTTCTTTTTTCTGGTTCAATGTGTTCTTCTTCGGATGAAAGTATATTTCCTTTCAAGAAAATTTTACCTTTAGGAATTTTTTGTAATCCTGCTATTGATCTTAAAATAGTAGTTTTTCCGATTCCAGAAGGACCTAACAAACATATTATTTCACCCTCGTTTTTAATCGTAAGATTAAAATCTAAAACTTTATTTTTTTTACTAGCAACAAATGTTGCATTATTTATTTCGAAAAAATTTATCGACATTTAGCTAAATATAATATTATTTTTCAGAAAGTATATGCTTTGATGTAAAAAAAATCAGCACTGCTGACCAGAAAATTAAAAATAATGCAGGTAAAGCAGCTGCTTCAAGTAAATCTTGTGATGCATAAGCGTAAGCTTTTGTAGCAAATGTTTCAAAATTAAATGGTCGAAGAATTAGTGTTATAGGCAACTCCTTTATAATTTCAATTGCTATTAAAATACTAATTAAGTAAATACTATTTCTTAAATTTGGTAAATGAATTTTTCTAAAAGTTCTAAACTTTGAATAACCTAGAAGATAAGAACTATCATCTATTGATTGATTAATTTTCAAATAGCTTGATTTAATTCCATTAAAAGCTAATGAATAAAATCTAATAAAGTAAGCAGCTATCAAACCAAATATTGATCCTATAAATAATTGTTTTATACCCGCAAAATTAAATGTATTATTTAGCACATCACTTAACCATGAAAAAAAAGATATAAATGCAACAGCTAATATTATTCCAGGTATTGCATATCCCGATATAGAAAAAATGCTCAAGTTATCTAAGATTTTACTTTTTGATATCCTGTTTCCAAAATTTATTAAAAAAGCTAAAGATATTAAAATTAAACTCGCTAAAATAACTAATAATAATGTATTAAAATTTAATTCAATAATATTTGTGTCTTGAAAATATTTTGGAAATTTGATTGTCCAATATATCATTTGACTTAGTGGAAATATAAAGCTCAAGAAAAATATCATTGAACAAAAAATTATTGCAAATAATGATTTTTTTCCTTTTAAATCAATTTTTGGTAATTTGCGATAACTAGTATTAGAATTTTGATGATATTTAGCACCACCTCTTGAATAATTTTCAATTAAAAATAATGATAATATTATTATTAATAAGAAAAAGGATAATTGATTTGCAGTATTCAAATCATCAAAAGCTAACCAAGAATTATAGATTCCGGTAGTAAGAGTTGAAACGTTAAAAAAAGAAACAGTTCCAAAATCTGATAAACACTCCATAGCAACTAATGAAAGGCCTGCTACTATAGCAGGACGTGCGGAAGGGAGTATTATCTTAAAAAAACTTTCTCTTGCTGATAAACCTAAATTTTTACTCACCTCTATTAAATTATTTGACTGATGATAAAAAGATGCCCTAGTTAAAACGTATACATAGCCGAATAGCGAAAATGACATTGATATAATTGCACCAAACATTCCGTCAAATTTTGGTATTGATTTATTATAATTACTTTCACCAAAAATAGCTGTTAATAATGAAAATAAAGAACCATAGTTTTCGAAGAAAGCAGTAAGTGAATATGCATAAATGTATGCTGGGACTGCAAAAGATAATATCAAAGCCCATTTAAAAAAACTCACTCCCCAGAAATTATAAAAAGATACAAAATAAGCTGATAAGACTCCAAAAATAAATGTAAAAAATAAAACTCCTAATAAAATTACTGCAGAATTTATTACATAATCTTTTAAAAAAGTGGCTTTTAGTAAAATCATGTAATCACTTGTTGAGCTAAAAAAACTAGAAAATACTGTTATGATAGGAATGGCTACAAACAATGATACACAGATTGAACTTATATACCAAATATTAGGTTTTTTTTTTAACATGTGTAGGGGTTTAAAACTTGTGTTTATAAACGTCAAATACTTATTTTTCTTTAAATAATGAAGAAGCAATATTCTTAATTTCTTGAATTTTAATATCTGCTATTTGTTTTTTTGCTATTTTTTGTTGCATTTTTTTTGCTTCTTCTAAATAAGGCAAACAACCAATTTTAAGCTTGGTCAAGTTTAAATTTTTTTTAATTGTTCGCCTCATTAATTAACAACAATATATGTTGCTACTTCCAACCAGCTGCTGTCATAACCTCTAAAGCATCTGCTTGTTTTTTTCCGTAATTAACAACTTTAGTTTTAAGATCTTGTTTAAAATCTAATCCCATATTAACTATTAAAGGATGAGGTGAAACACTTGCAATCATTGGGTACTCAAAAGTATTATTTACTATGTGATTTTGTGCTTCTTCACTTAGTAAAAACTCTACTAATTTAATAGCATTGGCTTTATTTGGAGCTCCTTTAACAAGTCCTGCACCACTAATGTTCATGTGAGTTCCTCTATCATTTTGATTTGGAAAGAAAGGTTTTACTTTTTTAGCTGCTGCTTGTTGCTCAGGTCCTTTTTTACCTGATAACATAAGTGCTAAATAGTAAGTGTTAGCTACTGCTAAATCAGCTTCCCCTGCTGCTACTGCAAGTATTTGAGCTCTATCGTTACCTTTAGGGCTTCTTGCCATGTTAGATACCATACCTTTTGACCATTCTGCTGTAGCTCCTTTACCATTATTTTTTACTAAAGATGCTACTAATGATTGGTTGTAAATATTGTTAGAAGCTCTTATAACAATTCTGCCTTTCCATTTAGGATCAGCTAAATCTTCATAAGTTAAACCTGCTAACTCAGCTCCTGTAACTCTTTCTGGTGCAAAATAAACAATTCTTGCTCTTTTAGCTATTCCTGTCCATTTAGAAGTCCTGAAATTACTTGGTACCGCTGTTTTTATAGCAGAAGTATTAAGACCAGACTGCAACATTCCTTTTGCATCAAATGTACCTAACCTTCCAGCGTCAGCAGTTATATATAAATCTGCTTTACTGTCAGAACCTTCTTCAATTATTCTTTTTTCCAAAGCACCTGATTTTCCAGAGATAACGTTTACTATTATTCCTGTTTTATTAGTAAATTTTTCATACAGTTGTACATCAGAGTCATAATGCCTAGCACTGAAAATATTAACTTCATTAGCCTGACTTAAGCTAAAAACAAAACTAGCAATGTAGGTTATTAATCCTACGATTATTTTAAATTTCATATTTTTTCTTTTAAAATTGATAATGATTATCATTTACATTATGTTGATAATGATTATCATTAGCATTATTGACGCACCTATAGGTTGCCAAGAAAAGAGAAATAGAGTTTAATTAGTCATGTTACAAATAAATCCTAAAAAATTTAGAGAAATTAAGAATAAAACAATTCCAAACCCGTTAAGACCAAAGTTTAGAAATAAATCTCAATCTAATATTTATTTCCTTTCACAAAGAAAAGTTGCAGGTGAAAAAAAAGAAATTTTATTTAAAAAAATTAAGGTTGTTATGTTTTTTACAATTTTAGTAGTATGTGGTTATTTTTTATCTAATTAATATTTGTAGAAACAGAGCCTAATTTTTCAATAACACCTTTGTAAACTCCTTTACTTAAGATCGGTACAACTCCCACGGAAGAACCTGTAAAAACAAAGAAATCATCATCATGATATATTTTGTCTTTTTGAATCTTTTTAAGAACAAAAAGAAGAGAATTCATCGGGTTTATGTAAACAGTATTTGTATTACCTTTAACAAGATGATTAATTTTTTTATTTTGAAGAGTGGTTTTGAGATTTATAACATTATTGTTTTTAAATTTTTTTTTTGGACCAATAACAAATTTAACATTAGCACCAAAATCTGAACATAGATCACCGAGGCTCTTAATTCCTTTTTTCTTCTGTCGATATCCAACCACTTCAATACATGGCGCAATGTAAGTGATAAATTTTTTTATATTTTTTTTTGAAATTTTTTGTTTAAAATTAAAAAATTCTTTTTTTATTACATAACAAACTTCAAGCTCTATACCCATAGTATAATTATTTATTTTTACACTTTTTTTATTTTGTAAAACATTATGTTTGAAAACTGTTGCGTAGAAAGGTTCTTTTTCTTTAAGTTTTTTTAAAACAGGTATACCTGTGCCCGCAGCCTTAAAACCAATAATTGGTTTTTTAATTTTGCTTTCACATATTTTTCTAAATTTTTGTGCATTTTCTAATTTTTTTGTATATATGTTTGGTATTGGAGAAATAATTCTATTTTTCAAAAAAGCGTTAACAATTTTGTTTGCATAATAATTTAAATTTTTATTTATCATTATACTTGTTCACCTATATAAATACCTAAAGAAAGGGCTGTTTCAACTAAAGAGTCTTCTCTCTCTACGTTTTTATAAGTACTTATTCCTTCATCAATTGGGACATCGACTACTCTTCTATTTTTCCATGCAACCATACGGTCAAACTTTTCTTGATCTAATAAATCTACAGCGTAGACACCAAAAGCACTGGCTAAAATTCTATCACTAGCCGTAGGCGGAGCTCCTCTTTGAACATGTCCTAATGAAGTAACTCGGCACTCAACATCAGTTTTCTTCATTAGTTCTTTTGCGATATAATCTCCTATTCCACCTAATCTTTTTTCACCATCTGTATATTTATGTAATACTCTACTTCCATCTTCTTTTTTTACAGCTTCAGCTACAATTATTAAAGAGTGTTGGATATCTTGCTTTTTCATTTTATTTAATTTTTTTATGATTCCATCTATAGAATATTTTATCTCAGGTATTAATATAACATCTGCACCACCAGCTATTCCTGCGTTAAGAGCTATGTGTCCGGCATCTCTTCCCATAACTTCTAAAATCATAGACCTTCTATGACTAGCAGCTGTAGATTGAAGATTATCTAAGGCTTGAGTAGCCACATCGACTGCTGTATGGAATCCTATTGAACTTTCAGTGGCACCTACATCATTATCAATAGTTTTTGGAATAGCTACAATTTTCATATCGCCATCCTTAGCTAGCTTTTTTAAAATTTGCATACTGCCATCACCACCAATAACAATTAATCCATCAAGTTTCATTTGATGGTATCCATCAATTATTTCTTTAGATCTATCTAAGATTTTTCCATCTTTTGTAGGAAATTTAAATGGATTCCCTTTATTTGTAGACCCTAAAAAGGTACCGCCTTGTCTCAATAAATACCCTTGAAATGTGTTATGCGTTAACTGAATAGTTGCAATTGGTCTTTGCATTAATCCAGAAGTTCCATTTTTTATACCAAAAACGTCCATATTGTACTTGTTTTTAGCTCTATAGAAAATTGATCTTATAGCTGCGTTTAAACCACCACAATCCCCTCCACTAGTTAAAATTCCAATCTTTTTATTTTTCATATTAATTTTCTTTAATATTCTTTTTTGAAGTAAGAGGTGTTATAACACAAAAATCACTTAATGGAAAAAAAAGCAAAAATTATAGCCACCCTAGGTCCCGCTATTTATAATGAAAGTAAGTTGAAACAACTTGTTTACTTAGGCGTTGATGCTTTTAGAATAAATTTTAGCCACGATACTAAAAATATAAATAAAATTGTTTCTAAAATTAGAAAAATTGAAAAAAATACTAAAAAGAAAATTTCACTTATTGCAGACTTACAGGGTGTTAAACTTCGTGTGGGTAAAATTAAAAATGAAATTCAGAAAATTAATTATAATCAAGAATTCATTTTTGATAATAAAAGTGAAGTAGGAAATAATAATCGAATTACTTTTCCTTACCCTAAAATTTTAAAAAAATTAAAAAAAGGGAATAAAATTTTAATCGATGACGGTAAGTTCATTTTTATTGTAGTCAAAAAAATAGGCAATGATGTTGTTGCAGTTTGTAAAAGTCAAAATTGTTATATGAAAAGCAATAAGAGTGTACATATACAAAATGTAGACATTGCTTTTAACAAACTTACAAAGAAGGATACAAAAGATATCAAAACTGCAATAAAGTTAGGTTGTAACTGGATAGCCCTTTCATATATTCAAAATGAAAAACTCATTCTTGAAGCAAGAAAATTAATTAAAAAAGATATGGGTATAATTTCAAAAATTGAAAACAAGTATGCATTAAAAAATATAATTAATATCATTAAATCAACTGACTCAATAATGATTGCACGAGGTGATTTAGCTATAGATATAGGTCATAGTGAAGTTCCCAAAGTTCAGCTAAGTTTAATTAAAAAATGTTCCCAATATTCTAAATCAGTAATTGTTGCTACGCAAATGCTTGAGAGCATGATTGAAAATAATACAGCAACAAGAGCGGAGATTAATGATATAGCAACAGCAATATTTCAAGGGGCTGATACAGTCATGTTATCAGCTGAAGCAGCTGTTGGAAAATATCCATCTCAAGCTGTTTCCACAATGGCAAAAACGATAATTTCAGCAGAAAAATATAAAAAAGAACACATAGAAGATTTTAAGAATTCAATCATGGCTAATAAAGATCCGGTAAAATCTATTCTACTCTCTGTAAAAGAAATTGCCTACAACACAAATGTAAAAGCAATAATAGTTTTTTCAAACTCAGGTAAGTCAGCAAAACTTGTCTCAGCTATGAGGCCTGCTGCAAAAATTTTAACTATATCACCAAATATAAATGTCAGTAGACAGGTATCTCTATTATGGGGCGTACAATCTATTAATAGTCGCGATGCTAATGGATGGAAAGATATGATGTCTATTTCAAAAGAAATTATTAAAAAATTAAAATTTATAAAAAGAAATGATTTTGTTATAATAACTGCAGGATTACCATTTGGGAAAGCTGGTATGACTAATATGATCAGACTGTACAAAGTTGGAAAATAATGGATCAAATTTATAGTATTAATGAAATTTTATTGGCTGTTGAAGAAATTCAAAATAAAGAAAAGGTTAAAAAAGTTAAAAGAATAAAAAAAGAAGTTAAGAAAGACTACTCAGTAATACCAAAAAATACCTTAAAATTAATAGAAGAAGCAGAAAATAAACAATAAGTGTAGCTTTTAAATTTTAATTTTTAATTTAAAAAATATTAGGAATTATAGTTTTTTAGCTACTTTTCTTAATAACTTTAAAAAAAAAATAACTAATTTTATATTCAGTAATAATAAAAGATTTAATCTTAAGCCCATTGAATTTAAGCTTCCTATAGCAAAAGTTCGTGTTGATTTTATAAAACCTTCTTTGGAAGCCGAAAAACATCCATTTACAGTTAATGTATCGTAACCAAAATCATTTTTGAAAATAAATGATAGCGATTCACTATGCATAGATATATCAGAATTAGTGTTTCTGATTTCTCTTAAATTATCAAAAAAAGAAAATAAATAATTTTTATTATGATCAATTAAATATATATTCACTGGCTGAAAAAACTTTAAAAATTTAATTTTAGATGAAGCAAAAATTAAAAATCTAGAATTTAAATTGAATATTTTTTTTTTATAATTTGTAAATTGGTCCTTCAAAATATTGAAGGACACCGTGTCATTAAATTTTTCTAATTCCTTTGACTTAATAAAATCATAATTTTCTTTCCAAAAATTTAAAGAGTTGTTGTCCTGGTTAAGTTTTTCAATTGATTGTACTTCACCGGGTTTTAAAACAATAGAGTTAATATTCTCTGGCAATAAATTTTGAAAAATATGAGGTTTATTGATTTCGTCATTCATATAATTATTTAAATGATTTGAAAAATAAATAAAACTAGCAAATGGTATTACGCTTTTACATCCTAAAATTTTGTATTGATTAATTAAAGTTTTAATTTTATCTTTAGATGCTTCTTTTCTGTAATTGCTATTATCTTTTCCACCCTTCCAAGCAGCATAGCTAAATTGAGTCAATAACAAATCAAAATGACCATGTTTTTTTCTAAAATTTTTTATTTCATTTATTTCATTAAGTGGGCAGTCATTTAAATTAAGGATTTTTTCTTTAGATCCCTCAATAATTATAGCAGAATCAATATAACCAAATTTAATTATTTTAATCTTAAGTTTAGGATTTAATGAAAAAAATTTATCATCTGGAATTTCTATCACTTCGTATCCTTTTTTCTGAAGAAAACTTAAAACTCTTTTGTCTTTTGTTTCTTGAAACAATATTTTTACTTTTTTTTTCAAAAGAATAGATTGGTATTCCTTGTTTAAGAAAAAATTTGGACTAAAATGATCAGGATGTTCATGTGAAATATAAATATAATCTAAATCTTTAATATATTCCTTTATTAGATCTTCTGATTGTTCGTAAATTAATTTCCAGCCTTTATGAAATACTGATCCAGAAAACCATGGATCTGTTAAAATATTGATATTTTCAATAGAAATTTTAACTGAAGCGTGATTTAACAATCTAATAGTAGAACTCATTATTGCTATAATAAGTATTATTTTTTTTAAATCAAACTTGCGATTTGGATTGAAGTGTCACACATCCTGTTAGAAAAACCCCACTCATTATCATACCAAGAGAGAACTCTACTAAACTTTCCTTTAATTACTTGAGTTTGTGTTAAATCAAATATTGAACTATGTGGGTTGTGATTAAAATCTTTAGATACCAGTGGAGCAGAGTTAGTTGCTAATATTCCTTTTAAAGAGGTATTTGCTGCTGAATTCATTGCTTCATTGATGCTTTCAACTGTTACTTCTTTTTTTGGCACAAATGTTAGATCAATTAAAGACACATTAGGTGTTGGAACTCTTATTGCAGTACCGTCTAATTTTCCTTTTAAGCTTGGAAGAACTAAGCTCATAGCTTTAGCTGCACCTGTCGAAGTAGGTATCATTGCGTCACCAGAAGCTCGTGCTCTTCTCAAGTCTTTATGTAATGTATCTAATAATTTTTGATCACCTGTATAGCTGTGAATAGTAGTCATATAACCATATTCTATTCCAAATGAATTTTCTAAAACCATAGCGACTGGCGCTAAACAATTCGTAGTACAAGAACCATTAGAAATAATTTTATGTTCTTTTTTTAATTCTTTACTGTTAACACCTTGAACTACAGTAAAATCAACCTCTTTTGCTGGTGCAGAAATTATTACTTTCTTAGCTCCAGCTTCGATATGTTTCCCTGCTGAAGCTTTATCCAAGAAAAAACCAGTACACTCTAACACGACATCAGCCCCAAGACTTCCCCATGGTAATTTAGCCGGATCTTTTTCTGCAAAAACTTTAATATTTTGATTTCCTATTTGAAATCCATCTGTAGAAGTTTTTACCTCATGATTAAGTGTGCCATGAGTACTGTCATATTTAATTAAATGAGCATTTGCTTCAATCGAGCCAAGATCATTGATCCCTACTACATGAATTTTACCCTTATAGTTCTCTAAAATAGCTCTTAAAATTAATCTTCCTATTCTACCAAAACCATTAATTCCAACTTTTATCATATACTTTATACGTATTTAAATACTAGGACGAAATAAGCAACACAAATTATTGTTGCTATCCACAGGAGACTACCCACTAATCCTAACCATGCTAAATGTATAAATGCACTGCCAAGTAAAGATACAAATAGTCTATCACCTCTTGTAGTATCTAAACCTAATATACCTCTTCTAGGAGATCCGCCTGGAACTTTTTTTTCCCAGAAATACATAACGGTAATACATAAAGCTATGAAAATAAAAAAACTTGCCGTAGGCCATGTCCAAGCCATCCATGTTATAAAATCAAAGTCAAAAAGGCCTTTTTCTTTGGGTTGACCAACTGTAGACCAGCTAGACGCATGAAGATTAGTAAAAATCATACTCTCCCCATCGCAAATCCTTTTGCAATATAATTTCTTACAAAATAAATAACTACTGCACCAGGAATAATAGTTAAACTACCTGCAGCTGCTAATAAACCAAGTTCATAACCAGATGTACTTGATGTCCTTGTCATTATAGCGGCAATTGGTTTTGCTATTGTAGCGGTAAGAGTTTTTGCTAATAATAATTCTACCCAAGAAAACATAAAACAGAAAAACATCGTAATACCTATTCCAGCTGCAATTGTTGGAATAAATATTTTAAAGAAAAATC
>Ga0233444_10003871_pt1 | contig 14608 bp, 11 predicted proteins | sample SI_124_October20_6_FD_182792 | JGI IMG/M metagenome (GOLD analysis project Ga0233444, IMG submission 182792) | Seawater microbial communities from Saanich Inlet, British Columbia, Canada - SI_124_October2016_10_MG | ecosystem: Environmental > Aquatic > Marine > Inlet | place: Canada: British...
TTTTTCTTTGCTACTAACTAATCCTTTAAATTTAGCTGAAATAATAATTAAATCTTTTGATAAATTTGTACCTCTGTATAAAAATTTTATATTACTTTTTTTTATTTCTTTTTCTTTACAGTCTTTTGTGTCTATAACCCTTATTGATATTAATATTTTAGAGATATCATTTTCGTAACAGCCGCTATTCATGATTACAGCTCCACCGATTGATCCTGGTATACAAGATAGAAACTCAAAATTAGTAAGATGATTATCTTTTGCAAAATTTGCTAACTTTCTATCTAGTGTTGCAGCACCTACTTCTATTGTATCTTTATTGGTCAGTTTAATATAAGAAAAATTTGGTCCTAATTTTATCACAACTCCTTTAACACCGTTATCTCTAAATAAAGTGTTAGACCCCGCACCTAATATTGAAATTTTTATATTATTATTTTTAGCTTTATTAAGAAAATCTATTAATTGATTCTTATTATTTGGCTTGAAGAAATATTCAGCATTTCCTCCCAGATTAAACCAACTATAATTAGAAAGACTAACATTGTATCTTAAATTATTATTAAATTTTTTTATAAAATTATTTGCTGCCTTCATAACGAAGATTTAAGACCTTTCATCCACTTTGATATTACTCCTGCGCCCATGCCAATAATTATTTCATTGCTTATTAAATTCTTTTTAAAATAGTTGGAGAGTTCCATTTCATTTTTTACAATAATCACTTGGGTTCTTGAATTTTTAGATATTAAGTTAGCAAATTTAATTAAATCAAACTTTGAATTTTTCTTTTCTCCAGCTGCATAAAGAGGACATATTATCACAAAATTAGACTTAGAAAAACATTTTGAAAATTCATTTGTTAAAGACATTATTCTAGAATATCTATGTGGCTCGAAAATACTAATAATTTTTCTTTTAGCGCTAACATTGCGTATTCCTTCTAAAATTGAACTGATTTCTGTTGGGTGATGAGCATAATCATCATAAAAGTCGTTATTGTTTTTTGAAAAAACTTTTGTCATTCTTCTTTGCACCCCTGAAAAATTTTTCAAGGATTTTTTTATAACATTTTGATCAGCACCAAGATTCAAGCAAACTATAAAAGCTGCAGTTGCATTTAGCACATTATGTTTTCCTAATAATTTTACATTTATATTTTTAATTTTCTTTTTTTTATTTTCTCTGTCTGTAAAGCTTAAATTAAAAATTGTATTATCAAAATTATATCGTATATTGGATATTAAATAATTTGCCTCTTTACTTTCACCATATGTTAAAATATTTTTATTCTTAATTTTTTTTAGAACCTGTTTTAAATTTTTACTATCTATACAAATTATCGATTTACCAGTTGGAGGAGTTTTATTTATAAATTCAACAAATGAGCTCTCTAAGTTTTGATAATTTTTGTAAAAGTCCAAGTGCTCATAATCAATATTAGTTACAATAGAATAATTGATAGGCAGTTTTAAAAAACTACCATCTGACTCATCAGCTTCTAAAATTGCCCAATCTCCTTTGCCAAGCTTAGCATTGCTTTTAAGTGAATTAATAACACCTCCGTTGATTATTGTTGGATCTAATTTTTGATCTGATAATATTTTAGCTACAAGAGATGTTGTAGTAGTTTTTCCATGAGACCCTGTAATTATTATATTTTTTTTTAAAGATACTGCATCAGCTAATACTTCTGCTCTTGAATAAATTGGAATTTTATTTTTTTTTGCATACTTAATTTCAACGTTATTATCTCTAATAGCAGTTGATTTGACTATGAAAGTTGCTTTTTTAATATTATTTGATGAATGTCCTATAAATATTTTGATTCCCAATTTAGAACAATTAATTATATTTTTATTTTTATTTTGATCACTGCCTTGAATCCTAAATCCCATATTTTTCATTATTTGAGCAAGACCACTCATACCTATGCCACCAATACCAATAAAGTGAATTAAATCTTTTTGTCCTAAATTAATTTTTTTCATTAATAATTTTTTCCATATGAGAATTTATATTTATAAAAATGTTTTTGTCAGAATATTGACTTTGATTTGTTAAAACGTTTTTAATTAAAGATTTATCCTTGAAAATTAATTTAATTAAATCATATAATTCATCATTTATGTCTTTTTCATTAATTAGATATCCAAAACCTCTTTTTTTATAATAAGCAGCGTTTTTAAGTTGGTGATTATCTGCTGAGGTTGGTAATGGTATAGAAATAAAAGGAATCTTTATATTAATTAATTCTCCCAGCACAGATGCGCCTGAACGAGTAATCACTAAATTTACTTTAGAATAATAATCCAAAATTTTACTAGTAAAATTAAATATTTCATAATCTATTTTAATTTTATCATAAAATTCTGATAGTTGATTGTTCTGCTTACTTTGACATTGTTGGTATATTTTAATTGGTATATTTGCACTTTTAACTTTTTCAAATATTTGAGGTAATTTTTCTGCAAAAACTTTAGCTCCCTGGCTGCCTCCAAGAATTAAAATTTTAATACCATTAAATTCTTTACTTTTATTTTCTTTAACTTTAGAGTTAATAATTTCTTCTCTAATTATATTCCCTATCTCCAAAATTTTATTATTATATTGATTAGGAATTCCTTCTATATCTTTATAAGAAACAAATATTTTTTCTGCAAAAGGTAATAGATATTTGTTAGCCTTTCCAATTATCAAATTATTTTCATAGATAACAAATTTAATTCTTAAAATTGCAGATGCAATGCAAACTGGAAAAGATGAATATCCTCCCATTCCAAATATTACTGAAGGTCTGTAAAATAATAAAAAAATTAAAGATCTTAATATTGAAAATGAAATTACGAACAATGAAAATAAGAATGTAAAAATATTTTTTTTGAACAAAGGAGATGACGGTATTTTTATTAAATCTAAATTTTCATAATCTTTTAAATATTTTAATCCTCTATTATCAACTGTTAATTTTACATTGTAATTATTTTTTACAAAATAATTAGCTAAACTATAAGCAGGAAAAATATGTCCACCTGTCCCCCCTGTGGCAATTACTATATTTTTTTTTTTAGTCATATAAGTAAGATTTATTTTTAGTATAGTTTAATATTATTCCTGCCAAAATTGCACTTCCCATCAAAGAAGATCCGCCGTAACTCAAAAATGGTAATGTCATTCCTGTGGTAGGTATCAAATTTGTATTAACTCCTGCATGAATAAAAGTTTGAAAAATTAATAAAGTAGCTAAACCACAAAGAGAAATTTTTACAAAAAGATCATCTTGGTTAAAACAATTTTTAATTATTCTAAAAGAAATATATAAAAAAATTGATATTATCATAACAGAAACTATAGAACCGTATTCTTCTGATATTATAGCAATCACATAGTCTGTGTGTGCTTCAGGAACACTTTCCTTTAAAATTCCTTCACCCATTCCTTGACCGGTAAGCCCTCCTAATTTGATTGCATCCAAAGCTGAAGATGATTGAAACTTATCTCCTTGATTTGGGTCAAAAAAAGCTATTAATCGATTAATGATATATCCAAACTTTTCTGGCAATAAAAATAATAAAGATGTTAATGAAACTAAAAAGATTGAAAAAAAACTAATTATATAAAAAATACTTATACCTGAAATAAATACTGTTAATATCCAGCTACCTGTTAGCAAGATTGATTGACCTAAATCAGGTTGATCCACTAACAAAATTATAACTGAGCATAAAAGTAAAAAACTAAAAAAATATTTTACTTGGGAATTTTTTAATTTATCTTGAGTTAATATCTTGACCGTCATTAGTATAAAAAATGGTTTTAATATTTCAATTGGCTGCAGTCTAAAAAAATATAAATCTAGCCAACGTTTAGCCCCTTTAACTTCTACTCCAATTATAGGTACCAGAGCAAGGAGTAGAAAAGAAATTGCAAATAATGGAATAATCAATCTTTTTAATAATAATGTATCTATAGCTGAAATAGAAAACATAATTAATAATGCTACAATTGTAAAAGTTAAGTGTTTTGAAAAAAAAAAATAATAATCTTTGTTCAACCGTTCGCCCGCTAATGAAGAAGTTAAAGAAAATGAAAGAAATATACCAAGAAAAAAAAGAAGCAAAAAACTTAATAATATTTTTTTATCAATATTTCTCCAATAATTTAATAATTGAAATTTAAATGAATTTTCTAGCATATAATTTACTTATTTTTTTAAATTCATTTCCTCTTTTTTCAAAATTAATAAATTGATCATATGATGCAGCTGCTGGGCTTAATAAAATTACATTTTTATTTAATTTTGATAATTTTATATCTTTAATAATTGTAATTAATGACCTTTTTAGGTTTTTAGTAATTGAAAAATTTATTTTATTTTGAATTTGATTCTTAAAAAAATTTATATTTTTACCAACTATATAACACTTAATAATATTTTCTTTTATTCCATCTAAATAAATTTTATCATTTTTTTTTGGTAAACCTCCTAATATCCAATAAACATTTTTACTACTACATAAAGCATATTTTGTAGCTTCAAAGGAAGTTGCTTTTGAGTCATTTATAAAAATACAATTTTTTTTTTTTAAAAAAATTTCATACCTATGAGACAAACCAACAAATGAATTAATAGCTGATAAAAAATTTTTTTCACTTATTTTTAATAATTTAGATAAAGTATATGCAAAAGTCATATTTTCATCATTAATGCCTAATTTTAAATAATTATTTTTAATCTTATGCTTTATTTTTTTTTTATATTTTTTTTCATTTGAAATAATTAATTTACTTAAAAATATTTTTTTTTTAAAAATTTTTTTTAATTTATTGTTAATTAATGCAAATTGATTTTTTTTCTGATTAATAAAAATTTTTAATTTAGAATTCTTGTAATTAGTCATATTTCCATGCCAATCTAAATGATCGTTGGTAATATTGAGCAATAATGCGTAATCTGGTCGTATAAATTTCGAATGTGATAATTGAAATGATGAAGCTTCTATAACAACGTACGCATTTTTTTTTATTTTTAAATCTAATACAGGTGTTCCAACATTACCTCCAAGTAAAGTTTTAAATTTATTCTTCTTAAGTAAATGACTTATTAGACTGCATGTTGTAGATTTTCCATTAGTTCCAGTAACTACAATGCTCTTAAATTTTTTATTAATTAAATATAATAAATCAATATCTGTTATTATTTTTTCTTTATATTTAATTAAAAATTTTTTATTAATTAAGCTAACTCCGGGACTCAAAATAATATAATCAACCTTATTTAAGCTTTTTGATAAATTTTTCGTTCGTTTTTTTTTAAATAACCGATTTTGCTTATCATCCCAAATTTCATAATTATTGATATTTTTTTTTTTAAAAAAATTGACCACCGATCTTCCTGACAAACCTAAGCCATAAATAAGAAATGAAAAACTTTTGAGTTTTGAAATAGAAAGCATTTTCTAACGTAATTTTAATGTTGCTAATCCAACTAAAGCAAGAATGATAGCAATTATCCAAAATCGAATTACTATTGTTGACTCAGCCCATCCTTTTTTTTCAAAGTGGTGGTGAATTGGGGCCATCCTAAAAATTCTTTTTCCTGTCAATTTAAATGACACTACTTGGATTATTACTGAAGCAGTCTCTAAAACAAATAAACCTCCAATAATTGCTAGTACAATTTCATGTTTGACTATTATAGCTATAGCGGCCAAGGATCCTCCTAATGAAAGTGAGCCAGTATCACCCATAAAAATTTTTGCTGGTGGGGCGTTGTACCATAAAAAACCTAAGCATGATCCCACTACTGAGCCACAAAAAATTGAAAGTTCTCCAACATCAGGAATATATTGTATTTTTAAATATTCAGAAAATATCGTATTACCCACAACATATGAAATTAATGTAAATGAAAGCGCAACCAACATTACAGGTACTGTAGCTAGTCCGTCTAAACCATCTGTTAAATTTACCGCATTTGAGGATCCAATAATTACAAATAATCCAAATGGTATGAAGAATAAACCCATGTGCCAAACTAGATTTTTAAAAAAAGGAAAATAAAGATCAAAAAGAAAACTATGATTGGAGAAATTAATCAAAATAAGTAGTGCTATTACTCCAATGATTAATTGTCCTAAGAATTTGTATTTTGATTTCAGTCCTCTTGAATTTCTGAATTTTATTTTTAAGATATCGTCTATCAATCCCAATCCACCTAAACTGACTGAAACAAATATTAGAGTCCATATATATATATTTTTTAAGTCAGCCCACAAAAAAGTGCTAGATATAATTCCAATTATTATTATTACTCCTCCCATTGTTGGAGTACCAGTTTTTTTTATAATGTGATCAATTGGTCCATCTTGTCTTATTGGCCCTGTTATCATTTTTTCAGAAAAAATTTTGATCAAAGGCCCTCCAATAATAAATACAATTACAAGAGATGTAATTACAGATAGGCCTGTACGAAATGTTAGATATTTAAAAACGTTTAAAAATGAGTATTGATCAACAAGCGAAGTAAATAAATTAAATAACATTTAAACCCTTAATTATTCTTTTGCTTATTGTGTTTAAACCTGTTGCGTTAGATCCTTTTATCATAAGATAGTCTTTATTGTCTAAAATGCTATTTAATATTAAGTCTATATCATCTTTATTTTGCAAGATATTACCTCGTTTACTTTTATTTAAATACTTATATGTAAAAAAAGTTTTTTCTCCTTTAATAAATACTTTATCGATGTCTGAATTGTTAATAACTTTAGATAAATCTTTATGATACATTTCTGACTTACGACCTAATTCAAGCATGTCTCCTAATATCAAATATTTCTTGAAATTTTTTTTTTTATTGAATCAAAATTAATAATGGCATTTTTTACAGATAATGGATTTGCATTATAACTTTCGTCTATTAATTTAAATTTTTTATTGTATCTTGAAATTAAATGCATTTTGCCTCTTCCTTCTGGCGGCTCATAATTTTTAAAAATAATTTTTGCAACATCTAAATTTAGACTTAATTCTTTTAAAACCGCTAACGAGGCTAATAAATTATAAATATTTATATCTTCGATATCTAAAATAATTTTCTGTTCTTTTACTTTTACAGAAATTTTTATTAATTTTTTATTTTTAATAATGCTTAAAGGGTAAACGTCTGAATTTTTATTTTTTCCAAATGTAACTATTTTTATTTTTTTTAATTTTGCTTTATGGTAAAAATATCTAAAAAAACGGTCATCTCTATTAAGTATAATCGTTCCATTTTCTTCTATATTATCTATAATTTCTGCTTTTGCTTTTGCAACACCATTGATATTTTTAAAATTTTCTATGTGTGCTTCACCAATATTTGTGATAATTGCAATATGAGGCTGAATTAATTTTGAAAGATCTCTGATTTCTCCCGCTTTGCTCATTCCAACTTCAAAGATGCCGTATTTATCTCCAACACTTAAATTGGACAAACTTATTGGAACACCAAAATGATTATTAAATGATTTTGGCGAAGAATAAGTTTTCTTATAATTTTGTAATAATTCTCTGATTAAATTTTTTAATGATGTTTTCCCAGCACTGCCCGTAATCGCTATTATTTTAGCTGAAGATTGTTGCCTTTTAAATTTAGCAAACTTATTTAAAAATGAAATTTCATTTTTTACTTTTATTATTCTTCTTCCATATTTTTTTATTTTTTTAGATGAAACAACATATTTTGCTCCTTTTTTTAATGCATGAGGTATAAATTTTTTTCCATCATTATTTACACCCTTAATAGTAAGAAATAGGTTATTTTTTTTCACTATTCTTGAATCTATTTTTAAACCTTTATAATTCCCTTGTTTGGTTCTGCCTATAATTTTTTTTATTATCATTCTATTTTGAAGATAATCTTGGTTTTTTTTAGATAAAACTTTTATTCTTAATTTTAAACTTTTCACAATTTGCTTATCAGAAATATAAAATGTCTTATTTTTATAGACTTGTTGCTCTTCATGCCCTTTGCCTGCGATTAATACAACTCCATTCGGTTCTGAATTAATAATAGATTTTTTTATCGCTTCAGCTCTATTTCCAATATTAAAACATTTATTTTTGGTAATTTTATTTACAATTTCATTTCTTATCGTTTTTGGATTTTCATTTCTTGGATTGTCGTCAGTAACGTATATTTTTTTTGAAAATCTATTTGCTATCTTCGCCATCAAAGGTCTTTTCTTCTTATCCCTTTCTCCTCCACAACCAAAAACTAAAGAAATATTTTTTCCATATTTTTTTTCTAATAACTGTAATGTTTTTAATAAAGCATCTGGTGTGTGAGCATAATCGATAAAAACCTTTATGTTATTTGGAAATTTTCTGGACAACTCCAGTCGTCCATTAATATCTTTAATTTTTTTTAGTGATTTGTAAATATTTTTATCTTTTAAACCACTTACTTTAGTTGCTGCAATAGCCATAGCTAAATTTTTAACTTTAAAATCTGTAATTTCATTTACAAGTTTATTGTTAATTTTTTCAACTATTTTACCTATTTCTATTAATTGTAATTTTCTTTTTGTGGCTATTTTTTTTAAGGAAAAGAATTGTTTAATAGTTTTGTCCAATATAATAATGGAATTTTTTGACAAAATTTTTTTAAATAATATTAATTTTGCGTCTAAATAAGCCTTCATATTTTTATGATAATCTAAATGATCTTGGCTAAAATTTGTAAAAATAGCAGTTTTAAAATCAATATGATGAAGCCTATTTTGATTTAATCCATGACTTGAGGCTTCAATAATAACATTATCTATTTTATTTTTTTTAAGTTCTTGCAAATACCTGTGAATTGAAATTGTATCTGGAGATGTAAGTCCTGTTTTTATAACTTTATTATTAAACTTAATTCCTAAAGTGCCTATAGATGCTACTGGAATATTATTTAATGATAATAATTGATAAAATAAATCTGCTACAGATGTTTTTCCATTAGTACCTGTAACTGCAATTATATTTTTTGGTTTAAGCTTGTAAAACCTTGAAGAGACTTCACTTACAAAATTTCTAATATTATTTTTTTTTATTGCAAAAATTTTCTTATTTTTATATTTATAATTTTTTGAACTTACAATTACAGATGCACCTCTATCAATTGCCTCTTTAATATACTTCTCTCCATTACTTTTACCTCCTTTAATTGCAAAAAAAATATACCCTTTTTTAACATCTTTGCTATTTACTGATAATCCTTTTATTGAAATTTTTTTTTTATCTTCTGGAAGATTATTAATTAAGTTTTTTAACAACATATTGATTAGTAAAATCGTTATTATTTATGGCTAAAATAGGTCCAATTTTTTTTATTATTTTGCCTGCAACGTAAACAGAGTTCCAGCCTGAAGTATTATAAGATGCCTTAGTTTTTATTCCTCTGTAATCGTATATTAAATCTTTATTAATTTGAGGATTTTCTAGCATTACAAGTAAAGTATATTTTGGTTTATTTGATGGGAATATAGAAATAAAAGTGTTTATTCTATCTTTTGTGTTGCCATAATTTTCTGCTGTACCAGTTTTTCCACCAACAAAATAACCATCTTTATCAGCAAGGTGAGCTGTACCTTCTTTATTATTAACAACTTTTCTTAAAATGTTGCTCATGGCTTTACTTGTTTTAGGTGAAATAATTTTTTTTGAAACTTTAGTTTTTCTATTTTTAATTAAACTTGGTTTAATTAATTTTCCACCATTAACAATAGCCGCATACACTGAGGCTGCTTGTACAGGTGTAGTTGTAATACCATGGCCAAATGACACTGTTTCTAGTTTGCATTTGTTCCATTTTATCTTATGCGGAACACCTACTTCTTCTATTTCTAATTCTGGACTTTTTATTAACTTAGTGCTTTCAATAAATTCTTTAAATTTTTGATCACCTATTTTTCTGGCCAAAATCACAGAACCTACATTAGAAGACCTTATTAAAATCTCTTCAACTGATAAATTTTTTGGATGTTCTTTCATGTCAGAAATTTTATGAATTGAACATTTAATACTTCTTGGTATGTCTTTAATAATAGTCTCTGGTGTCACTAAATTGTTTTCTATGGCTAGAGCAATTGTAAAAGTTTTGAAAATCGAACCTAATTCATAAACACCTTTAGTAATTTTATTTGTATATTTTTTATCTGTGATAGTTAATCTTTTGTTTATATTAAAATTTGGTAAAGAAACTAATGATAGAATATCACCATTATCTACATCCATTAATATAGCTCCTCCACCTGTAGCTCTAAAAGTTTTAATAGCTGTGTTTAATTCTTTGCTGATTAGATATTGAATATTTGTGTCTAAAGTTAATTTTAATGGATTTTTTAAAAATTTTTTATCTTTAAGCTCTTTATCAAAAAATTTTTCAACCCCTGAAACACCATAATTATCATAATCTACTTGACCAACAATATCATGATTAAATAAATTTCTGTGTGTGTACATTCTTGCTTGAAAGTTTTCAAATTTAATTCCTTTTTCTCCTAAAGCCCAAAATTTTTCCTTTTCTGATTGATTAATTCTTTTCTTCAAATAAAAATATTTGCCTTTATTTAGTTTGGCTTTAATTTTATTAATTGGAAGTTCTGGAAAATTTAATCTCAGATTAATAATAAAGTTTTTTTTATTTTTAACTAATTTAGGTATTACCGCTACATGGCTAGAATTTATATTTCTTGAAATTAAAATACCATTTCTATCCACTATATCTCTTCGTGTTAAAGAATACTTTGCAGATGAGATTTCTTGTCTAAAAGTAGGTGTTTCCCTTAAGGACAAATGAGTAATTTTTATACTAAAAATTAATATCAATGATAGAAAAAAAAAGAAAAGTAAATATATCCTATCTTGCAAACTATTAATTTGTTTATAAGATTTATTTTTTTTATTTGTTTCTAAATAATCTTCAAAATAAAAACTAATTTGATTTTTATTTTTAATTTTTCTTTGTTGCTTTTTTGTCATAATTTTTGAGTATTGATATTTTATTTTTAGTCTTTATAAGATAAGAAGAGCTTAAAAATATTTTTGAATTTTCGATAATTGTGTAATTATGAAGACCCAATTTTTCAATTTTTTTTTCTATTTCAGCTGGAGATGTCAAAAAATAAAAGTCTAATTGTGTCTCATTAATATCTTGTTCTTTAAGGGTAATTTTTTTATTTAACTTATATAATTTTTTTTCAATTATTCTGGTCTGATTCTTTGTTATTGAAATAATAACTAATAGAAGCAAAAAAATTATAAGTGGAATAAAGATTCTAGCTTTAAACATCTATTGCCTCTAGATCTAAATATATCTTAAATTTATTAATTAATTCGTGAGGGTGTGAGAATTTATTTTTTGATCTAATTGCATATCTTAACTTCGCAGACCTAGATCTGTTATTTTGATTAATTTCTTTTTTTGAAGGTTTTAAAACTTTATTTTTATACTCATTAAAAAGAATAGCTGAAGTTTCATCTTGTTCAGGAAGATAACGTGACGGTTTTGATTTATTACTTGAAAAATTACTAAAAAAATACTTAACAATTTTATCTTCAATTGAATGAAAGCTTACAATTAAGATTTTTCCACCTGGTTTTAAAATTTTGGTTGCGTTAATAATGCCATTTATGAGTTCTGTGATTTCTTTATTAACAAACATTCTTAAAGCTTGAAAAGTTTTTGTACATGGGTTTATTTTACTCGCATAATTTTTTTTTTTACTTTTTTTTATAATATCAACTAGATCCTTTACTTTTATAATTTTTTTTTCTTCTCGAGATTTAACTATATTTTTAGCAATTCTACTTGCTTCTATTTCTTCACCAAAAATTTTAATAATTGATTTTAATTCTAATTCACTTAACTTATTGATGGCATCTTGAGCTGAAAATTTATTTAACCCCATTGACATGTCTAAGTTTTCATTTGATTTAAATGAGAACCCTCTTTCCAGATCATTTAATTGAATAGATGACAAACCAAGATCAAATATAATTACATCTACTAAATCTTTTGTAATGGTATCTATTTTACTAAATTTAGTTTGATAAAATTTAAATCTATGTGGAAAATTTTTTTCTAAAGTTTTACCGATTTCTTTTACTTTATTGTCTCGATCTAAACCCTTAACCACTGTCTTTGAAAATTTAAGCAATTGTTTAGAGTAGTTTCCACCGCCAAAAGTACAATCAATAAATGTGCCTCCTTTTGCAGGAGTTGAAATTTTTATTATTTCATTCAACATCACTGGAAAATGGGAGAATTCCAGTGAGATTGTTTGATTGTTCATTTGATTTTTCTTTGATCATTAAAACTTTTGTTTTCTTAAGAACGCAGGTATTTCAAAATCTTCTTCTTCGTTTATATCCTGATCAAATAATTCATCGGATACTGTTTCAGTAGTTTCACTATTTTCTAAAGTATCTTTTGATAAGCTTTGTTCATCGGAAAAAAGTTTGGGGGTGTACTCTTCTAAAATAGCATTTGTTGACATAGCGCTATTGCTAGAGTTGTCCTGAATATCACTAATATTTTGCTCTATATAAGCTGCACTTTCCATAGAAACTCCTGAAGAAATATTGTTTGTAGCTTCTTTATTAAACGACTCGCCTTCTTCCTGTTGATTGTTTATGTTGCTCTCAAAATTAATTTCGGCTTCTTGTTCTTCATTTACTTCATAACTTTCATCAAGTTTAAGTGCTGTTGCTCCATCAATAGAGCTTAACGTATTATTATCACTTCTTGTATTATGAGAAAAAAGACTATCAGAATACCCTGTATTTCTATTTTGTATTCTTGAAACCATATTAAGTACAGTTTTGTTTTCTGATTGATGTCCATCAAGCGCTGTTGCAACAATTGACACTCTTATTTTGCCATTCATATTTTCATCCTTAATAGCTCCAAATATTAATTCGGCTTCAGGATCAACTTCTGCTCTTATTTTATTAACGGCTTGATCAACTTCAAATAATGTTAAATCCTTCCCTCCGGTTATATTAATTAATAGTCCTTTAGCACCTTGCAGAGAATATTCATCAATTAGTGGATTATTTAATGCCATCTCTGTTGCGGCCATAGCTCGACTCTCACCATCTGCTTCGCCTGTTCCCATCATAGCTTTTCCCATTGAACTCATTACTGTTTCAACATCTGCAAAGTCCAAGTTTATCATCCCAGGTCTAACCATTAAATCAGTAACACTTTGTACTCCGTGTTTTAAAACATTGTTAGACAAATTAAATGACTCTTCAAATGTAGTTGTTTCACTGGCAATTTTAAAAAGATTTTGATTTGGAACTACTATAACTGTGTCTAAATGTTTTTTAAATTCTTCTAAACCTTCTTCTGCTCTTCTCATTCTTTTTGGACCTTCATAAGAAAAAGGAAGGGTAGTTACACCAACAGTTAAAATATTTAATTCTCGAGCAGCTTTTGCAATTACATGTGAAGCTCCTGTCCCTGTTCCACCACCCATTCCTGATGTAATGAAAACCATATTTGCACCTTGCATATAATTTATAATTTCATTCATAGACTCATCAGCAGCTGCCTGACCGATGTCATGTTTGGCTCCTGCACCTAATCCTTTTGTTAAATTCATTCCTATTTGTATTTTTGCATGAGCTTTACTCATTTTTAAATCCTGAGCGTCAGTATTAACAGCAACAAACTCTACACCCTCCATGCCAGCTTCGATCATTGCATTAATTGCATTTCCTCCAGCACCACCAACTCCTAAAACAAGTATTCTCGGCTTTAATTCCTTTAATTCTCCTCCTCCAATATTTATACTCATGACACTTCTCCCTTCAGTTTGTTTTCCCATTTTAAATTAGATCTATTTTGGTAGGCTTTTTTTCTGGCAATAATTTTGAATTTTTCAAATATCTTCGGTTCCCAAATTTGAAAAGTTTTTCCAAGACCAACAAATAAAATATTAGTTTTAATCATTGCGTGTTTTAATAGTTTTTCTGATAAAGAAACTCTTCCTTCTGTATCGAACTGTAAATTTTCACTTTCTGATAAAATTGAAGTTGCAAAAAAATCTCTCTTTTCTTCAAAAGGATTTAATGAGTCTATTGTATTAGAAAGTTTTTCTATTCTATCTTGAGAACATGCCTCTAAAGCAGAGTGATTAAAAGAAGGGTAACTTATAAAACCATTGTATCCCATTGAGCCTAAATGAGATCTAAATGTAGCTGGCACAGAAACTCGCCCTTTCTTGTCTATTTTGTTTTCGAAACTTGATAAAAACATGTGTTTTCAAAAATTTAATAACTTTCTTTTTTTTCAATTTACCCTCCTAATTGGGATTAAGTGGGATATTATGGGTTTTTATAAATTAGTCAAATAGTTTGTAATTTAATTAAAAGCACAAAGAAGGAACATTTGTAACACGATTATTTGCTAGATAATCTGTAAGCCGGGTTCTGTCATTAAAGATGTCATTTCTCTAGGCTTAAATTCACACTTAAGCTCAAGCGGTTAACCCAGAAGACTAACTAAAGACGGTTTTTAGTGCTTTCACACAATGTCTTCTCTATTTAACCTTGCTCCCAGTGGGGTTTGCCA
>Ga0233444_10003873_pt1 | contig 14605 bp, 6 predicted proteins | sample SI_124_October20_6_FD_182792 | JGI IMG/M metagenome (GOLD analysis project Ga0233444, IMG submission 182792) | Seawater microbial communities from Saanich Inlet, British Columbia, Canada - SI_124_October2016_10_MG | ecosystem: Environmental > Aquatic > Marine > Inlet | place: Canada: British...
TGAGCGCATACGTGGCGAGCTCGGCGCTGGCGCCGAGGCAGACGTACTGGAAGCGATCCAGACCCGCGGTCCAGTGGTCAACAATTTGCTCGTAAAACGGCTGACACTGTTGAGGTAGCGGGTTGTGCGTCTCGTCGTAGACGGTGACCGTGTAAGCGGTGTCCTTGTCCTCGTCGCTTGTCTGCGCGCTCTCCCAAAAGAGCTTGCCGGACTCCTCGTCGTCGGGCAGTTGGAGTTCGATGCCCCAGAAGTAGTAGTCGCGCAGCGGCTGGTTGGCGTCCTCGGTCAGCTGCTCAAAGGCGTCTATCATGTCAATCTCGAGCCACGGCGCCTCGGTGTTCTCCTGCTCGGTGCCGCAGTGCCGGTCGGCGCCGTCGATGCAGCGCTCGGGCACGTCGCCCGTGCGGCAGGGCAGCACGGCGCCGTTGGTTCGCATGCGCTCCGAGCAGTCGGCCCATTGCTCGGGCGGCAGGTTTGCGGCGGTGATCGCATTAAAGAAGGCGTCGCGCGTGGCATTCTTGAGGTTGGTGAGCGGCATGTCCTTGCCGACAGCCTCAGAAGCCGTCGCCGGGTCGGTCTCGTAGCCTCCGATGAAGTAGGTCGAGAGCTTGACGCGCTCGGGCTCGTAGTAGACGATGCGGTCCGATTCGTTCTTGGGCAACGAGGGCCGTGGCGGGGAGGGCGGTGGCGGGGGCGGCGGCTGGAGGTCGTAGGGCATCAAGGGCGTTGGACTTGGGGGCGAGAAGCCGTCGCCCAGCACAAAGCGCTGGAACATTTGCGTTGCGAGCAGAGTGCACCGCGCCTCTGCGCTCTGTAAATACACGCTCTCGCAAAATTGGCGCTCCATGGAAAAAGCTAGCGCCTTGCCCTCGTCGATCGAGATGGCCACGGGCGGCGAGGGAGGCGGCGGCGGGCTTGGAGGCGAGGGCGGAGGCGGCGGCTCGGGCGAGGGCGGCGGCGGCGGCGGCGGCGACAATGGGCTGAGGCGGTCGAGGTACTCGTTTCCAAGTGTGACCGATCGGATGTCGTCGAGCTCGAGCGCGGAGGCCGAGCACGTGTACCGGGTCCACGACGCGTACGGCTTGACGGGGTTGGCCGTGGCCTCGCAGCTGCGCAAGTAGGCCATGACGTCGTCATTGGCGGGAAGCTTGCTTTTCAGAAACGTCGAGCAGCGCTTTGAAAGGAGCGCTTCTTTGCCCGTGTGAAAGGACGTTGGTGTCGTCTCGAATTGGGTGCCGCGTATCATCGTCGTGTAAAAGCCGGGGCGTATGCGCTGTCGAATGAGCTGTAACTTGATCGCTGCTTCGGTGCGCGTGAGGCCCCAGGTGAGCCCACTGTCGGGACCGAGCACGCCGTTGGGTCCGCCCGCTCGCAGCATCTCGTCGAGGTTGAAGACGCCGTCGTCGCCAATGTAGGTGAGTCGGCGCTGACCAGGCGCATCGGCCAGATTGCGTCGCACCCGCGCCGCTGCAAAATACTTGTGTTTATCTAGTTCATCCCCGTTTATAACGGGAGAGCCCTGCACGGCGTCGATGATGGTGTTGCCAACCTGGCTCTTGATTGCGGACTTGGCGGCCGCCTTGCCAATCTTGACAGCGATCCGTCCAGCTCCAGGCGCCGCCATTGTCGCCGCAAACATGCCCACCGACAGCAGTGCCATGCCCAGGTTTCCCTCGGCGTCCTGCATCTCTTTTTTGAACTCGGCAGCGACGGCTGCGTCGAGGTCGTAGTTTTCGTTGCGGTTCATGTCGTTGGCGTGACTGTTGCAGATTTGCTTTGCGTTGGCGTCGCAGGCACGGTCAGGGAAGATTGGCAAGTGCAGTAGCCGGTGCCAGCCCGGGTTGACGCTGGGATCGTGGCTGCTCGTGACGTAGACCCATTGCCACAGAGAAGATTCTTCGTAATTGGGACTCCGAATCTTGTCGCACCCGTTGGAGTCGACGCCCAGCCCACAGCCCTTGTGGTAGCGCGTCTTGGTGTCCACGGGTCCAAGAACCGGGTTGGGAACGAACATGTCGTATCTCTTCTGTCTGCGATTCGAGGCATCGGTGATCTTGTCGCGTGCGGTGACGTAGGGTGGGTCGCCTATCGCGTCCTCCAGGCCATACTTGTACGTGGGATTGCAGATGCGGTCTCGGAAGAGCGCCAGCGCGCTGCGGTGTTCCTTGGCCTCGAGATCGGCGGTAAAGTGGCCACAGGCCTCGCCCTTGCACAGATCGGGGTGGTGATTGGTATAGTCCTCCGGAAAGTTCTTCTTGCCGATGCCAGAATGCACCGTGTCGCGCAGCTGGCGAAGCGAGCCGTAGGCACGCAGCGGACCGTAGTCGGTCAGCGGCACCTCGTTTTGGAGCGCATCCTTGACGCCGTAGACTTGACGATCGCGCCGCCACGTGGCCGTGGGCAACGCGCTGCGCTCGAGGTTGGGCGCCTGCCACGGGTGCGCTACGGTGCTTGAGGTCATGGACCCAAAGATCGTTGTCCCATCATTGTATGCGCATGGGCAGTTGGTTCGAGTGTGGTTGTTCGATTGCGATATGATATTACCACACAGTTTTCGTCCCAGAAGTCAAAGACGTTGGCATCGACCTTGTGCCCCGTTTCCAGAAAGAGCGACTCGCTGTAGAGCGCCGCCGCCATGACTAAGTAATTGCGGTCCCAATCCCTGTACACGCGCCAACGCATTTTAGCTTCTTGCGGCGAGTGTGAGAGCAGATGTGTAGTGTTTTGCTATGTTATTCGAGGGAGGTTTTGCGCACGCTGCGTAGTCCTCGGGCCGTTCTGATCCTTCGGCGGCCTGCGTGCCCGCGGCGGCGCGGTCCGGGATGCTCATCCAGTTCTTAAATGCCTTGCAAGAGAAGCGGAACATGCCCGTGAAGCGCGCTTGTGTCAATCTTGCCGAAAGTGAGTCTTGGTCGCGAAAGTGCGCCGTGGCCAGGTAGGCCGTGGACATGGTGTAGCGCGAGACGTGACTGCACAAACAAGAGGAGAGCGTGTCAGTGGACAATGCCAGCGCCAAGATGGGTGTGCATGACGTGAAGGTTCGAGTGGCAGTGGGCGTTCTAGACGGGTCCGTAGCCAATTCCTTGAGGGCTGTCCTCGCGACCCACATTCGAACCTGCGCACGCCGATTGGGAACCCGAAGGAAAATACGGTGTTATAGGGAAGGGTTAATGTTTGAGTGGGTTTGAGTTACCATAGGTCTGCGAGGCCACGTACGTCAGCGAGGGCCAGAACTCTAGAATCCTTTCTCGAACCTCCTCCATGCCATCCGGATCGGCCGCCACGAGGTCGTGGAAGCTGCCAAAGTTGCTGGGAGGCGGAGGCGGTGGGGATGCAGTGTAATCCCAGCGCACGTTTGGAAGTTTCCATTGCACTTCTCGCAGATAGGTGTCGAGATCGTCATCGTCCTTGGCGCCTGGACAGAAGGTTTCGATGTTGTTGAACACGCAAGACAATATAATCTCGTCAAGGGACATGGAATTCTTCAGCGAGTTGTCGCACAGCGTCGCCGCCGCTCGGTTGAAGCCCGTCTCCGTCGTGCCAGCGTCCTTGAAAGCCTGTAGCATGGCGGGAGGAATGCTTTCGTACGAATCTCCCACAATGTCTGTAAACTGCTGCTCAAGCTCGCTCGCTGTGGGCGAGTCAAAGAGTGCCTCGTAGCGGTCGCGAGAGTCGTCCTTGGCCATACAAATCGCGCGTTGACGTTCGTAAAAGCAGCGCTTGTGCGCCTCCGGATTGACCGTCGAGCAGCCAAACATGGCCTCGAGCGCCTTGGGGTCGGAAGGGCACAACTTCTTGTCACTGTAAGGAATGCAGATGTCGTTGACCTTGACCCCGAGCCAGCCGAGGGCGTTGCGCAAAAAGGACATGAGGTGCTCATTGATGATTCCCTCGGCACCTTCAATGATCATGACCAGAATGCGCTCGGTAATCAGGTCAAACACGTCGCCCGAGCGGCACTTGAGCAGTTCGTTGGGCAACGTGTCTACCCATGCGGGTTTCACCTGCAAAGTGTCAAACGTGGGGCGTGGCTAGGGCTGGACGCCAAACGCGGTTTGAGCGGCTCGGCGTGCCATCATGAACACTTGGCACACGCATGCCACCGGGTTGAGACAGATGGCCGCGAGTCGTAGCGCCGTGAACACGTCGTCCTGAACGGCGTCGCGCACATCGAGGATCCAGGTCAGAATGTTGCTCGGAATCGTGGGCGTGCACAGCGTGCACGCGGCCGGCTCGGTCAGCCCGCCGTCGCGCGAGTGCGTGCGGAAAAAGTCGCACTTGCGCTCACAGTCCAAGGGGTTCCAGCACGTGACCGCCGGCCGCTCGACGCCGTTGACCTGCGCCGCGTGCACCAGCGTGCGTGGGTACAGCAGCGAGCGCTCCGAGATGCCCACGTCTGTGAAAAAGTCCGAGTCGCCGTGCTCGATCAGGATGCCACAAAACATGGCTCGGTACGCAGGATGGAAGCGCATACCAAGGCCCACTATGCTCATCGTGACCGAGGCACCCACCGGATCGAGACACCCCGAGTTGGCATAGTCCATGTGCACGTCGGTGCACACGCCCATGGAACCATCCTTGGGGTCCATGATGTCGTCTCCGGGCTCATCGACAAAGTAAAAGTGTGAATCCTGATGGCTCGATCGCCACACGCGACGGTGCGGTTTGCCGGCGGCCTTTTGCGCCGCCTCCTCCTTGACCAGATTCTCGTAGGCGTTGCGGCCCTCGCCGGCGTAGCTGTAAAACTCCGGATTGTGCGTGCACACATACACGTTTCCGCTGAGGGGGTGTTCTCCACAGCGGCTGTAGCAGTCCAAGTCGGTGTTGCAGCCCACCATGAAGCCCGTGCGCCGAATGTACGCACCCTCGTCGTTGAGCGCCGACTGAAAGCCGCCCGTGGTCGATTCCACGTGAGACTTGCGACACGAGACACCACCACGCGCGATGCGCGGCCGGTCGACGCTGTTTTGCACGAGCGTGCGGTACTGCTCCACCCACGACTCGTCGGGGGTGCCAATGACCCCGCGCTGACGAACGGCTCCCCAATGATTGAGAATTTCCTGCCCCTGGTCGGAGACGCTCATGGCCAAAAAGGTGCCCATGACCGGCAAGCCCACCGAGCAGCGCCACGAGCTCACGAGCTCGCGTGCGGCCTTGCTCGTGCACTCGGCCGCGCAGCTGTCGCACGTGAGCTCGCACCGCCCGATGCGCGCCGTCAGGTTGGTGCGACACGTCTCAATGTCGGCACCCGACTCGGGTGCGAGACGCTCACGCGCAAACTGCATCTCGCTGCGCACGGACAGAGTTGCACACTGTCAAGCGGTGACGGTCTAACGAACTAAAGTTGACGCACCAGTAAAGACGGTCGTCGCGTGCCATGTACTTGAGGTCGTACATGCCCGAGCGCTGCGTGCGAGATGCATTGGACGAGCAATAGGCGATACCACCGCCATCGGCCATGCAGTAGGGGCCAACCTCGAGCAGCTGCTTGCGCAGCTTGCGGTCGGCGGCCATGGGGTTGACTTCGCTGTCCCAATCTGCAAAGTGTGGATGCGTGGGGGTGTGCAGGGAGATTGGCAGAGGGGCGTGAGGGGCCGAGCACACATCCACAAAAGTCGCGTTCGCGCGCCGAGCGCGTGTCGTAGCCGCGGCACTTGACGCCGTGCAGCGCGATCCACGGATCCGGTGCCTGCGCATGAAATGGGAGGTGTGTATGCGGAACTAAGAAGTGCTTAAAAATGCGAGCGCGCCTCGTTGCTGCTCATCCCACAAACGGTGCCCGAAGGCCGGTCGGGCACGTAGCAGTCGCCGATGCTGGCCACGAGCGTGTCGCGGCGCAGCTCGAGGGCCACCAATTCCTCGGCCAGGCGCTGCGTCTGCACGGCATTTGAGACTTGCTCGGGTGGCGCGGGCGGCGCATTGTGCGCCACGGGCGGCGGCGGGGGTGGCGGACTCGACGACGGTGGCAACACCGAGGTGACAAGACTCGTGCTAGAATCGATGCTTACAATGGCGCGGCTGTTTTGCACGTGGTCCCAAAAGGCGATGAGGTTTTGCTTCGTGGTGATGGCGGCGCGCGTATCCTCGAGCTCGTCGCGCACGTCCTGGTTCACGCGGTCGCGCTCATAGTTTTGGAGGAGCACGCGCGAGTTGCCACAGTTGGTGCCGACCGTCTCGACGTTGGGGGCGCTGCCCGTGGCCACCGTGTAGTTGACCTCGATCTCCTGCCAGGGGGTTGGAGCGCCAACGTCAGAGAGCGCGCGACCTGGTATATGGGTAAGGTGCAGGTTTGAGCGTGTGTGAAACTTACAAATGGGTCCGACATCTTGCGCCCCGCCGCCATCATCTCGTCGAAGACGACCTTCTCGCTCTCAGCTGCCAGCACGAGCACCAGGCAGCGCGGCTCAAAGGGAAAGCCGTCGACGAGCTCACCGGGCAGGATGGTCACGCCGCAGTCGCCGTTCATGTTCACGAGGTTGAGCCCATCCTCTGGAATCGGATGTGCGCAATCGGGCTTCTTTGGATTGACTTGAAAGTTGACCGACGCGCGCGACACGTTGGAGCCATAGCTGTTGAGGCCATTGTCGTACATTTCCGGACAGCCTTGCTTGGCCACGATGATCTGCTCAATGTAGGGCTCATCCAAGAACTGGTAGGCCCCCGAGCGCAGCACGCGTGCCGACTCGGGAATCCACGCGGTGCCCTCAAAACCGCGAATGTCGCTTAACAGCGGGTCGAGGTCGAAGAAGCGCAGGCGCGATTCGCGGGTGTCGGCGATGGGTGGCATGCCGGGGATGGGTGGTGGGAAGCCAGGAGGCGGTGGCGGCGAGGGTGGCGACGGCGGCGGCTTGGGCGGCGGCGGACGCGGTGGCGGGCGCGGTGGCGGCGGAGGTGGCAGCGGCGGCGGCGAAGGTGGTGGCGGCGTGGGCGGTGCGGGTGGCGTGCCGGGCGGCAGCGGCGGAGCTGATGGCGGCGAGGGCCGGTTGGGTGGTTGTGGCGGAGTTGGCGGTGGGTGTGGCGAGGTGGGCGGGAGGTCGAAGCCGGCATGCAGCGTGCAGAGCCCGACGGCGCGAAGAATCGGAAACGGCGGCGAGGGCGGCGGCGCATCGGGTCTTGGGACGGGCGGCGGTGCCGGTGGCTCTGAGGGCGACGGCGGTGGTGCAGGCGGACTGGGCGGAGGGTTGGGGCCAATCATGAGGTCGTAGTGTGGCCCGCAGTAGCACCAGCTGGGTGTGACTTCGTCGTCGAGTGCCACGGCCAGGGTATGCGGCACCTCGAAGCTGTCGTAGCCGAATCGATGTTGGCTGTGACACCGCTGCGCGCACGAGCCGGCAGAAGGCGCAGGCGCGTGCAAGAAGAGGTCTTGGTGTCCATTGTTGTCAAAGTCGGCCACAAACACCTGCAACGCATTGGCCATTTCGACATTGTTTGCGCTGGCATCTCCCGGAGAATGTGTGTAGGGAACCTCTTCGCTCATCCGACGTCCTCCTCCGGTGCATGGAGGGCACCCGATGCCACGCAGGTTGAACTCGTAACAAAATTCGTAGCAGCAGTCAAAGTTGCTTACATCGTTGATTCGGGGAACTCCGTTGTTGTGCTGAGTTCCTGGCACGTAAGAGAACACGCCGTTCTTGTTCATAACAATTCCGCAGGCAGAGCAATCGTATCCCCTTTGGCAGTTTGCTTGGGCGCCATCTTGAATGTACTGGTCTGCTTCAGGGTCGTTGCACTGCATGTCGTTTGGATCAAGCGAGACATCGCACCCTCCTTCTATGGGCGAGTTTGTATTTCTGTCCCACCCTTTGCTTTCATCGTCGTAGCACAAGTAGTAGGAATCCTTTGGTTCTTGAATGCAAGACAGAATGTTGTTGACCGACTGGAGTGCTGCTGGGTCGGAGGGAGGCGACGGCATTTGGGGCGGTGCTGGCGATCCAGAGGGCGGTGGCGGCGAATCGGGGGACGACGAAGGTGGTGGTGGAGGCGAGGGTGGTCTGGGTGAAAAGAACCGAGTCCCGACGGATTGCTGTGACAAGGTCTCTGGAACGCGGGTGGAAAAGTCGCCCGTGCGATGGCTATGGTAGTCGCCGCGATAGATCCTGACATGGTCGCGACCGGACACGGTGACCACGTCGGCATAGTCGTCCAGGTCCAAGAAGGCGACCTTTATGTCGGCATTGTCCACTTCTTCACCAAACGCAATCGACGAGCTCGCGCCGTAGTCGGTTTGTGCGTAGGCAAACGAGTTTGAATTGTCACACATGCGCCTCTGGAAGACGATTCCCGAATCTTCCAGGGTTCCATATTCGATGTCCATCAGTGCTTCAATGGGCACCAAGCTGTCTAAATCGGCACTGCTGCAGTCAAACGTCTTTGAGAACATGTAGCATCCGGGTCGTCGGTTGGTACCGGAATCTCTGAATGGTACCGCCGCAATGGCATTGCAGTCGAGCGTGCTGTCGCAAAGATCGCGACACGTGACGAGGTCCTGAGCAGTGTTTCTGCCTTGACCTGGAAGGGGAAGAAGTTGGCTGTCCGGGTCCCACGGATTGCAATGCAGTTTGATGATGTCTACGCGGTCGATGGTATCGGCCAAGCGTCGAGTCGTTGGAATGTCGTCGGTGTACCCGCTGGTGGTATCGGCCAAGCGTCGAGTCGCTGGAATGTCGTCGGTGTACCCGCTGTTGTTATCGGCCAAGCGTCGAGGCGTAGGGACGCCATCAGTGTACTTGATGTCAAATGGAAACTTGTAACGATCGTTGAGATGTCCAGCAACAGCAATGGTTGAGTCGTACCGAAACACATAGTCGCCGGTCGGGTCGCTCCACCCATGATAGTAGTATATATAGTATGGCCAAAGACTGCCATCACCCAAGAGACCATCGCCGGTTCCGCCTTGTGGGCCATCGCCCTCGACGCCAAAATAGCGATGCCACCCCTGAGTATCAACGTGCGAAATAAAGTCGTAGTTGGCAGCCCGAAGTGCACCAATCAGGCACTTGTCCGAGGTATAGCTATAGCTGCAGTCATCAAACCTACTTCCTGAAGTGCTCACAGTGAACTTGTATGCTGGTTGGTTGAAACCTCCCCCAATTGCATCCGGAAGAGTCGTGAAGAAATCCTGGACTTCCCACCACTCTTCGGTGCTCGACCGAAAGTGGCACACCTCAGGGACATCACCCTGGACAGGGGGATCAGATCCATCAGTGTAAACAGCCGCGAGAAAATCTTTATCGTATGCCTCGATCGCAAGCCAGGAATCCTGTTCTGAACAATGCGCGTTCTCCGTGCCTTCCTCGACGCATGTCATCAGCTGATCGTAATGCCTCCAACTACTTGAGACGTGTGCCGTTCCACGCAGGTATCGTCGGTAGCTGCAGCATGCGCGGTTAGGAGTTGCCGAGCCACAAGGGGCGTTTACGGTGCCAACCGGCGGGGTGCGTGGCATTGGCGGCGGAGGTGAAGGCGGCGGCGGAGTTGGAAATGTGAAGTTCGACACCAGGTCGGTCACATAGACCTGGATGAGAAGTCGATCGGTTGTGTCGGTCCCCCAACACGCATCGGTGTCCGACGCGCAGGGCGGCGACCCAAAGTTGGCGCCAGTTGTTGGACTGTAGCCTGGTTCCAGTACGGTGCCTCCGGTGTACTCCAATGGGAGTGGAAGCGTGTATGCTTCCAATGGAGCAAAACGATCGCTTTGGGAAATGCCTCGGTCGCGCGAATAGAGTGTCCTCAAAAGGGGTTGAATACTCGACTTGTCGCTGTAGTAGCAATTGTATGTATTTTCGTCTGTGAGGACAGCCAGGTACATCAAAGTGTCGTATTCCTGTAACGTGTTGCTGCTGAGTGCGAGTCGGTAATTGGTGATCAGCTGGAAGCAGTTGCCCCAGACTTCCGTTCTGGTTAGGTTGAGATCGATGGTTTCCCCGACAAAAATGTGGTGCTCCTTCTTGAGCAACTCTTGGTCGCCTCTTCCCCAGTGCAGGTTGGCATACTCGTTCCTTGGCGGCGTAAACAGTTGGACCGAACTGATCCCAAAAAGCGCACCGTTCTCGTCATCGTTCCAGCACGCCTGGCCACCGGCGGACACGGCGTCGATCACGTCGTCTGTGCGTGCCTGCAAATTGCGCCGGTCCCACCAAGGCGGCGGCGGCGGGCGCGCCCACCAAGGCGGCGGCGGCGGGCTGGGCGGCGGAGCCTTATGAGGCAGAGACACTGGGCGAAAAGTGCGGCGCTGTTGCGTCCACTGGGGGTAGGCCACGAGACGGTGACACCGGTTGCGCGCACCGCGATTGGCGAAGCAGATCAGGTTGATGCCAGGCGCGACGCGTGCGGCCGCGGCGGCAACCGACTCCTCGTATCGCGCCTCCTCGTCGGTGATGACGCGCTCTTCAAACCCCTCGGTGCCAAGGTAGGCCACCGAGTTTGGCGATTCGCTTCCGGTGCCAATGGCCAGCGCTTCGTGCTTCATGCCATAGTCTGCAAAGAAGCGCGTCGAGCTGAGGGTGCGGTGCTTGGTGTTTTCTAGAGGCGTGAACTTGACAGCAAAGTCCATTCGTGGATAGCCATCACCCATGTCGGTGGCATCAAAGTCCTTGACCTTGGTCGACACCCACACGTAGTCATCCGTGTCCTCGGTGCCAACAAACACGGCGCGCTGGGTGTTTTCGGGACAGTCCCATTCGGCTCCATGGCAGTCGGTGCCGTAGCCCAAGAGCGTTCCCACAAAGTTGACCGTGGTGATCTTGTGGCCCACGAGATCCGTTTTGACGGCAATGGAGTGGAAGCCGATACCGCCAGAGGTGGCAAGACGAGTGTTGTACACGTCGTAAACGGTGAGGAATATTTCAAAAGACCCGTCCTCGTACACGGCCACCACGTCGTCGTAGGCATCGCCGTTGATGTTGCCAGCGTAGACTTGTGCAAAGTCCTTGGGCCCAATCACAATGCCGGGACGGTTGCCAAAGTTGCTGCCCTGGTTTTCAATCAGGTATGTGTCGACGTTGGTAGCACCACCTTGAGCAGCAAACACCTCATCCGCGTACACACCAGTAGTCAAATGGACATTGTAAAGCCCCACGCATGCCGTTTGTCCATCGTTGCCGTACACAAAGGCGTTGCACGTCGGATCGCGGAGGCATTCGCTCTTGCACTCGTCCCACGTCATTGTATTTGTGGTGTCGTATAGGCGTATCGTCGATGCATCGGTACCCTCCACGACTCCAACTTGAGCGTATCTCGTAAACCTCCTGGAAGGAAACAGGCGGTTTCCGATGATGATGTCTGGATAGTCGTCATTGTCAAAGTTGCCCACTGCGGCCACCTTGGACTTGTGAACGGTCGCACCCACTGGATAATTTTCGCCAAACGCGTTTACCGCGGAGATGCTTTCCATGCCGGTGCTTTGCAGCCACACCCGACTCATGGATGTCTCACCACGGTGCGCCATGCAGCACTCGTCCAGCTCACTCGTCGACACGCAACGCTTGATGTCGTAATAATATTCGTGATCGGAACGATCCTGTGAAAACGACGCGAGTGGTTTGTCGTAGACGCCACCGTCGCCCACATACCCAACATCCATAGGCCTTGTAAGGTCAAAGTAGTAGGCACACTTGGCATCCGTCGGCAACAACTCGGTGCGAAAGGCCATGATGACCATGTAGAGCGGATCGGAGACGTCAAAGTGGGCCCCGTGAAAGGGTCGGATAGACTGCGCGAGTGGATCGGGCCAGCGCCACGAATTGTCGGCTTGCATCCGACGGCCGTCGGTGTTGCCCATCGCTGCCCATCCTTCGGTACCGCGCTGCGTGTACGTTCCCGCCGTAATGAGCGTTTCGAGCTTGGGACCGCAAATGCACTGCGCGCTCACCACAACCACGTCGTCGTTGGGCCATTCTTCGGGTCGCACCCAATTGTTGCACTCGGGCACGTCGGGCATGCACGTGTCATCATCACCTTCGCGCTGGAACGCACTTGCGCAATACGCCGCGCACCCCGTCTTGGACTGAAAGTGTCCCGTTTGTTGCGGATCGCATTCTGCACGCCCGTCCAAAACATCCACGTGGTCTGGGTAGTTGCAAAAGTTCATGGCCATGGAATCTTGCCATTCCCCAAGCTCTCCGATTGGGGATCCAACAGTAAAGTCGTGGGATGCATGACAGCACTCGTAGTCGGGCACGTCGGTGTCAAAGCAATCGCGAAATGCCGGTCCCTCGGGCGATCGCAACTGGTCGAGCACAATTTGTGCATCAGCAAGTGGCTGATCGCGTACGAGGTCCTCGTGAAGTCCACACGCGCTAACGTGTGTGCCCCGTTCACATGCTACTCCTAGGTCGAAGGAGTACGACGGGTACGTTCCGTCGAGGCAGTACCGCGCATCGCTCCTATACACGTCTTCATCGACCGAAGGCACACTGGGAGACGACGGTGGCATGTAGCCTCGCGTCGATGGCAGGGTTTTGATCAGGTCCTCCAGTGCAGTGCAGTTGTCAGTATTGCCGTAAAATGGGTCGTAGAGTGCAGTCGTAAGCTCCGACTGTCGGAAATCGCCTTCCCATTGCACTCTGCGAGTGGACAATGCGTCCACATCAGTGGCATCCTCGCGTGCACAACGAGGATCGGCCGCGTACAAATCCTTGTGAACCACAAAAGGGGGCCAGTTCTCGTCAGCGTTCCAACGCCAGCACTGCAACGGAACTGGGTGAACCATTCCTGTGGCGCTGCTCGTGTATTGCGTTTTGCGGTACTTGGCCGACGGCACAGTGGCCAGCTGACACCGAATGACGCCGGGTGGCGGAGGCAGCGGCGATGGGTGGGTGGGCGGTTCTGGAGGCGGCGGTGACGGTGGTGGGTATTGCACGTCGGCGTCGGCAAGGACCTCCAGAAGCAGGGCAGGCGTCACAATATTGGAGGCATCCGGCGCGGGACGGCAGCTGAGTTCTTCGCGATCCAGATTGAATTCGGACCACCAGACACACACGCGGCTGTTGCTGCTGTCACACTCGCCCTCTGCCGAGGTGTGCACGGCAGCCGCCTTGATGTGATCGTCCACAAAGGCCTCAAAGTGGCCCAGGTTGAGCACGAGGCGCGCGTATCGGTAAAAAGCGCGCCATATTCGGGCGTCCACCTCGGAGCGTGCACCGAGGAACAGCCCGCAATCGCCAAGGCGTGCCGCCGACGCTTCCTCCGCCGCGTCCGCCTCGCGAATGAGCCACACGGCGTGCGGAGCCAGCAGATTGTGCGCGCGCACGATGTCGTCGCACTGGTCAAGCGTCACATTATGCTCCATGTGCAAGGGCACGAGACGACCTTCGTCCGACCCGCTGGCAGAGTCAAAACGTGCAAACCCGTGTCCAGTGTCGGTGCGGCCCGGGTAGAGGAACCCCTCTCCGTCGAGGCCAGCGCCGCTCAGCAGGTTGTCCTCGTTGACGGGGGTGACACCGTGTCGGATAATGGAGCGCGTGCACTCAAAGGGGCAAAGGCTCGACGCGTAGGTGCCCTGGTCGATCATCTTGCGCGCCGTGTGCAGCACGCCCACCTGCGACAGGCCGCTGTGGATGCTCGCGCGCCACGATTGCGCCACACCGTTGGTGTCGGTCCACTCAAAGCCGCAATAGATGTGAAAGAGGCCATCGGAGGCGTCGTCCGTGCCATCGGGAGGAGAATTGTACGTTGCGGGCGACCAGACGCGTTTTCCAACGACGCCATCGGGCGGCGGCGCTGGCGGCATAGGCGGCAGAGGAGGCACATTGGGAGGCGGTGGTTTTGGAGGCGCCGGGGGACTTGGAGGCGGCGGCAGCGCGTGTGCCAGCTGGTGGTATTCAAACGTCTCGATCATCGAGTGCGCCATCGCGCAGTCGGGATTGGCGTCGCACGCCGCGCGGCACTGCAGGTCGATGGGCCGCGTCACGGAGCCGGGGTCTTGGGAAAAGAAGATGGAACCATTCGAGAGGATCATTCCAGCTCCGACTGGCATGCCATGGCACACCGGAAGCGGATCGGTGCCATCGGGCATCTTTCGATAGACGACGGAGCGTGACGACCCACCCGCGACGCCGGCACAAAACTGGACGCGGTAGACAATCGCCATGTTGACATCCGTGTGTGGAGCGTAGGTGATGTCGTCGTCGTAGGCGGAATCGAGCCAGTCGGTTGTCGTGCACCAGCACGTCTTCGATGCTGCGTCGTGCACCATTGTCTTGACGTCTTGGCGCGGTCGCATCTCCTCGTCGGTACCGCCGTTGTGCATGGCGCACTCGTTCAGACAGTCCTCGCGCGTGACCACATCCGGCACGGCATTGACATAGGCGCCTGCATCGCCGTTGAGAGCGTCAGCGCCAATCGTGTACCCTGGTTCCAAGGCACGCTCGTAAAAAATGCTCGACTGCTGCGTGTCCACAAAATGCGACGGCCACTCCCTGCGTTGCACCGCATACAGGTTGACAAACTTGCGATAGTGAAGGCCATTGTCGTAGGTGCCGCTGCCAATGTAGTGGTTGACGAGCGTGGCCGTCTCCAGAAACTGCATGACCGCAAAGTCATTGGGCGCCGCCTGCGAGGGCGTGTGCTGCGCAGCGGCGGCCGTGCTGGCATTCAACTTGGCCAA
>Ga0233444_10003874_pt1 | contig 14604 bp, 10 predicted proteins | sample SI_124_October20_6_FD_182792 | JGI IMG/M metagenome (GOLD analysis project Ga0233444, IMG submission 182792) | Seawater microbial communities from Saanich Inlet, British Columbia, Canada - SI_124_October2016_10_MG | ecosystem: Environmental > Aquatic > Marine > Inlet | place: Canada: British...
GCTGGATATTCATCTGGCACACCTGCGCTTGGTGTGGGTGCTGGTAATGTTGTTACGATTATTGATGAAACAGCCGATATTGATGATGCTGCGGCCAAGATTTCCGCCTCAAAAATCTTTGATAATGCCACATCATGTAGCTCGGAAAATGCCGTAATTGCTGTTGATAGCGTTTATGATGAGGTTGTTGCGGCGCTCGGACGGCATGGTGGATACCTGCTTGATAAAGCCGGAGCAGATAAGCTCCAATCCATTCATTGGCATGATGGAAAAATGACAACAACATTGCTGGCGCAGGATATTGAGACTGTTCTGGAGGCAATGGGCTTAACAGCCACCGCGCCAGATGGGACAAGCTTCCTTGTTGCGCCGCAGGAGCATATTAGCGCTGATATCCCGATGACGGGGGAGAAGATGGCGCGCTTTCTTGCACTCTATAAAGCCTCTGATTTTGAAGACGCCAAGGCAAAGGCAGTGGCGATACAGACTATTCAGGGAGCTGGCCATTCTCTTGGCCTTCATTCCACTGATGATAGCCGTGCCCATGCGCTTGCGATGGAGGCACGGACCTGCCGTGTGATTGTTAATCAGGCTCATTGCTTTGCCAATGGCGGGTTTTTTAATAATGGCATGCCGTTTTCTCTCTCGATGGGATGTGGGAGCTGGGGTGGTAATTCAATCGATGAAAACCTGAACTGGACGCATTTTGTGAACCACGTGAAGATTGTGCGCGAAATCCCAGAGCGGAAACCTGAACTGGACGAAATTTTTTCTGATTACTGGGCTGAGTTTGGCAAATGAGCGGTTCTCTTCGCGACCAGCTTGAACAGAATGCAGCAGCATCACCTGAAGCTATTTGGCTCACCAGCCCTGAAACCGGCCAGCAGATTAGCTGGAAAGAGGCCCTTTCTCAGGCCCAAACCATTGCAGCACATCTAAAAGCCTTGGGAACAGAAGAAGGTGCATCCATTGCGATTGCCTCTCATAATAGCATAGGCGCTTGCCTTGCCATTGCCGGCATCACCTATGGCGGCTACCTTGCAACCCCGCTTAATCTGGTCGCAGGGGCAAAGGTAATGTCCTATGTGCTGAACCATTGCAAAGCTGATGTTATTTTCTGTGCGCCCGATAATCATGACCTCATCAAAGATGTTCTGAGGACGACTGAGCTTTCACCTCTTATCATCAGTCTGCCGCCAGAAGGACAGCCTGTCTGGCCAGAGGGATACAGCGGCACGGCTGCAGAACACACCCCCTCGCCGCAGAAACAAACGCCCGGCATCTTGATGTATACCTCCGGCACCACAGGTAATCCAAAAGGCGTTGTTCTAAGCCATGGAAATTTACTGGCGGCTGGCAGAAACCCTGTTGAGGCCCATCATATCACGTCAAAAGATACTGGCCTTTGCGTATTGCCTATCTATCATATTAACGGACTATGCGTGACCGTCATGGGCACTCTGGTATCTACCAGCCAGCTTATTATCCCCTATAAATTTTCAGTCTCGACTTTCTGGCAACAGGTTTATGACCATAAGGTGAGCTGGTTTAGTGCGGTACCGACTTTGTTTGCCTATCTATTAAATGACGAAACCGAGCCAGTGCTTGACCGGGCACGGCTGCGCTTTTCGCGCTCCGCCTCGGCGCCTTTATCGCCTGAAATTCACCGCCGGTTTGAAACCCGGTTTGGGATTCCGATTATTGAAACAATGGGGCTAACCGAAACAGGTGCACAAATTCTATCAAACCCCATGCCGCCACAAGAACGCAAAATAGGTTCACCCGGCATTGCTGTGGGAAATGAAATCATGATTGCAGATGAAAATTTACACGCCCTTGCCGCAGGCATGTCTGGCGAGATACTGGTGCGCGGCGAAAATGTTATGCAGGAATATCTGCATCAGCCCGATGAAACCGCAAAGACGATTATGAGCGATGGCTGGCTGCGGACAGGCGATATTGGCCATATGGATGATGATGGATATGTGTTTGTTACCGGCCGTATAAAAGAGCTTATCATCAAGGGCGGGGAGAATATTGCACCGCGTGAAATTGATGAAGTGCTGTTAGAGCATGATGTTATTCTAGAAGCAGCAGCCTTTGCTGTGCCATGCGAGAATTATGGCCAAAGGGTTGAGGCATGTATTCGCTTTAAGCCAGGAAAGGCGGCTGATGTTTCAGCTCTTCTTGATCATTGCCGGGACCGGCTTGGTAAGTTCAAATGTCCCGATAATATTCATATTCTTGATGACCTGCCAAAAGGGCCATCTGGTAAAGTTCAACGATTAAAGCTGTTTGGTCTGGTGTATCAGGAAACGTAATAATGGATGTGTTTTATGAAACCTTTTTGCCGGCAGGCATTGAGCCGGCAGAAATGGTTCTTGTTGCGGGTATTTTTTTCATAGCGGCTCTCATTAAGGGGTTTCTGGGTATTGGTCTTCCTGCTGCTGCGATGGCGTTTCTGACCCTTATCATGGAGCCAACAACTGCTATATCACTGATGATTTTGCCGATTGTTTTCACAAACTTCGTCCAGTTCAACCGGTCTGAAAATAGGCGGCAAATAGCGATAAAATATAAATGGTTTGCCGCGGCCATTATGACTAGCATCTTTGTTACGTCATTATTCATCACGTCTTTTCCTACCGCCATGCTAACGGTTGCCATTGGCTGTGCCATGGTGGCCTTCTCCGTCAATTTGTTGTTCCGCATCCCGCTTCCGATTTCTGATGCGCTTGGATGGCAGGTAGGTGTTGGCCTATTTTCAGGGATCTTGGGCGGGCTAAGTTCTATTTGGTCGCCGCCTGTTGCGATGTACCTTCTGGCTCGAAATACACCCAAAGAGGAATTTATTGGCGCAACAGGGTTTCTGTTTCTTGCCGGCTGCATCCCCCTTGCTATCGGGCTCATCATTTCTGGTGTTGTCACCAGCGAAACACTTTTGCAGTCACTTGTTGGGCTTTTTGTGGTGATGTGTGGATTTCGGGTAGGAGAGATCCTACGGCGTTATGTATCGCATGAGTTATTCCGTACTTTTGTGCTGACGGCTTTCTTACTAATGGGCGGACGGCTTATCGCAACCGGTCTATTATAGGGCCAGATATGTTTGTTATAATATAGCAAGGAAATGCTAGGTTAGCATAATCCATGGGAGCGCCGCCTTATGGCACAGCCAAAAATTATTGTTATCGGTGCTGGTATCTGCGGCGTATCAACCGCTATCTGGTTGCAACGATATGGCTATCAGGTCGTTCTGATGGATAGGGGCGAGCCGGGTATGGGCGCGTCTTACGGTAATGCTGGCTTAATTGCACAATGGGCGGTCGTGCCCATGACTACACCCGCTCTCTGGGGCAATCTACCCTCTCTTCTATTTAATCCCAAAAGCACCTTTTCTCTGAAATGGGGTTATATGCCGCGTCTTGTTCCGTGGTTAGCAAAGTTTCTATCACAAGCAACCGATGCCAGGGCGCGCCAGACAGTCTCGCACCTGATGCCTCTTTTGTCTGATGCTGTAGACCAGCATAAAGCCTTGAGCAGCGGCACGCCTGTCGCGCAGTGGGTAGTGGATAGCAAAATCAGCTATGTCTACCGCTCACAAGCAGGTTTTGAACAAGACGCTTATAGCTGGGCATTACGCCGAGAGGTGGGGCTTGTGCCAACCATCCTAACCGGCGCGCAGGTTGCAGAAGAGGAGCCAATTTTGGGTCCGACAATGCAATGTATGGCTGTTCTCGAAGGGCAGGGTCACATTCTAAATCCTGGACAATATGTCAAAGAACTATGCGCCTATTTTGTCCATGGCGGCGGAACCTTCATTCAAGCAGAGGTCCAGGATTTTAAAAAATCTAATGGCAAAATAACAGCCATTCACACTGACCAGGGTGAGTTTGAATGTGACAATGCTGTTGTGACATCAGGCATTTGGTCAAAGCCGCTCATGAAGCGCCTTGGCTTGTCTGTTCCGCTAGAGGCTGAGCGCGGCTATCATGTTGTTTATAAAAATGCATCGATATTACCAAAAAATCCGATGCTCGCCGCAGGGAAATTTGGCATCACCCCCATGGGAAAGAACCTGCGCTGTGCCGGAACAGTGGAGTTAGGCGGCATTGAGTATGGCCCGTCAAAAAGACCAATTGCGCTGATAAAATCCTTTGTTAAGGATGCCTTCCCCGAGCTGCATTATGACGGCACCGAAGAATGGATGGGGTTTCGCCCCTCTACGACAGACAGCCTGCCGCTGATTGGCCAGATTGCACAGAGCGGTATCTATACAGCCTTTGGCCATCAGCATATCGGGTTAACATCGGGGCCAAAATCAGGCCGCATGATTGCTGATATGATTGATGGTAGGGTCAGCAATAGTGATACCTCTGCTTTTGACCCTGCGCGGTTTATGTAACCTAGCGTCAGTAATAACAAGACTATCATTGCACCATGATTTTGTTTTCGCCTTATCACTGCGTAAACTGTTTCATTTCATCTTCGATAATATCTGCGATAAGCGCGCAATCAGCCTCCGTGAATGTCAGTGGCACACGCATATCAAGTGTCTTCTCCAGCACCTTCAACGTAGTGGGCAGAACCGGAATATCATCAATATAACGCCAGCTATCATAACGGCTTGTGAAGGCTTTTGGCTCGTCATCGCCAAACCATTTAAGCTCTACACCGCGCGCTGCACAGTCGGCAACAAAGGCAGGTATGCTCTGTTTTGCAACCACCTCAACACGAAACTGAATGGAAGAGCCAACATATTCTTCAGCTTGCTTACGCCGCGGAATAGTCACGCCTTCCATAGACGATAATCGTGCATGTAATTTACCATAGAGCAGATTCCAGCGTGCCAGATTCTTTTCTATTTCTGGCAATTGTGCCCGCAACATAGCTGCCCGCATCTGGTCCATCCTGCCTGAATAGTTAGGTGAATGAAGCCGGACTTTCTGAAACACCTCCTCTGCTGGAATTGCGCCATGACGGCCATACAGCATATAGGAGCCTGATGAAACAACAGCACGCGCGGCTATTTCAGGATCATTTGTCGTCAGGAATCCGCCTTCACCGGAATTCATATGCTTGTACGTCTGGGTCGAAAAAGTTGCAACAGTGCCAAAGTTACCGGATCTAATCCCGCGCCATTTGGCGCCCATCGTATGAGCGCAATCTTCAATAAGGCAGATATTATGGGCGTTACAAATTTCTACCACACGGTCCATATCGGCAATATGGCCGCGCATATGAGACAAAAGGAGAACCTTTGCGCCACTCACCTTTGCTTTGGCGTCTAGGTCATCACAATCTATATGGTAATTCTCGTCAATATCTACCAGCACCGGGACAGCGCCCACATTATGGATAGCGCCCGGGACAGGGGCTAGCGTGTAGGCGTTTGCCAGAACCTTGTCATCCGGCACAACACCGCATACACGCAATGCCAGCTGGATAGCATAGCCGCCAGAGCTACAGGCCAGACAATAATCAGCACCCTGCCAGATCGCATATTCCCTCTCAAGGCAACTAGCCTCGCTTGCCTCATCGACTGCAAGATTATAGCGGTGGAGCCTACCACTTCTCATAATCTCCACAGCGCGTTCAATGCCAGCTTCTGGAATTGATTCTTGCTGGGTAAACGGTTTTGTAAAAACATGCTTGCTCATTTGGTCTCCTCTTGCTCACCCCGCCCATTTAGCCAAGGATAAACCGCACCATACATTTATGGCGTAATTTTGAGCGCGTTTCGTGATGGTGTAAATGATAGATAACTTCACCGCAGGTAAAGCACACTGATTGCCATTCTTCGCCCGCATCATCAAAATAGGTTTTAACAGCTGACTTTTTTGCGTGGCAACTTGTGCAGATAATCTCATGATAAGGTTTTTGTGACTGTTCCATTAACGGCTCGTCTTTCAGCATATGCCTGCACCCCCCCTCTTCTTAACCCTACTCTTAAGGATGAGGCCTTGCCTCTATTGCGGTGAATAGGATTGACGAAACTCTCTATCTCAATACTATTCTAACCGACGCGCATATAGCAATGTTAAGGTCGTTAGGATTAGCAGTAGATGTTTGCACTTCCGTTAAAGAATTTTCTGGATCGTCATAATATATATTACGGATGGGTGATGGCCTTTCTGGCTTTTATTACGATTACCTTTACCTCAGCTGCTTTGAGCATCCCTCAAGTTCTTATTCTGCCAATGACAACTTCTTTTGGATGGCGGATTTCTGATGTCACCACTGCGATTGGCGTAATGTTTCTCATCCTTGCCTTGTTTGCGCCATTTGGCGGCGCGTTAATGCTGAGGCTTGGGATTACGAAGGTTGCTGTTACATCCTGCACACTCATTATCTTGGGCCTCATCCTTACGGTGAATGCAACCCAGACATGGCATCTGTATTTCAGTATCGGCGTATGTCTTGGCATAGCCTCTGGCATCCTTGGGCTGGGGCTTGCGGCGACTGTTGCAACAAGATGGTTCGAGACAAGGCGGGGTCTTGTTGTCGGGATACTCACATCAGCTTTTGCTGCAGGTCAATTAGCATTTGTGCCCATAACAGCCTGGCTTACGACCCGTTTCGAATGGCAGTTTTCAATTCTTCCTATTCTCATCGGGGCCTGTTTATGTGCCGTGCTTTTCTTTCTGTTTGGTAAAAACTGGCCATCAGATTTGGATGTTCCCCCCTATGGCTCGGATGAGCTGTTTATGCCGCCTAACTCATCAAAAGATAATCCCTTCCTGACCAGCATATCTTGCCTGATAGAGGCGATAAAGCATCCGGCTTTCTGGGTTCTTGCGATAACATTTTTTATCTGCGGGCTGACGTCCAATGGTCTGATCTCACAGCACTTCATTCCATTTTGCTCTGATAATAATATTGGCATAGTTGTAGCCTCATCATATCTTGCAGTGATGGGTATTTTTAATTTCATTGGCACAATGAGTTCAGGCTGGCTGTCTGATAGGTATGATAATTATAAGTTGCTTGCTTTCTATTACGGATTTCGCGGCCTATCTCTTCTCTATCTTCCGTATAGCGAGCTTGATGTTTTTGCTCTATCACTTTGGGCAATTTTCTTCGGTCTGGATTTTATTGCAACGGTTCCCCCGACAGTACGGCTCACGGGAAAATTCTTCGGGCCAGTCAAAGGGCCTGTTATTTTTGGATGGATTTTTGCCTCCCACCAGATAGGCGCAGCTATCGCAGCCTATGGTGCTGGAGAAGCACGAGACGCAATCATGACCTATGGGCCAATATTCTTCACCGCCGGTCTGATCTGCTTTATGGCAACAGCCCTGATTATCCTGTTTCGGGCAAGCACCCTCTCAACGCGAAGCTACTCACAATAATAGCGAGCCGTTACATCAGGGTCCTAATCGGTGGCATCAGTTGCTGAGAGGGCTGTATAGGTTGCTGTTATCCCCTCTTCTACGCTGATAGAGGGGTAATCAGGCAGATAGGCACGCAAGGGTCCGTCATCTAAATCTGCTGGAAACGGAAACTCACCTCCCGAACAGCTTATCTCGGCCTGCGGTGCAAGTTGTTTCAAAATTTCAAGACCAGCCTCTATCGTCTCACAACTGCCATTTAAGTCGAAAACAGGCGCGCCTGTCCCATCCTGACTAACAGCTGCAATAAACGCCGCCGCAGCCTCGCCTGCATAAAGCCAGCTATAATTGCCACGATACGGTATATCAAAAGACGTACCGCTCACCGCTGCTTCGATAGCGGCAGTATTTTTAGAACTCATCCCCTGATCGCGCCCTAATCCATAAACAACATTGGGTCGGAGCCCAACAGACGGCACCTGCCAGTCTTTCCAATAAACAAAGGCCGAATGCTCATTGGCAACTTTGTAAACGCCATAGAGTGTTTCTGAGAAGTCGCCGCCCGGTGGCAATCCATGAGCTGCAACTGACGATGCATAGACAACGCGTTTCAGATCTAATTCTCGCGCTGTCTGCAGAACGTTAATGGTTCCCTCAACATTGACTCGCGCGCCCAAAGCTGGATTGGCAGCACAGAATGGAACTTGTAAACCAGCAAGATGGATGACCGCTTGCAAATCATGTTTTTTAGCAAGCGCGTGAACTGAGTTAAAATCTGTCACATCGCAGCATTCCCAGATAACATCTGCAGCCGCATCAGCACCCATGACAAGGCTTGCGCGCCGTCTATCCACAGATAGGTCCGATGCAATCACTTTCACGCCAGAAGCAGTGAGGCTCGCCACAACCCAAGCGCCTATGCAACCACTTGCTCCTGTGACAAGGACTGCACCTGAAAATTGGTCTTTGGGGATTATAAAGCGACTAATAAGCGTGTTCATCTTTTTGTTCCCTTAAAATTTTTAACTGGACCAAGAATGAGAATGTAACGGTAAGAGCGGCCCCATATTATTCAACCCTATCGAAAATGTCAGAAAATCCAAATAGAAAGTGTCTGCGGCTCATAACAGGCAGATAGTGAGCTGTGGGAGCGGGGTTACACCCTGTAACCTCTTGGACCCCACACCTTACCAAATAGTTTTACTGCCAAAATTGTTACGCTGTGGGACTGCGTGATTTATGATTTGTTAATATGGAAAATTATATGTTGATATGGGCGAATTCTATACTTAAATTTTTTATATTAAATTGACAAAAACTCTCTAGGGTTAGTTCATTAGGACATACTTCTAACAGTCACTGACTTCTACTGGTAGGAATTACGTTATGCCATCTTCCGAAGATGAATTTCCAACCAGAGCATGGGGTCCTTGTGAGGTTATTTATGATTTTGATGCGCCGTCATTTCATTGCTATTTCATTATTGAAGGTAGTGTGAATATTTTCACCCCTAGGGGTCTTAAATTAAATACGATCGGGAAATCTGAGATTTTTGGCGAAGCATCCCTGCTATTAGGTAAAAAGCGGTCAGTTATAGCCAAATCTGACGATGCTGGCGTGAAGGTCTTGGAAATCTCAAAAAACTATATTCTAGGCCTTCAAGAAAGTTCGCCCGTTCTATCAGCTATTCTGCGAAATGCTCAACTGAGACTGCAAGATTCAAATGCCCAAAGCGTCAAATATGCAGCTCATGTGGAAAATTTATTGAAAATAGCTACTGACCAAAATGACAAGAATCAATTAATCTTGGAAAGACTGGAATCAATCAAGAAGCAATTAGCCGATGATTTTAGGGTTGATTAGCCAAGGTTAGTCAAAATCTCGTAGTTATATAATTGCACCTAAAAAGCATTGAGTCCTATCGATGTATTGCCACAAGCAATAGAGCCAGAACGCAAAAAAGACGCAACCCCGAAGGACCGCGTCTTTATAAATAACTGGTATATTTGAATGTTTGGTTGCGGGGGCAGGATTTGAACCTGCGACCTTCAGGTTATGAGCCTGACATTTCTGGCGGAAAACCTAAAGCGAATCGGCGTATCGCCAGTGTATCGCCATATGCAAACCTTGCGTAACCTGCATCGCCAGAGCACTATCTTAGATAACTGGACACGCTTAAATAAATAATCAATCTGGTTGAAGAAAATGAGTCAACTTATGTCTAGTCACCAAGTGAGAAATAATTATGTCACAAGATATCCATTCGCAATCGCTTGCCAGCCAGATTGGTAATATGCTTGATGATGGGTTGATCCTGACTGATCTTGATGGGGTTATCCTGTTTGCAAATGCGGCAGCAGTGACCTGGTTTGGCGAAAGCCTGACCGGACAGATTGTCATTGATGTGTTAAATCACCCCAGTATTAACAAATTATTTGCCAAGGCGGCAGTTGGTACCAAGCAATACGAAATGCGCTATAGACCACCCAACACCATACAGCGTGAATTTCGAATTCGCTTGCAGCGGATTGGCAATCAATCGGTTGCAATATTGTTTTTAGATATGACCCTACAGCGTAATTTAGAAAAAGTGCGACGTGATTTTGTGGCCAATGTCAGCCATGAATTGCGCTCGCCGTTAACCAGCCTTGCCGGTTTTGTTGAAACCATGCTGTCGGATAAAGTGCCCGATCCGGCAATGCAGACGCGGTTCTTGAATATCATGGATGAAGAAGCGAAACGCATGTCTCGGCTGATTGACGATCTATTGTCACTATCGCAGGTCGAGGTGGATGAACATATCATTCCAGAAAGTCTGGTGAATTTAGCTGAATTAATGCATTCAGTTAGCGATAGCTTGGCTAGCAGCGCGATAAAAAAGAACATGAAAATCAAAATCACTGAGATCAATAATATACAATTGCGCGATGCGCCACTAGTGATTTTCGGGAACCATGACGAAATCACCCAAGTGTTTGTGAATCTTCTGGAAAATGCGATCAAATACGGGTTTGACGGAAGTGATATTACGCTTGCTATCACCAGGGTGGCACCGCGCCATGTGCGTATTGACGTTGCCAATTTTGGTGAGGGAATCGAAGAACACCATCTGCCACGCCTGACTGAACGTTTTTACCGTGTTGATAAAGCCCGATCACGCCAGATTGGCGGTACGGGTCTTGGGCTTGCCATTGTGAAACATATCGTCAACCGGCATCGCGGCAGCCTGTCAATCACCAGCACGCTTGGTGAAACAACGAAATTTTCGGTTAATTTGCCGCTGGCACCTGTGGTGACGCCGCAGTGATGATCCCCGTTTAACTCCCCGATGACGCCCTAATCGGTACTAAATTGTCAAAAAAACCGACTTTGTCATAAAACTGTAACATCGCTGTCATCTAACTGTAGCAATCAATCGCTAAATCTAATCGCGATCAGACGAAATGAATCGTTTGACGGATTGTGAATGTAGGAGAATGAAATGCGTTTTACCCCTTTGATTGCAGGGATGATTGCCAGCCTTGCCCTGTCAACCGCAGCGCAAGCAAGAGACCAGATTTCAATTGTAGGCTCGTCTACAGTGTACCCGTTTGCAACGATTGTTGCTGAGAAATTTGGCCAAGCTAGTGGATTTAAAACACCGGTCATCGAGTCGACTGGAACCGGTGGTGGCATGAAATTATTTTGTAAAGGTGTTGGCGTTGAACATCCAGACGTAACTAATGCATCTCGCGCCATGAAAAGCAAAGAAGCTAAGATGTGCGCCGCTGCTGGTGTTGAGTTCCAGGAATTTATTGTTGGCAATGATGGAATTGCTTTTTCAAACAGTTTGCAGGGCCAGGCGTTCAATATTTCGATTGCACACATTGCCGCAGCATTGGCGGCAGAGTTGCCATATCAAGGAAACAACCTAGAAAATTTATCTGCAAACAGCCTTAACACATGGGCTGAGGTTGACGCATATACCGCAAAACGCACTGGTGCTACGCCTATTGGTTTGCCGAATATCCCAGTTTCAGTGATGGTTCCTCCACCAACCTCGGGCACCCGTGATGCGATGGGCGCTTTATTTATGAAAAATGGTTGGAAAAAGCTTGGGCTTGACGGAAGTGGATATAAAAAGCTGCGCGAGGATGGCGCCGCCATTGAAGTTGGTGAAAATGACTCACTAATTATTGAAAAGCTTGTCGCTGACAAGAATATGTTTGGTGTGTTTGGCTATTCATTCTTTGATCAGAATCGCGACAAGGTACAAGCTTCCGTGCTTGACGGTGTGGTTTTAGACTTTGAAAATATCGCATCTTACAAATACCCTGGAGCGCGCCCATTGTTTTTCTATGTCAAGAAGGCGCACATGGGCGTGATCCCAGGCATGAAAGAATTCATCAATGAATTTGTTTCGGAAAAGGCGATGGGACTTGATGGGTATCTATTCCCAGCAGGTCTGGTGCCTCTATCAGAAGATGATTTTGCCAAGCAGGTTGTGGCGCGCAACGCGCTCTAGGCAAAGCCTGAAATAAAAACGGCATGTCACAAACGATGTTTCAGTTTGTGGCATGTCTTTCGTTTTGGTCATTGGCGTGTTAGGCAAAGATAAATACGTGCCTGCCATGAATGACCCAGGGGCTAGATGGCAAAGCGTGTATCGTAAAACGGGGTAGGTGCCGGCATGGGCATGTTTGATTTTAGGTTATGTAGGGCAGTATGAGTGATTTTCTTTCACCGAACCTTGTGGTTTTTGCGGCAACAATTGTGGCCGCATTTCTGTCATTCTATTTGGCGACTGGACGCGTTCGCAAACAAGCCATTGCCAGCCAGAACAAATCGCACTCGCTAAACCAATATTACGGGTTCTATGTATCATTATGGGTTCTGGTGCCAGCAATTTTACTGGCGCTGATCTGGATGTTTGCCGCTGATCCGATGCTGACAAGCGCGGCGGAGGCGCGGATGGTAGCCGCCTATCCGAACCTGCCTGACTCATTCCTGAATTTGAAAATGGCGCAGCTTGTCAATATCGCGTCAGGCTATATCAAAGCACCTGACGCGGTGATGGCCGCGCAGGCAGAATTGCTTCGTGCCGCGCAGGCCTCGGCTGACCGCGCCCGCAGCCTAACTTTGGTGGCGGTGATGTGTGTTGGCTTTTTCTATGCCTTCCGGCGGGTGTCGCCCGAATTGCGCGCCCGCGTGCTGTGCGAGGCATTTTTACGCCGCCTGTTCTTTTTATCGGCTGTTGTGGCAATTCTGACAACGATTGGCATCGTGGCGTCACTGCTGTTCGAGGCCGTTCGGTTTTTTCGCGAAATTTCGCTGTTTGATTTTTTCTTTGGCACGCATTGGTCGCCAATGACCGCGCTTCGCCCGGGTGACGCTGCGGCTGCGGACGAATTTGTGGCTGGATCTTCGGGCTCATTTGGGATGGTTCCGGTGATGGCTGGCACCTTGCTGGTGGCGATGATTGCGATGGCGGTGGCGGTGCCGATCGGATTGTTTTCAGCCATCTATACTTCTGAATTTGCTTCGCGGCGGGTACGTAATATTGTCAAGCCAACGCTTGAGGTTCTGGCTGGTGTGCCAACCGTTGTTTACGGGTTTTTTGCGGCGCTAACGGCGGCTCCTTTTTTCCGCGATCTTGGATTGTTTGTCGGGCTTGATGTGTCGTCACAAAGTGCGCTTGCCGCTGGCGGTGTGATGGGAATCATGATCATTCCGTTTATTTCCTCATTATCGGATGATGTGATTACGGCGGTGCCTCAATCATTGCGTGATGGTGCTTATGGGTTGGGAAGCACGCGGGGCGAAACCATCATTAGGGTTGTTTTGCCAGCCGCGTTCCCCGGCCTTGTCGGTGCCTTTTTATTGGCCATCAGCCGGGCGATTGGCGAAACCATGATTGTGGTCATGGCGGCAGGTGTTGCAGCAAACATGACGATCAACCCGCTTGAATCCGTGACCACTGTCACCGTGCAGATTGTCATGCTTTTGACCGGTGATAATGAATTTGACTCGGTGAAAACATTATCGGCCTTTGCGCTTGGCATAACCTTGTTTGTGATTACTTTGCTGCTGAATGTTGCCGCGCTAACTGCGTCACGCAGGTTAGGACAACGTTATGAATAACCCTATCGAAATGATCCAGCCTGATACCGAAACCCAAGTGCGATTTGAAAAAATTGCACAAGGTTTGAAAAAACGTCATGCCGCATCGCGGCGGCTGAAAACCTATGGCATTTTGGCAATTGTGACAGCGATCAGCGCTCTGGCGATCTTGCTGACAACGATCATCAGCAATGGCTATACCGCAATCCAGCAGACCGAATTGCAGATTGTTCTGACCATTCCAGTGGAAAAACTGCAAGATGACGATGGCGCAATTGATCCGGTAAAGGCGCGTAAATTTAACTGGAACGGCCTGATCAAAAAAGCGTTTCGCGCTGAATTTCCAGATGTAACGGCGATGCTTGACCAGCGTGCGCTTGGTGAGATTCTGTCAAAAAATGCGGGCTATGACCTTCGCCATCAAATCGAAGCAAAGGGGTCTATCCCCGTAGGCGAGACAAAGCTGTGGATCAAGACATCGGATGATGTCGATATGCTGATGAAGGGCCGGCTTGACCGCAACCTTGACGAATCCCAGCGCCGGTTATCCGATCAGCAAATTGGCTGGATTGATAATCTTGTTGCGGATGATCGTATCCGGCTTGTGTTTAATGATACATTTTTCACCGCGGCAGATTCGCGTGAGCCGGAAAGCGCTGGCGTCCTTGGTGCGACGGTCGGGTCGGCAATGGCATTATTCGTGACTGTGTTGCTGGCTTTGCCACTGGCTGTTATGGCGGCTGTCTATTTGGAATATTTTGCCCCGCCTGGCCGCGTGACCGATTTTATCGAAGTGAATATCAATAATTTGGCAGCCGTACCGTCGATTGTTTTTGGCCTTTTGGGGCTTGCGGTCTTTCTTGGGTTTTTTGGCATGCCGCGATCAGCCCCGCTGGTTGGCGGGATGGTGCTGGCGCTGATGACCTTGCCAACCATTATCATTGCCACACGCGCGTCAATTCGTGCGGTGCCAACCTCGATCCGTGATGCGGCGCTTGGGCTTGGGGCATCACGCATGCAGGCCGCAATTGATCATGTTTTGCCGCTTGCCGCGCCGGGGATTTTAACCGGAACCATCATTGGCATCGCGCAGGCGCTTGGTGAAACTGCACCGCTGATCATGATTGGCATGGTTGCTTTTATCGTTGATGTGCCAGCCACCCTAACCGATCCGGCA
>Ga0233444_10003876_pt1 | contig 14597 bp, 20 predicted proteins | sample SI_124_October20_6_FD_182792 | JGI IMG/M metagenome (GOLD analysis project Ga0233444, IMG submission 182792) | Seawater microbial communities from Saanich Inlet, British Columbia, Canada - SI_124_October2016_10_MG | ecosystem: Environmental > Aquatic > Marine > Inlet | place: Canada: British...
ATCGTCCCGCTGCACCCCGTTGGGCCGCGCCACCAGGTGGAGCGTGACGCCCGTCGCGTTGCCGAGGCGCAGCTGCGAGAGGGCCGGCAGCATGGCGCGCGCACACGCGCCCGCTCCCCCCCCCCCGTATGCACGCACGCCGTGCGCCGCTTTGCTAGGGATGCGCTCGGAACTGCTTATCTGGCGCTAAGCAGGATCGAGGGGGCGCAGGCGTAGCGCGCGCACGGGACGTGCCGGGCACCAAACGTGTCCACGCCATGTCGGTCCGGGTCCTGCAGCAGGACTGCGCCGAGCACGTCAACATCCGCGGCACGTCGGTGTCGCTCTCGTTCGCCGCGCCCTCGGTGATGCACGTGACGGTCGTGCACAAGTTTGGCCTGCCCAACAAGCACGGCATCATCCCGTGCGACAACCACCTGCTGCACCTGCGCTTCGACCACAAGAACGACTCGCTGGTCTACGTGTGGGCCGCACCCGTGGAGCCCGAGCCTTGGGGCTGTTTAATAATGTGACTCGGCCAACCCTTTGACAAAGGTGGCACGGGCGAATCGCGCCATGGCGGAGGCGACCTACGTGCGCCTCGGCTACATTGACGAGAAGGCCACCATCTTCGTGCTGCGCGTGGCCTTCGCCTTTCTGACGGCCGCGTCGCTGTTCGCGCTCGCGGCCACGCTCACGTACGTCAACGCCTCCAACACCGCGGCCACCTACGTCGCGGCGCTCTCGTTCATCATCAACGCCGTCGCCGCGTGGCACTACAACGAGATCGTCAAGGTGCGCGTGCAGCAATCGGTCTCCATCGACTCCGAGTGGACGATCGATGCGCTGCGGTGCGTCACAGGACGCAACCCGAACCAGCCCAAACGCGTGACCCTAACCAGCCTTTTGTGGCGCCATGCGCACCCGCGTCCACTGGCAGGCACTCCGACTGGGCCGTGACGATGCCGCTGCTCATCCTGAAGCTGTACGCGCTGATCAACAACCCGGAGCACGACCTGATCCTCGGCTCCGTCGACGCGAGCGCGCTGTGCGCCACGCTCATGATCCTGCTGGGCGCGTACTCGCGCCTCGGGCTCGACGAGCTGTCCAACTACAACGGCATGTCGCGGTTCGGCTTCACGGTCGGCATCTTCGCGTACCTGGGCAGCGTGGCCCTGATGATCCTGCTGCTGATCGACCTGGTCAACGCCTACTCGGGCGTGGAGAACACGACGCTCGTGTTTGCCTTCTTTCTCGTGTGGCCGTGCTACGCGCTCGTGGCCTTCACGGCCATCTGGTTCCGGCAAGGCGGTGGCGGGTCCAAGGAGCGCTACCCCAAGTACATCGCCCTCGCAAAGGACCTGTGCTTCGCGGCGCTCGACGTCTTCTCGAAGGCGGTGTTCGCGTGGCACACGTGCAGCGCGGCGTTTGGCGTCCACGTGCTGGGCAGCTAAGAGGGCGGGTTCCGCTAAGGGGCGGACAACCCCCGCGGCTGTGCGTGTGTGCGTGGATGGTGGCGTCGCGTTCGCGTCCACATTTAAACCCCTTTGGCATGTATTTTCCCACGCGCGTCGTCAAGGCGCGCGTCTCGGTCTTGAAGGCCATGACGTCGCCCAAGAGGGTGTTTGCGCTCATCACGGCCGCCTTGACCTTTCTCACGTTTGCTCGCATCGTCGTCTGCCTCGTGGAGGCGTACGTGGCGGTGCGCACCGAGCGAATGGCGGACGAGGGGCTGATGCACATGTGCAACGACCCGACGCAGCAGGCGGCGGCCGCGCCCGACTTTCGCACGCTCTGCCTGCGCAAGCGCGCCGAGCGCGCGGCGCCCATCGTGCTCAAGGCCGTGCTGCGCGCGGTCACGACGGCCTTCTCCGAGTTTTGCGAGGTCTTCAGCTCGCCCTCGCGCGTGGCGCTGCTGGTCCTCTTCTCGATCACGGGCATCGCTGCGCCCGTCGTCAAGGCGCTCGCGGCGCTCTTCGTGCAGAACCTGAAGAAGCGCCGGATGCGGCAACGCGGCGCCAAGTACGTCACGTCCGACTCCGAGGACACCGACGACGAAGACGGCGACGACGACGGCCAGTACCAGGTCGTGGAGATCTCGCCGCGGCACGCGTACAACACGCGCCAGCGTTTCGGCCTGACGCTGCGACGGGGCTTGCAGCGCATGAGCAACACCCAGATGACGACACTTATTTAAAACAACCCCCCCCCATCACAACGAACGAACGCTCAACGCTCCTAACTCTCGCGGTACCCGTACTCCTGCAGCACGGTGGGTATCGCGTCGCCCGAGTAGACGGTGTCGATGCACCGCCCCTCTTGTCGCATGTCTCGCGTGAAGGCGACGTGGCCCGCGGCGTTGTAGAGCTCGATGAACACGAGGCGCCCGTGCTGGAAGTAGTCCTTGCGCACGAGCTGAGTGGTCGCAGGGTCCCGGTACTCGGTCGGAAAGCCCGGCTTCCGGACGGTTGCGACCAGTCCGGCGGTTGTGGTGAGGTAAGCGTAGACCCCAGTGCTGGGCAATTCGGGGTTGGCGCAGTCGCCCGTGGGCACCGAAGGACCCAGCGGGAGATTCTCCAGCCCGGGAAGTAGCATCGCGCCCCCTTGCTTGGCCAGTATCAGCGCGCTCGTCCGCACTCTACATGTGGAAACGGTGTGGTCTTTATGCAGTCGGCGCTTGTTTGCTGCATCGAAACCCTCCCAGACGACGGCGTTCGGGGTTTGCAACTTGTAATTACCGCGCGGGTTGACACTCCAACGCCGGGTCATGGCCGCGCTCGTGGGACTCTCGTCGACCGGCCCCGTCGCGGGCGGGCTCTTTGCGGCCGCGCAGAGCGCGGCCATGGGCGGCAGCGTGGCGCCGCTGGCGGCCATGGGCGGCATCGCCGCCGCGGCCGTCGTCCCGGTGGTGGTGGCCGCCGGCGTGGCCGCCGAGTACGCCGACTCGCAGCAGCACGGCATGGGCGAGCCGACGCCCGACCTGACGGCCAACCCGCGCTTCGTCCTCGTGGTGCACAACTGGGGCCCCGTCGAGTTTCGCGAGTTTGCCACCTACGACGCGGCGCGCGCGGCGTTTGACACCGGCCGCAACCTGCGTCGCTTCCTGGTGCGCGTCCACGACGCCAACGAGCCGGACCACGACAACGGCCACGGCTGGATGCTGCCGTGGCACGAGCGCAACCACGCCGGCAACATGGCCATCCTCGACAACGGCATGCGCCACGAGCTGCTCAAGCGGGTTCGTCCGTAGATTGGGTCATCGTTGTGTTTGGTGGCCCTTTGCCTTGCAAATTGACTTGGAACGTTTGCAACTTTTATTATAATAATGTGTGAGCCTGGCGACGTCCCGAACGCGCAAGACATGACGGACCCGACGGTTGCCAAGCTTGCCGAGACGCTGGATGCCACGGCCCTGGAGCCCGACAATCCCATCCAGCTCCTAGACACGGAGGAAGCCGTGGCACGCGTGACCGGCGAGCTCCTGGCCGCGGGCACGCCCGTCGCGGTCGACTTTGAGGGCCGCGACCTGTGCCGCGCGGGCAAGCTCGACCTGATGCAGCTCTCCAACGGCACGCGCACCTGGCTGATCGACGTGACCACGCTGGGCGATGCGGCCTTCAGCGCCGGCGCGCGTGCGCTCCTCGAGTCCAACACCGTGCTCAAGGTTGGCTACGACGGGCGCGCCGATGCCGATGCGCTCTGGCACCTGCACCAGACGATGCTCACCAACTTTTACGACGTGCAGGTCGCGTCGTGCAAGCGCCAGGACGCGACCGAGGGCCGGCGCGACCGGGTCGTGCACGGGCTCGGTCGGGCGATGGACGCCTTCCTGCGCGGCGACCGCGCACGCCAGGCCACGATGGCCGTGGTCAAGGACGCCGGACGCAAGCTGTTCGCGCCCGAGCTCGGCGGAAGCTACGACGTCTGGGCCGAGCGGCCGCTCTCCGAGACGCTCATCGAGTACGCGGGCAACGACGTGGCGCTCCTGCTGGAGATGCGGGAGGCGTGGGAGCGGTACTCGCCGACGAACACCAACGTCAACGTCAGCAGCGTGCGCATCAGCAAGGCCGTGCACGGCCCGCGCCCCGCCAAGGGCAGGCAGATGGCGCTCAAGGATTTTTGAGCGGGCGCATTATGCAACTTGTGCACTACGTGTGTGCGTGTGTGTGTGTGCACGTGTGCGCTCGAGTAACAACCCCCCAAGGTGTTGCGATGGACGACCTGGCCGAGAGCGTGATCAAGCACCTCTCGGTCACCAACGGCGCGGGGCCGTGCGCGGCGGTGTGCAGGAGCGGGCAGAAGTACGTCTCGCAGCCCACCTTTTGCGTCATCCTTCCCGTGATCAAGGACAGCATGCTCAGCTTCAACATCGACTTTGTCCACGAGGAGACGAACATAAACAACCGCTGGGTGCCGCACGCCTCGTTCAACGTCGCGACCGTGCAAGAAGTGGTCGAGAGCGTGTTCTACTGGATGGGCATTGCGTGTCCGGGCTCGATGGGCGTGCTCATCGAGGTCGGCAACTGGAATGGCTACCCGGTGCCTGGCACCGGCGGTCGCTCACCGAACACGATCCCGGGGTTTGGCTCCCAAACACACGACCATTGGGTGGAGCACGCGTGCCGGGAGCAGGTGGAGGCAACGATTCGCTTGCTTGGCAGCTGGCGCGCTCCGGTGAGCGTTTGAGTTTGCAACTTGTGCACCACGTGTGTGTGTGTTGTGTGGCGTGTGTGCGCGCGCGTTTGTCACGCCGGTCCAGTTGGTTGTTTGCAACTTTTGGTTAGGGTTGACTCGAACTCCCACATGGCTTCTGGCACCGTCTTGCGCTTGAAAGAATCCGCCAGTGCATGGAACGTGGACGGCAGCTCGGACGCGCTGTCGCAAAGCGGCTCGTGGATCCGCGACGCCGAGAACGCCACTGGCCGGAGGCGGGGGCGGTGCTCCTTCCAGGGCTGTGGCAACCCAGCCGAGGTGGGAGGGCACGTGTACATGGCGAGGGTCGGGTGCGTGATTGCGCCAATCTGCAAGCATTGCAACCTCCCCAGCCACCAAGGTCGGATGCAGGGCGCCGGTGCACGCCTGCGTGCAAACATTGAGGTGACGCGGACGTTCATGACCTCGGGAATGCGCACGGCGGCGCGGCGTGTGCCTGGCCTGGCTCCCGCAATCCGAAAGCGGCAACGCCGGTGCGTTTCGTGCAACGACGACATCTCAAGCAGACCGGCGGGCCACGCGCTGTGCTACAGGTGCTGGACCAGTGGGCGCAGAGCCAGTAGAAAGGACGAGGAGGACGAGGAGGACGAGGGGGACGAGGAGGACGAGGAGGACGAGGAGGACGAGGAGGACGAGGAGGACGAGGGGGACGAGGGGGACGAGGAGGACGAGGAGGACGAGGAGATGTAAAGTGCGCGATGTTGCGCGAAGAGCGTGTGTGCGCGCGCGTTTGTCACACCGGTCGGGGGTTTCTTGCAACTTGTGGTTAGGAAGGGTTGACTCAAAATCCCACATGGCCTCAGGGAGGATCAGCGACGACCGTCCGCCACCCTTCCGTGGTGGCGGCTTCGACCGTAGGGACGACCGTGGTCCGCCCGTCCGTGGTGGCGGCTTCGACCGTGGCGACGACTGTAGCGGCTTCGACCGTAGCGACGACCGTGGTCCGCCCGTCCGTGGTGGCGGCTTCGAACCTCGTCCGTCGCGTGACGCGCCGGTCATGCCCCTCGACGATCTGGCAACCCTCAAGAATTCGATGGCGTCCATGACGAGCAGCCACGAGAAGATGGCGCAGGCGAGCCAGCGCATCGAGGCAAAGCTGCGCGCCGATACCGAGGCGCTCGAGGCGTCCAAGGCCGCGTTTGCGAAGACCAAGGCGGCCGTTGAGGGTGCGCTCGACAAGTTCAAGGGGCGCGTCAAGCTCAACGTGGGCGGCGTCAAGTACGAGACGACGCTCACGACGCTCACGGCGGATGGCGACGACTCGATGCTCGGGTCCATGTTCAGCGGCCGGCACGAGCTGCACCCCAACGAGGACGGCGAGGTCTTCATCGACCGCGACGGCAAGCACTTTGGCCACATCCTCAACGTGCTGCGCGACTCCAGCGTGGCGGTGCACATCAACGACCGCGTGGCGCTCCAAGCCGAGTTGCAGTACCACGGCATCTCGCAGGAGCGCTGCAAGCGCCTCATCACCGTCTCGGACCAGAACGGCAACCGGTGCCGGTTTGATGTGTTTGGGCGCAGCCTTTAGGCTGAAGCGTTTTAGGCTGCGCGTTTATTCGGTCCTAAACAGTGTCATGAAGCCGTCGCCGGTGCCCCGAGCTCAAGCTCGATGGACGTGGTGCGCACGGGGGGGGGCGCACGGCGCTCACCACGAGCACCTTCTCCTCCCTGACGCAAGAGGCCCACACGCCTAAGCAACCATGGTTCCGGACTTGAATCAAGATGGCCCCCAGCGATACGAGTAACACCAAGAACATGAGGCTGGTGGCGAGCGCGAGCACCGCGTGCTGCGATTTGGGCAGGCGTGGAACGACCATGGCCGTGTTGATTGCGCAGCCCGCGAGCGCGATTGCGCAGCATCCCAACATTGCCACGATCCCGCACGGGCTGACCCACTGCACGACGCGCCTCGTCCGCCACCCGACGTCCTCGTAAAGCGCGCCGCACACGCGGCACTTGGCGTCGCCATTCTGCGCCTTGAGCATCCTGATGAAGCACTCCGTGTGCATGTACCGGTCGGTGCACAGGCATGCCGACCGGCGTGGCCGCGGCTCGCTCTCGGTGCAGATGAAGCACTCTGGGCACGGCGGTGCCGCTTCGACGGCTGGCGCCGGGTCGCGCATGCGCGGATCCCCTGGAGTTGGCGATTCGGGGTGCCCGCGACCGTTGCGCGAATAGCGCTCGCCTGGCACCCCAAGTCTGCAAATTGTAGGTGATCCAACCGTTCATACCACCTGATCCACCTGATCCGGCTCCGTTGTCGTCGCCCAAAAAAAACTTAGGTACCCTATTTTTTTAGGGGGTTTTGGGCAAAAAATAGGGAGTCAATTTTACGAGCCCCTTGGCAGGGGCTCGAAAGATGGGCCAAGGGCTCGAAAGATACTCCCTATTTTTTGGCAAAAACTCCCTATTTTTGAACGACTCCGAACGACTCGGCGTCGTTCGGGAACGACTCCCACAAAACCCCCTAAAAAAATAGGGAGTTTTCCGAGTCGTTCCCGAACGACTCGGCGTCGTTCGGGGTCGTTCGAAAATAGGGAGTTTTTGCCAAAAAATAGGCAACATCTTTCGAGCCCTTGGCCCATCTTTCGAGCCCCTGCCAAGGGGCTCGTAAAATTGACTCCCTATTTTTTGCCCAAAACCCCCTAAGTTTTTGGTCGCCCTGCACTCGGTCGTTCCCGATGCCTCGAAGCATGCCCACGATCCGCCAGGACCCCTGGGCCCCGTGGTGCTCGCAGGCCACCCGTGGCTGCGGCGGGAGCGGACAGGGCGGGAAGCCGCCGAGGCGCGGCCCTGCGCGGTAAGAATTCTAACTTTGTTTGTATCATCACACGCAAACACGGGCGACGCTCGCGTGCTACCGCGCGTTCTCCTTCCGATAGAGCCACGTATACCGCATGAGCCCTCGGGCAAACCGCTCCTCGGCCGCCCGCTTGGCTTCCTGATCGGGGTCCACACCCTTGACGCGGCTGCCCGCCTTGAGCACGTGAACGGAGAGCGCGTGCAGCGCCTGCCGCACGTCGGATCTGGACATGGCGATCACGTCGTCGTCGCTGCCCAGCGTGAGCTGGTCGGCCAGCGCGTCGCCCTGCTTGTCCTGCTCCTCCTCGGCCTTCGACCGCACCACGGGCCGCTGCGTCGCGAGCGCCCGCTCCATGCGCTCGGGCGTCGACAGCTCGAGGTAGAGCGACGAGGGGCCAAACCAGTGCGACGCGTGCGGCAGCGAGATCTCGGGCACCGCGCTGCGCAGGATGCGCGCCGAGAGCGCGGCGCAGTGCGCCGGCGCGTTGATGCCGTCGTCCATGAAACCGGAGAGGGAACGGAACGGCCAGATGGACATGGGGTACTGCCACAGCACCGCCGCCGACGGGTACGGCGTGCCGCAGTGCATGTTGCACTCGGTGCGCATGCGGCGCTCCACGTTGGGCGCAAAGATGGGGATGGCCGACCACGCGGCGCTCGAGTAGAACTTCTTCGAGTCGGTCAGCCCCGACGTCCACAGCGCGCCCCTCGTGGCGCCGAGGTACGTGCTGAAGTGGTTGTCCTCGCTCTTCTCGTTGGGCCGGTCGCCGATCCACATCTCCACGTGCGTGACCGCCGGGTAGGGCTGTCCAAACTGCACCGTTTGGTCCACCAGCGTCTCGGTGAACGACGCGTTTTGGCTCGTGGCATCGGCCTTCATTGCCATGAGCGCCACCATGTCGGGCACGGCCTCCGGCGACGCCTTCACGACCGGGGACTGGATGAGCCCCTGCTCGAGAAACGCGCTTCGCCACGCCTCCGGCATCTTGGTTGCGTCGTCCGCCGTCGGGACGGGCCCGCTGCCGTTGGCGGCAACGAGCATCTCCTCGTACCGTTGCGCCTTTGCCTTAAAATCGCCGGTCATGCGTTTTGTTACCCGAACCCCTATCACACTTTACACGCGGAGAGTCTGGGTAAATGCTTCGTTCACGCAACCGCGCTTACCTTGGCCTTCTTCACCTTCTTGGGCGGCGCCTCGCCGCGCGCTTCGGCCTCCTCGCGCAGGCGCTTGGCGTCCGCGCGGTCGACCTTGCGCTCGGCCTTCTCCTTGTCCGCCTTGGCCTGCAGCGACTTGGCAACGGCCTCCTGGTCCTTGAGGAGGCTCGCGTTCTCCGGCGACTTGTCGTCCACCATGTCCTCGGGGTACATGCTCAGGCGCGCGCGGGTCTTGGTCTCCTTCTGGTTCCAGCGCACGAGGCCCTTGGGCGCCACGAACGAGTACTTCTGCGCGCGCTGCAGCGGGCGCGTCTCCGCCGTCACCATGTTGATCGTGACGCCCTTGCGGGTCATGTCGGACATGCGCTGCACCGACGCGGTGGTCAGGCGGCGGATGTAGGCCTCGGCGTGGGTGCGGATCGCCTTGGCCGCGGAGGGCGGCAGCGCCGCGTGCTGCAGCTTGGTGCGCTCCTCGAACTCGCTGAGGCCGTCGTACGCCTCCTTGTCGGCGATGCGGGGCGCCCACTGCGCCGCACGGATCGTCTCGTTGATCGAAACGATGGGCGTGGCCACGTCGAGGTGCGCGCCGGTCGTGACGTAGTGCTGCGAGAAGCCGCCCTTCTCGGCCACGTTGCGGTAGCCCTTGCGGCGCGCCTTGAAGCGCTGCTTCGACTCGCGCTTCTTCTTCCGGGCCGCCTTCTCCGCCTCGATCTGCTCGGGGGTCTTGCCCTCCGTCTCGATCTCCTCCTCGTCCTCGTCCTCCTCCTCGTCCTCCTCCTCCTCGCCGCCCGACTCCTCGTTCTCCGAGCCCTCCTCGTCCTCCTCCTCGTCCTCCTCCGGCTCCGACTCGGGCTCCTCCTCCTCGACCGGCTCGGGCTCGGGCTCGTCCGTGGACTTCTTCGACTTCTTCTTGGTCTCCTTGGAACCGGCCATCGAAGCGATTTTTGTCGTGCCCACCGTCGCGAGTTTCTTCCCTCGCGCAAATAGCGCGCGCACAAGTGCAAAATTAGAAACCCCATATTTTGTGGCGATCGCCTTCAGACAATCCATAACGCTCCTCGACACACCTAGTAACAAAGGCGAGCCATGGCGCGTCGGTTCGACGACCTCAAGATGCTCAACACCGACCGGTGGAAGGCGCACGCCGAATCCCAAAGCCAGGCCGGCACCGATGGCGCCGGGAACAGCGACGAGCAGCAATTGCTGCAGCCCGACGCGGCGATGGCCATGCCGACCGGCGGCTCGCTGTTCAACCTGTCCAACCCAACGAACGACGGCGAGTTTGTCAAGCCGTACAATCGAGACCGCGACGCGCAGGAGGAGCGGTTCCGCGGCGAGCTCATGTGGATCGATCCCAAGACGTACCAGCGCGTGCAGATGCCCGCCAACGGCGGGCGGGACTGGATGCGCACGCGCACGGCCGTGCCCACGTCGGGCGACGACTTCACGTCGGTGCAGCTGGGCAGCACGTTCAAGTACCGCATCCCGACCACGAGCGTCACGCGCAAGCAGGGCGACTGCAAGCTCCTGTGCTGCTGCGGCTTCCGCTTCACGGCGGCGCAGTGGGTGTGGTTTCTGAACCTCGTCTGCTTCTGCGCGCACACGGCCATGATCTTCGTCACGCTGTGGATGGCCTACTGGCGGCACGACAAGGATGCCTTCCGCGACACGGACCACGTGATGATCCCCATCTACCGCATCCGCAACATACCCACGCAGTTCATGCTCGACAACAACATGTCGCAGTGGTCGCCCGGCTGGAACCTCACCTCGTCCTCTGAAAACTCGGGCCTCTTCCTCTACAACAACGGGATGCCAATCAACTTTGCCTCGCTCATCGTCGCCTTCTTTGCCACCTCGGCCGCCTTTCACTTTTGGGCGCTCGTGATGGGCGCCTACGAGCGGTACTGGTTCTGGTATTGGAGGTGCGCTTCCCGCCTCTCCCCGCCCCGCCCCACTCCCCGCTGCCCATCGACGCGTGGGCGCGCACTTCACGGGGCACCGTTTGCGTTGCCAGGCAGCTCGACGACGGCTTCGCGTACTGGCGCTGGGCCGAGGTGCGCTGCGCTTGAACCGCGCCGCCGTTGCGCACCGGCTCACGCGTGCCCTCCTCCCAATCCAGTACTCGCTCTCGGCCTCGATCATGGCGCTTGCGATGGCAATCACGCTGGGCATCCGCGAGCAGTACGCCCTAGCCGGAATCTTCATGCTCACCTGGGCCACGCAAACCTACGGGTTCCTTACGGAGTACATCAGCACACCCAAGGCCTACGTCGACAAGAACAACTACAAGTACCCCGTGGGCCCGTTCCAGCTCAAGAAGTTTGCGGAGGGCGCGGCCGACTACGGCGTCACCGATTACTACCACGACCCGGCCGCGCTCAAGCTCATCTCGCAGACCGAGTGGGAAGCGGTGCGCCACCTCGCCAGCCCGTGGTCGATGGCCACGCGCAACGCTGACGCTTGCACCCACTCTTGCTAGGATCGGCCCATGTACGACATCAAGAACACGCCCGACGTGCCCGACAGCCAGGCGTACATCCACGTGCGGTCGCAGCGCACGGCCAACTGGCTGCGGTACGCGCACACAACTCAAACAACTTCCCCCTTTCCAGATTTCCATCTACCCATTCAACACGTGCGCACACGTTGCAAACGAGCCCGACAGGCGAATGGTTCCGCACGTCTTCGGGTGGTTCACCATGAGCTCGGTCTGGTTCATCCTGTGCGTGCAGCTCGAGAACGCCAAGCGCGACATCGCCGAGGTGTCCGACCGTCGGATGCCGGATTGGGTCGACGCGGTCATCTACGGCTCCTTCCTGATCTTCATGTCGTTCGCCCTGGTGCAGATCATCTTCCAGCGCCTCGCGCCCGGCTTCTACTGGGGTGCGCCAATGGCCCACTGCACGCGTTGCGATTCCGCCCCAACCCTTGGCCATTTTCCAACCCAGGCACCGAGGTCGCGTACTGCATCCTGTCGCTCACCGCCAAGATGTACCTGGGGTGGTTTTTGCTGATCAACGTGATCTACATCGACGGCAGAACGGCCGACGAGACCCTGAGCGGCAACAACGAGGTGCGATGAAGCGCGGAGCGGGTGCCGCGTTCGTCGCTAAATGACAATATGTTGGGGGTAGGGCCGACAAACCAAACTTGTGGTAGGGGTGTGCGTGTGTCTGCGCGCGTGTGAATGAACGGGTCGATCGAGGTCGTTAACGACACGCTATTGCCGCCGTCGCTTCCGCCACTGCTTCCGCCGCTGCCGTGCAGCGCAACCTTCAACCCGCTTGCGTGCGCGTCGGAGGGCCTCGACGCGGAGCGCAGTTTCCTGGTGATCGTGATTCTCGCGCTGGCCTGCGCCGTGTGCGCCTTGTGCGTGCTGGTCGGCATCCTGGCCGTCCTGGTGAGCAAGCTGTCAAATATCTGGCTCAAGGCGCTGGCCCGACCCGCCACGACCGAGCCGTCCGACGACCCGCGCAACGGGTTGCTGCAGGAGACCAAGTCGAGCTTCGCAACCACGTCGAGCAAGGCCGAGGGCAAGAAGAAGAAGAAAACGAGCTTCGCCGCGGACACGAGCTGCGCGGCGGCGCGCGACGTCGACGAGGAGGATCTGTAGTTTGCACAGCGTGACCCCCGTGCGTGAAAGTGTGGCGCGTGGCCATTTAGTAACGATTTCGCTAGGCGGGAGGGTGGGTGCGTGATCGCGCAGCCCAATGAACGCGTCCAAACCACTCGCGCTCGTCGTGAGCGGCACGCTCACGCGCACGCACCGACACGAAAACCCGCTGCAAGTCAACCCCGTCCTTGGCAAGAGCCCCGCGCACTCGTGGCGCGTGGTGAACACGCGCAACGCGCGCGTCTACCTGTGCACCGACGCCCCGCTCCTCGGTCGCGCGCCCGTCACGCTCGCCGGCCACTGGGTCTTTGCGAGCCACGGCCAGTTTGCGCGCCTGCTTGCCTGTTTGCGTCGCGTCGAGCCCAACCCGTTGCAACCGAAGCACTCGGCCTACCTGCGGCTGCGTCCCGACTCGCTCGTGCTCGGCGCGCTTCCGGCCGACTTGCGGCTGCGGCCACTCGCGCCCGACGCGCTGTACGCGCGCTGGCGCGCCTACGACTACGTGCACGTGCGCAATCAGGTTCGCGACGCCATGGAGTGCGGCGTCTGCGACCAGTGGTGCGAGTGCGCGCAGCGCAAGTACGGGCAGGTGCTCTTAAAAACTAAGGGAAGCGACTGTGGCGTTCCGACCGACCGCGTCTTCTTGTTTGGGAGCGGCGCTCTGCCGTCGCTCCTGCGCGCGCTGCGCGACTACAGCAACCCAGATCCCGACCACCCCCTGCGCAGCCCGGTGTTCCAACCCCATCGCTGCGCACAGGCCGGTCGGATGATCGAGGTCGGCTTTGGGCGGGTCCTCGAGGACGCGGGGCTTCGGTTGCTGCCGCTGCCGCTCCGGCATGTGCTCGCGCACGAGCTGCAGCCCGATACGCCCAACTGGGCGAGCAAGGCGTGCATGCTGTCCTGGAGTGCCGCGCCGATTGGCTGCGGTCGTTCGTGCCACGGCCCCACCAGCGGGGCGCCAAATCGTTCCCAGCCTGGGGTCCTCGTGGGCGCGTGGCGGGGCTGCAATGCGGTCGATCGCCCGGCGCGCGCCGCGCGCGCGACGCAGCGTGGGCCGAAAGGCGGCCATGGCCCCCCTCTGGGCTAAGCACGCGAGAGGTGATGCGAAGACGGTGGGGAGTGCCACGTGGCTCGATTGTTAGGTGCACCGCGCGTGCAGGCAGCGGTGGGGTTGGAACAAGATTAGAAAAAAAACAAAGAATCCCACTGCTCCCCCACCTCTCACAACACGGCCATGGCCGCGACGGTGGCCACGGCGAGTTTTGGGATGGCGTCGCACTGCTGCGTGAGCACCCGGCTCATGTGCAGCATCGTGTAGAGTTTAATCAACACGGCGTAGACCTTCTCGACCGCCGGAAAGTGCACGAGCGCGCGGCGCGACGTGAAGAGCAGCAGCAGCAGGTGCGCGCACAGCTGCTGGTCCGCGATGGTGATCCACGTGAGGATGAGCCCGATCGCGGCGCAGCAGCGCGCGCGGACCCCCGTCGGCATGTCGAGCTCGAGCATGGGGTTGGCCCACCGCTCCACGAGCAGCGTCGCGCCGCAGTAGAGCGCGCTCGTCGAGGTGATCGCGAGGCAGTGGCGCTCCTTGAAGTTCGTGGGCGGGCACAGGGACGCGCCCTCGTCGTCGTCGGCGGCGCACGCGTACCACAGGTACGTGTGCATGAACAGGGCGATGAACGCCGTGCTCATGCGGTAAAAGCCGCGCAGCGTCGCGCGCAGGCTTGGCTTGAGCCGCCGACCCACGACGTACGCGAGGCCGAAGACGTGCTCGCCCAGGAAGACGTAGCACGCGAGCAGGAAGAAGATGGGCGGCACGCTGAGCCGGAAGAGGCGGAGCACGCGCGAGACGTTGGTGTCCATGGCGCTGTTGGGCACGCGCGCGCGTCCGCTCGTGAAGAAGGGGATATGAAAGGTGCCAGCGCTAGCGATATGGTTGCGAAGCCAACCAGGTAAGGGAGGGAGGCGGAGGTGCACGCGCTCGCCGCCATGGCGCTGGTCACGCCTGGATCCTTGACGGCTGGCGGAGAGACCAGAGGCATCTACCATTTTGGCGACAACGCCGTGTGGGATGGCCGCGCCCGCACCGCGTGCTTGCAGCTCAAGGACCCCGACCTCGGTTCGCCACTCGAATCGATACGCGATCGCGGCACGTGCTTGGACGCGATCCGGGCTCTGACGGATGCCTCCACGCCTTGGTCTAGCACCATCGTTGAGACGTACGACGGCGGAGATTGCAACGGCTGCTTTGTGGAGGAGGACTTCTCCACGGGATCTGGCGTCAGGACGGCTTACTTTTGCGACTACGACGCGAGCAAAGCTTACGATG
>Ga0233444_10003878_pt1 | contig 14592 bp, 16 predicted proteins | sample SI_124_October20_6_FD_182792 | JGI IMG/M metagenome (GOLD analysis project Ga0233444, IMG submission 182792) | Seawater microbial communities from Saanich Inlet, British Columbia, Canada - SI_124_October2016_10_MG | ecosystem: Environmental > Aquatic > Marine > Inlet | place: Canada: British...
TGCTTCTGAAGAATCTGTAATCTCAATGGGCAAAGATGTTTTTTTTAATTCATCTATTAAATTTTGATTGTATAGCTTTTTATCATAGATTGCTATATCTATGTCTGTTGGATCTTTGTAATAATCGTTAAACCAGTGCTGGATTGCATATGAACCATATATAAGCATTAAGTTTCACCGTTTTTGTCTAATCCTTTAAGCTTCTCTAAAAGACTGTTTCGATCTGTGACTACATAGCCAGCGCCATTAACAATATCGCCATCATTAGGTCCTGTACTATCGTTGTCCATCTTTTGCTTTTTAAGTTGTAGCTCAACTACTTTTAATTTATTATTAAGTTTAGCAACTTTAGCATCTAAACTAGTTTTAAGCAATCCGCCAGCAGTTTCAAAAACTCTGCCACTGTAACGACTTTCAACATTCATGCCTAAATCCATTAGATCATCATATGCTTGCATTGCTTTGTCAGCAATTACATTAAGCTCGTCATCAGCCATTTTGCCCAAGCCTTTTATAGCAGGCAATGCACTAGCAATTTTGTCAAACTCTTCTATGTCACGAAATGTTTCTGCTTGAGCAATTTCATATTTTGTTTGCTCAGCTTCTTGATCTTCAGCTTGTTCTATGATTTCTTTGGAATCAGGTAAATTTAGTAGGTCTTCTAGTTTTTTAGTCATTTAAACTTTCCATTATATGCTACTATTATTTATCTTTTACGTCCTGTGTGAAAAATATCATCTTCAGTAACAATACGGAATACTATGCCTTTTTGTTTGCACCATGCTCTTGCAGCTTCCCACTTGGCTTGATTAACAATCCAGTGTGCTTGATTGTGTTTTGATTTACCTAGTCTTTCTTTAATTGCTTGATTAGCAGGCTTTACTTCGATAAGTTCTACACGTTTTTTAGTACTTTTGTCGGCATAAGAAATAAAGAAATCAGGTACGTATACAGTTTGTTTGCCTGTTAGTGGATTACGATAAGGAATACGCACTGCTTCACTTGCCCATTGTTCTATTGCTGGATGTTCGTCGCAGAACTTCATAAAGGTAAATTCCCAACCGCTGCGATATGTAGGAGTTTTGGTTCCTATATATTTTTTTGGATTTTTTAGATTGAATTTACCTTGTGCAAATCGTGACATATCATATTACAACATTTCTTTGGTCAAACAGTTGTGATTGATCAGCGGCGTCTCTAAAACCTAATACACTAGTTTTATTTCTATTTAAATTAAGTATTTGAGCAACAATAAGACTTAATTGCACATCAGATACACCTTTAAGTGTATCGATTAATTCTTGTACATTTAACTCGTCAACTTTTGCTTGTAACAACAAAACACTTGCTGTGTTAATAGCACTAACTTCGCCAAAGCCTCTCTTAAGAAAATATCCAATTACAGCATCAAGCTCTGATGAATTAAAATTTGTTTCTACATCATAAAAAGTATTAAAGTACTCTGGTGTTAATTCGGTATTAGCCATTGATTAATTCCTTATAATCCATTGATTGCATTTGATGCAACTTGTGTTAATTTTTGGTTGCCGGCAGCTATTGAATCTGTCATTTGTGTTTGGTATGCTGCTTTTTGAGACGCAGACGAATTATTAAATGTATTAATGTCAACGTTAGGCAATGCGCCACTATTAACTAAAGCAGGTACTACTACATTCGCAACTGCTGGATTTTCTAATTGTACTACAATTTGTTGACTATTTAAATTTCTAGAATTATTTGATTCTAGGACACTTGGTGATTGTTGGTTTTGCGGATCAGGTACTGGAAGTTTGTTTTGAGATAATACGTTAGTTATTACTCCTCCAATAACGCCTGTTGCAACTTCTTTAAGAATGTTTTTGCTTCTACCGTTAGTATTGCCAAATGCTTTGTTTAAAAGAGCTGAAGTTCCTAATCCAAGAAGTGCAGGAATTAACCCCTTGCCGCCATCGTTTCCTGGTATCATTGCATTGTCTAAATATCCTAACGGACTTGGTTCTACATCGTATCCTATACTTGCATCAGCTAGTCCAACAGGTGTATCGCTAGCAACATTTCCACTAGTGTATTGTACAGCTTCATAAGCGACACTCATTGTGTTTTCGTTAAAATCTGTTGCGCCACTGTCAACACTGCCATGGTCCCATGCAGTTAATAAAGGATTAACTAATGTATAAGCGACCCATTCTCTTCGGGCTAGTTGATATATTGTGATATATTTAAAAAAAGGGTTTGTTTTTTGATTATCTAAACCATATGAAGGCACTTTGCCAAAATATTTGTCTCGAGCTATATATGCTGCATCCTTGCCTGATATATTTTGATTGGCATCGGTAAAATAGTATCTATAATATTCTTCAAATAACGCTCTAGTAATACCAGTATTGTCATCATGAAATGTAATTCTACAGTCTTGATAATCAATTCTTGTTTGTACATTTTTCTTACGATTGTATTGTTGTTTGTTTTCTACACTTGCTCTAAAACTAGGCAAGTCTGCACTTTTAACAAATACTCCTAGTTCTTTTTGGAACTTAAATACATTTGATGTTGCACTATTACCAACTTCTTCGTTAGGCTCAAACCTAACATGATACATGTATTTGGTCTTAGGAGCAAATGCAAAATTGCTTTGGGTGTAGATTTGATTTGCGTGACGAGCATCTCGCAAATGTGTTTCTGACTGTAAATTAAATAGGAATGCATCTTTTAAACTCATACTAATATTTATCCTTGTGAATTTTATGCGTATATTAAAAAAGCGAAGACTGAATTAACAATCTTCGCTTTAAATAAAAACCAATCCTAACTAAAATTATTAGCCAGTAACGGTTGTTCCGCCGATGCCTGCTGCTACTGCTCTTGTAACTGCTTCGCCGATACCTTCGAATGATTCGTCTGCGCCAAACTGTATAGCATTATCATAACGTATAGTTAATGATGTTGTTACTGCTTCGTTTGTTGCATATGCTAGCGTGTTGTAGTTAGCTGATTCAATGTAGCAACCTACTAAACGGAAACGATCAATTACTGCCGCTCCATTAGCGCCGTTACCACCATCTAATACTTCGATGCTAGTTTGGAATTTGTATGTACCACTTGATACTGCGCTTGACTGTTCGAAGAAATCGAACTGCTTTTGTAGCTGCTGTCCAACAACTTTTTGTACATTGTTGTTTGCATCTTCGCGTAGTGTAAGTGTAATTGGTTCCCATGTATGTTTACCTGCAAGATATGTTCTTGAGTTATAAGCATCAATGGTCATTTGTTCAAAACTAACGTTTGGACGAGTTACGTCTACTACTTGTCTTGAAATTTCTCTAGTACCATCTGGACCTCCAGTAGTACCAAAGTTGTCTAGTAATACTCTAAAGCGATACTGTAACTTAGGCATCAATAATGACGAGTTAGATCCAGCACCCTCTGTAGGTACACTAATATTTTGTAATGTTGTGATTGGCATTATGTATCTCCTATACAGTATTTATGCTTAAATGAGTGGAGTATTTCATCCACTCATTAACTGCGCATATTAACCTAGTGCTGCAATTTCACCTGTGTTTTTAAGTCTTAGCGGAATGTAAATAAATTCAATCGCCTTAACTGGTTCAATAGCAATATCTAGGTATAGCTCGTTTCTATCAATTCTAGCTGGTGTGTTGTTTGATTCATCACACACTACTAAGAAATCGTACAATGCACGTAACGCTACTAGTTCCAGTAACAATGCATCTGCTGCTGATTTAACTTGATCTCTTGTGATCTTGTCATTTGGCTCAAACAAGTATGGTTTTGCTAGTAGCTCTAGCTGTCCACGTAAGTAAACAGTTAAACGTGCTACGTTAACTCTATCCAATGCACTTGCATTTCTTGCACGAGTCTTTTGTCCAAATACAACAAGTCCTGCGCCACTAATAAATGTAATTGGGTTAATTGCATTTGAGTAAAGTGTATCGCGCTGTCCAGTGTTTAGTGCTACACTTACAAATTCGCCTTCGCTATTGATATAGCCTGAACTTGTAGCATTGCTTACACCGCCACGTCTTGTGCCTGCTGGAGCAAACCAAGGGAACGCAACCTGATCGTTTAGTATGATAGTGCGTAGTGCCATATGACTTGGTGGAACAACAATGTTGTTTCCTGCGTTGTCACTTGTAAATCCTGAACCATAATACATAGCCATGTATTCGTCAAAACTAACTGCACCGTCATCGTTATCTTCTAATGCTAGTTTAACGTTAGTTGCCCATTCATTCAATGAAGTTGCATCTGGTGTTAAGCGGAATGGTGTATCACCAACAACAAACCCTGTTAAGCGTCTGTCATAGTTTAGTGTGATCATTTCACCGATTAGCTCTGGATAACCTGGAGTTGCAATTAAGTTAAACTGACGACTTTCTTCGTCACGAATATCTTGGTTGCTGTTAACAGTTGCTTGTAGTGCTTGTACAACACTCTTACGCTGTGCATGGCGTCCAAAGCTACCTGAACCGTCTGCTTGGTTACCTGAATCAGTAACCCAACGATGTGGGTAGTAAGCTGACATAGAAGCACCTGCGTCAACGCCGCCTTGACGAACATTTTTAGCTGCTGTGTCTACATAGTTACGTTCAAAACGCTTAACGTTAAATCCGCTTTTGCGTAGATTCCATAACAACATACCTTTTGGATATAGTGAAGGATCTGGTGAATCTGTATCAACATAATCACTTACTAGCATTTCTGCAATAGTTGAAGTCGGAGCATCGTCTGCTGTTCCGCCGTCATTGCCTTGACGTGCGTCTGCAAATAGTACACCATTTTCAGTAGTTTGGTCTGCTTTATCAAGTAGTACCCAGGCTGATGGTGATAATGCTGTATTCCATCTGTAGATTGCCGGATAGTTTTCAACATCTGCTGTACTAACCCAAATATCACCATTAACTAATGCGCTTTTAGAAACATCAGTTTGTGTAGTTGGAGCAGTTGCACTTACAATTGGACCTTCTGCGTTGGTGCCACTGTATGGACTTGCTACGTTTGATAATCCTGTCGCTCCGTCATAATTTAAACCAACAAATGCTTCGCCATTGTGTACTAGGATGTCAACTTCGTCAACAACACTATTATACCATAGTTGCCCTTGTGCAGTAAGATTTAACGGTTCGTTGCCTGATGATGTATAAACTAGTGGCTTCCAGTTTGAAGCTACTAATGCTAATGGATTGTTTGATGCATCTGGACCAGCATATAAGTTAGCTGTGTTTGCTGATGAAAAACCAAAACCTGCAAGGCCGCTGGATGTGTCAACAAAATCAATTTCACCACCTAATTTGTGCTGAATTACAACTCTATTTTGTGCATCTACTAGTGCTACAACATTAACAAACCCTTTGGCGTTAATAGCTGTTGCTAGTAATTCTGCGTCAGTGGCTGCGCCAGTTGTTGTTACACTTACTGAAGTTGCTGTTGTCATTGCTGCTGTATTAGCTTTTGATTCGCTAATTGTAAACGTGTAAGTAAGTGCTGCAACACCAGTTGCTCCAATTACTGAACCAGTAATGCTAGTTGCACCTGATACTGCTCTTGTGTAAACCTTATAGTTTGCAATTGGATTGCCAAGCTCATCTACGTTTACTTTTGCATACAACGCACCGATTTTTAAGTTTGCTCCGCCACCTGTTTTGTCAAGACCGTTTATTGCACCTTCTGGTGTAGTATAAATTGGTGTTGTTATAGGTGACCATAATTGTGTAGCTGTATTGTATTCTTTGAGGCTTAAATTTGCTCCACCATTTGGAGTAGTTGTTTTAATCCAAATACTTCCTGTTGGTGCAGGTGATGTATCGCCTGATTTAAACTCTGGAACACTGGTATGTGGTGCAGTAGCTAGTCTAGGTGAACTATACTCACCAGCAGTTATCGCCAAATCAGTTAGCAGACTACCTGTGCCTGCTGCAATATCAATTTTACCATCAACTACTGCGCCATCTGACAATGCTGTACCGTCTACAAAAATTTGTATCTGTGTGCCACCTGGTGCTAATGCTGCGCTAATTCCTTGGATGGCAGCATCATTAATACCAGTAACTACATCGGACATTGCTGTACCAGTTGTTGGTGATGTATTTGAGCCATTAATAGTAAGAGTGTCGCCTAATGTAAGTGCTGTATCTGGCAGTTTTGCAGAAGTAAGAGTTGCATGACTGTTTTTCCAAGCATTACCGCCTACTTCTACCCAAGCACCTGCTGCAATACCTGCTCCTGAATTGCCTGCTGATTTGTAGTAAACTCGATTCATTGTATCATTCGCATCGACTGCATAATCACCAATTGCTCCAATTGATGTTTTAGGAAATCCGCCTGCGATGTTGCCAACTAGGTCAGTAGTTTCTGTAAGCACTCTAGGTGTCTGTGCTGTAAATGATTGTCCGCCAGCTGTAGTAATAGCTGCACTGTTCCATTGTAGGATGCCGTAATTACTTGTTGAAGTGTCAAACCAATAAGCGCCGTTTAATGGTTCGCCGCCTGGTGCTGTTGCACTTGCTGTTAATTCTGATGTGTCTAGGTCAGCTCTTACAACATATACACGATTTGAAACGCCTAGTGCAGAGTAAGCAGCTTGTAGGCCGTACTCGTTAAGCTCTCCGCCGTGGATCATATTGTTGTTTGCATCGCTATAAAATAAAGGATCGCCAAATGTTTCACCAAGCTCACGCTGGCTAGTGATTAGATATGGTTTACCTGCATTTGCTTTTGTTGTACCTGCTGCTGTTCCTGTGCCGCTACTTCTAGTTTTATTACTAGCTGAAGCAACAAAGATCATAGGTACTGTTCCAGCCGCTGCTGGAGTGTAGAATGATTCGTCAATTACATTGACTTCTACGCCTGGTGATACTAATGCCATGTTTTTCTCCTATTGGATGTTAGTCTTCTCTATACAGTATTTATTATATTCGAACTAAAACACCTAGCTAATACCTATAAAAAAGGTACCAAAAAGGTGAGCTAAATACAATATGAGACCTTTATGCAAGTGCGGACAAAAACCTGCAGCAATAAATTACAAAAAAGATGGTAAAACGTTTTACCGTAGTCTATGTGGTAGTTGTTTGCACAACGGACTTAATCACGGAGTTCCTAAATGGAAACAACGAGGATATGAGAAAAGAAACACCTGCGAAAAATGTGGTTTTAAATCGAAACACGAAGAACAGTTTAATGTGTACCATATTGACAGTGATTTAAACAATTGTCGTCCTACTAACTTAAAAACAATATGCGCTAACTGTCAACGAACTATGCAAAAAGAAGGCGTTCGTTGGAAACAGGGAGATTTAACCCCTGACTTTTAAATATAGTATTAATAAGAATATCCACATTCTTTTCTAGTCTTTGTAAATCGCCATTATTATCAATAGTATAATTACACATCCATTGTTCAATACTCATTGAGCTAGGATCTTCTTTGGGCAAGTGATCACACCGATCTACCCAAATAGCACAATCAAATAATTGCTCATTTTGCATTGCAAAGAATTCTCGCCGGTTGCGTAATCCACAGTAAATATCGTGTGCTGCAAATAGATTACGTCCCAACTTTGCTAAATCATCTTTACAATAATCGTGTATCATATTGTACCATTCAGTGCGATGATTATGTCTATCGTTGTAGCACTCGTCTTCGTTAGCATAGCCGTACTGATCTTTTAAATCGTTAAAGATAAAAAGCTCTGAACAAAACTTAGAACTAGACTGGAATTTATATCCATACTGCTCGAGCATTTCGCAAACAGTATCTTTGCCATGGCGTCCATGACCGACAACTAATAACTTAGGTAACACGAATTTAACTCCTTAATTTATATTAAATTATACAGCCAAACCTTATACGTGTCAACCTTTAATCGTAATGTCCGCCTAGCACTGCTACTTTTTGGATATCCATAGCATACATTTCTGCTTCACGGGCTTTCCATGCTTGCTCAAATCCACGTTCATACTGATCTAAGCATCCAGATTCATTATTCCACAAACGTTTGAAATAACTTTCGTAATAACCTTCTACAATATCGTCTGGCTCTGATATGGGGATTAGGTGACCTTTAACTAACCAAAAAAGTCTGTTGGCTTCTTTTCTTACAAACGGTGAACACATTGGACTCTCCCTGCTGTAATAGTATTTACATTGGTAGTAGGATGTTAGCGTAAACTTAGGTCTAAAATAAACCTAAGGTTTTTGCATTGCCTGCGATAATCATAAGGCAAGTTATTACATGTAATGTAATCCAAAAGGTGCGAAAAGCCAAAGCTCGCCTAACATCTTTTTGTCTGATAGGCAAAAACTCTGGCTTGTCGTCATCTGTAATACCAATTGGCATTCCAACAGTTCTAGCCCATAATTTAAGCCAGCGCCGTTGTCCAGCCATTACATTGCGTTCTTGCGTTCTTGAATTTCTTTGCGGCGCTCTTTTGTAAGTTTGCCAAGATCACCAAGTGCGCCGCGAGCTCGAGTTGCCGCTGCCTTAACATTTTTGGTTTCCCATGCTTCGTGTTCTTTTAGATAGTTGTTAAATGCTTGAACAATTTGTTCATGTTGTGTTTGATCACTCATAATTTTATTCTCCTATAATGTGATTATAAAGTTCTTTCCAGCCGACTACCTTAGTCATACCTTCTGGAATATCATCGTGCATATTGTATCCATGCTCAATTAGAATTGCAGTAAGACCTAAATCTAGTCCACAAACTGCGTTTGTTAGTTTATCTTCGATCCAATACAGTCCTGAATCTTTATATGGTGCTAGCGCATCATCTTTGTCTGCACCAGTATCTAGACAAACTAAATCATCAATAGCTGTTTCGCCAAACAACTTTTGAAGGTTCATTAACCGTAGTTTATAAGCATTTTCATCTGTACTCATGCTTGTAATACAACGGAAAACAAAACCATGTTCTTCGTGTAGACGCTTAACATAATACATACTGTCTCGTAGAGCAGGTAAAAATCCCATTGCGGCACTTTCATTGAACTGCTTTACTAATTTATGTCCTATATTTTTTGAATCTAAATCAAATCGTTTTGCAATGTCGTATTGCAGATTTGCATCTTCGCTTTGTGTGTGTCCATGTTGTTCCATCCAACATGTAAAAGCGTATTCCCAGTTTAACAGAACTCCGTCTACGTCTGTCAAAATTACTTTATTGTGATATTTCTTCATACTGCCTCTTGTGCCTATATTACTAATTTATATCTTATTGTACAATCAAATAAAGTGTTTGTCAACCACTTTATTCATTATGTTCTGTATCGTCTGAGCCTATTATGATTCTTGCCTTATATATTCCGTCGCGTCCTACTTGATCGTCTACTCTTGCTTCTAGTTTTCCGTTTACTTCAACTGTGCCGCTGCCTGTAATAATATAATCTTTATGGCCGCAATCAGTTTCTACACAATCGCCTACTCTAGCCACAAGTTTACCATTTATTTCAGTATCAGGACTGCCTGTAATTATTCTTCCTTTAGTTTGTATTGGTGTATCATGAGATGGATGATAACAAGTACCATCTGTTTTATCGTCTATTCTTGCACTAGGTTTAGCCATTAGCTAGGTATCCTTCCGCCTCTTGTTATGTCATAAGGCTCTGATAAAATAGGAGGCTCTACTCTTGCAATCAATTGTTCGTTCTGTGGAAATGCTGTAGAGGATGAAGAGACTGTAGATGTTCGAGCATTGCTCATTAGAGACGTACCTGCTTCTGCAGCAGACTTAACAGATAATGCTGTTGTTGTTGCAGCAACACTTGTTAAATTTTCTGTAACTGTTGCAAAATCAAATTTAGCTTTATCTTTTTCATCTTCTGCCGCATTTACTATTTTTTTAACGTCTTCAAAAACAGCTTCTGCAAGTTTTTTTGCATTTACCTTTTCTTCATCAAATCCGCCTAGGCCGGCGAGAGCTTGTGTAGCAACGCCTCGACTATTTTCTACAACTTGTACAAAAGGTGTTATGTCTTCAAAATGAGCTTTAGTTGCTCTTTCATATGCATCTGCTCCGCCAATTAAGTCTGTGAAGGGATGCATAGGGCCTAAGTCAAGAGTTCTATCTCCTAATGTTATTGTTTTAGATGTAGACGGTTTTTCAAAGGCAGGCATACTTGGTTTTGCAGATTCAATATCAAGAGGTTCAGGTCTTAAACCTGTTACATTGTTTATTACATTATAATACTCTTCAACATCTACAGGACCGCCAGTCTCTTTTCGCCAGTTTTCTTCCCATTCGTTAACAGGAATCCAATCCGGCGATTTGACAATAAACAATTCTCCTAGACCCACTTCTTCACTTCTTCTAAAATTGTTTACACGTATGAGTCTTTCATTTGTATAAATGCCAGCGAGGAAGTCTGCTGTTGCCCTTTCAGCTGTATCATATGTAAGAACACTGTCAGTTGCTATAAATGGTTCCTGCCCTAATGCCCCTGCGGCGTTTTCGTTTGCTTCGTCCTGAGCTTGTTCTTCTGCTGTTTTTTCTTGCGCAATAACAAGTCCTGTAGTCGAATTAAATGTGCCGCTGAATGTGCCGTTATTATTATTGCTATTGCGTTCAAAAAACAGTCTATAAGCTGGCTGACCTGCAAATTTTACATATTGAAGTCTTTCTGGTTTTAAATAGTCGTGATGATAATCGTTTGCTACACTAATATTTGACGCTTGTGATATAAAAATACTATCGTCTTTGATTGCTGCGTAAGCGCCCCAAAATCCAAAATTTTGGGCAGCTTTCCATGGCAGATATTCTATGTTTTCTACATCGCTTGCATCTACATAACCAAAATAAGAGTCCTCAGGATCATAAATTTTTATAGGTCCAAATGATTCATCTATTGCTATGGTGTTGTGCGAATTGGGATATCCTTGGTCTTGGAGATGATATATCAAAAGTCTAGTATATCTGACGCCGTTGGAAGTAAATGTGTCACCTTGTTTAATTATTTCCCCATCTTGATAAACAACGCCATCGAGGTTGCGAAATTTATACTCAATCTCCTTTCCGTTTTCGCGACCCGGTGCGAAATAACTGTTGCCTTTCATTCTAGGGTCAAATATTTGCACGTACTTCAAAAAGAAGTCTGTAGTGCTTCTAGACCATGATGCTGCATCGGCTCCGTTTCTAAAAAATTGTTCAAGCTCTTGAGTAGCCACACGCACCATTGTAAATTTCTTATTAAAAATATAATCAGCAGATAGATACTTTGGATCTTCTGTTAATTCGAATGCTCCTAACTGAACATCAAATATTAGATTTGTAAAAGAACCTGCAGCGTCGGCTCCTCTTAGCTGTCGTTGATTCTTAAAACTTTTTGGATTTTCAATTCCGCCGCCGGTGTCACCGCCGGTGGTTAGTGGTGGTGGCTCAAGTGTAACTTTATTTGAAGATATATAATCATCAAAAGATTTAATTCTGTCAGGTCTATCCGTAAAATTTGTGTAATTTGATTTTCTCTGAATGAAACCTGAGGGCAATTGTTTTTTGATATTGCGAGTACCCTCAAAGGCTTCTACGTCAATTACTGTTAATTCTTGAGCTGTGGGTGCTCTACCTTTAATATTTGTCCGACCTATTCCAACAGTAATAAGTGCATCACCTAACGCCATAGGAACTGTAACAGTGTTGAGAAACATTGTTTGATTAACTATAGGAATTACTATTTTGCCGCGATTTAATTGGGGGTTAGTATCAATAAAACGTTCTTCGCCCTCTTCGCGGTCTGTCACCGAATAAAGTTGATAGATAGAATTAATAGGTCCTTCTGCTTGACTAATCACAACTGGCATGCCGTTTACATCTTTCATTGGTTCACCACCTGGGAGCCAACTATACCAATGGAGATTACGGTGTCCGCGGTTTACCGGCCCGCCGCCTGGCGAATTATATGCTTGATCAAACACTTCGTTACCAAGGATAAACTTGTTGCTTAACACTATAGGGTACGAATGTATTTTTCCATCTACGGCCTGGGGAAGCCACCTCATGCTGGCTGCAATGTAACCTGGTACTAATTCTTGTATATTTGGATATGGCGGTTGGTAAATGTGTGATACGGTAGGTCCATGCTGCATCACACTAAATTGGCCAGCCTCATTATAAGAGACAAGGGCAATCTGTGTTTTTCTAATTTCGACATGAGCAGGAACTGTTACTCCGTCCCATACTGGTCCTAAAAATTGTTGAGTATCTTTTGCTCCACGGAAACTTGGCCAGCCTGTTAAATCGACGCCGCCACCACCTAGATCAGCTGGTGAGTCTACTGGAGCCATAATATTTGAATTTTCTGCAATATCGCCAATTGCCTGTGTAACAGCAGCACTGGCTGTTTTTGCTAGCGTTTTTGCAATTAAAGCAGCGTTGTCTAACATCATTGACTTACTACTAGTAATATAACCATTTGATGTTGTAATTGCTGTTTTTGCGGCTCTGAACGCAGACCTAACAGGCGCCATAATAGTATTAAAGGTGCTTATAATATCATCTATTACAGCTTGATGATAATCATTAAAAGTTTGCCATTCTGCCCTATTGTTTGCGAGATCAACAACTTCATTAGCATAATTATCTAGGTTGATTTGGGCTGTAACAATATTTGAGGTTGCATTTCCTATAATATTATTTTGAACAGCAGCGTCAGTTGCATAGGTTGGAGATTCTGAATCTAATGCATCTAATGCAGCTTGTGCGTCATCGCGGACGACAATAGCCGCGTCTCTTTCAGCTTCTTCTAGAGGAATGTTAGTAGCATACCAATTTTCTGAATCTGTTATTTGTGCAAATTCATCTTGTGCTCTTTGTACTTTTTCTTCATAGGGACGAAGTTTTGCATTTACTCTTGCTACAATATCTACAAACTCACTTTTAATTGGTATAATTAATTGTGTAAGGTCACCTAAAGTTTTGAAGGTTTCACTACTTGCTTCAATTGCGTTAGTTTGTGCAATTTTTGAATCAAGGTTTGTTTGGGCAGCCGTGCTTTTTCCTGTATTTGATATATCACCAGTGTCAAGATTCATGGTGTCGCAAGAATCAATAGCAAGCGTTGTAGTTTCTAAAATTAATGGTATACTAACTGGCATTGCAAACCTCAGCAGACATACGGAACTCCTCGTTTTATACTAATATATTTATCTGAGAGGGTTATGCCAATTGAATGCCACTGGTTGTTGAAGTGTATTGTTTTGCAATTTCACCTTCTGTTTTAGCAACGCAAGTTACTGTTGTTGCTAAAATAGAAAACTTTGCATCAGGCGAGACACTAAACATAAATGGTGCTAGTCCCATACCTTGTTGTTGCATAATTAATACCATAGGCTTTTTTAGAATAAACTGTGTTGCAGTTTCATCTTCTAATCGTGCAACAATTTCTTCGCCTGAGCTTAATTTTAGAGACACGGTGTCTCCTGTTTTATACGGTGTTTCAATTATCATAAACTATATCCTGTTCCGTTATATCCGGTGTTATCAATGTATTCTATCATTTGTTCGTAGCCGCCTACACTTGTTCCGCTTATCTTAATTTGCGGGAATGTACGTGCTGTAGGAAACTGTTCAAACAATTCTTCACGAGTAAAATCTGTGTCCAATGTATAGTATTGAAATTTTAGATTATACTTTTCGCAAAATGCTTTTGCTTTTGTACAACTTGGACATGCTGGCTTACCGTAAATTTCAATCATAATGAAAAGCCTTTCAATGAATCCTTGTCTACGTCTTGCTTAATGCCGCCAATGATATAAGATTCTACTTCTGTTTCCTGCGGTGCCACCTGCAAGCCAGAGCTACTTAACCAGTGTGTAGTCCAAGGAAGCGGGTTAGTGTTTACTGGTTGATCAAATATTGCATTGAATCCCAGCGCCTTGAGTCTGCGGTTAGCAATGTACTCTACATATTGATGTAACAATGTGCTGTTGAGTCCAATCATAGAACCGTCTTTGAACAGATAGTCTGCCCAATCTTTTTCTTCTTCTACACACTCGCGCCACAGATCGTATACATCTTCTTGGCATTCTTTTGCAATCTTAGCCATTTCTGGATCGTCTTTGCCTTGCGACCACAACTTCAATACGTGTGTGCTTAGTGCCAAGTGTTGTGCTTCGTCTCTAGCAATAAGACTAATAATCTTTGCAGAGCCTTCCATTAGCTTTAGTTCGCCAAAGCCAAATGTGCAAGCAAAACTTACATAGAAGCGCAAGCCTTCTAAAATGTTTACCGTCATCATTGCCATATAAAGTTTCTTCTTGACTTCATACTCGCTACCTTCGCCTCTGTGGTTAAACGCATCAGCTGCTTCAGTAAACTCGTCATAATGTTTGGTAACACTTGTTGCACGAGCAATAATCTTTTCGTCGTCTAGAATAGTGTCAAACACTTCTGCAGGGTCAGCATACACGTTCTTCATAATATGTGTGTAGCTACGTGAATGGATTGTTTCAAAGAAGTCCCAAGTAACAATACAGCCCTCTAGTTCAGGAAGTGAAACATGCGGCAAAAATGCTAGGCATGGACCACGACCCTGGACACTGTCAAGTAGTGTTTGATATTTCAAATTTGCAGTAAAAA
>Ga0233444_10003881_pt1 | contig 14573 bp, 12 predicted proteins | sample SI_124_October20_6_FD_182792 | JGI IMG/M metagenome (GOLD analysis project Ga0233444, IMG submission 182792) | Seawater microbial communities from Saanich Inlet, British Columbia, Canada - SI_124_October2016_10_MG | ecosystem: Environmental > Aquatic > Marine > Inlet | place: Canada: British...
AGCTATTCCAACTGTCTCGTTAGTTTCATCGTAAATATCCACAAGAAACTTAACTATCCCTTTTGCTATATCTTCTTCGTCTTTTTTCTTCTGATTAATTTTTTCTTTAACAGTAAATCTTACTCCAATAGTAGCACCAACATATACTGGTTTAGTAAATCTACATTCATCAATTCCATAATTTAATAACACAGGTCCTTTAGCAGGGTCTACAAATAGTCCTGCTGCTTTGGATAGTAAAAAATAACCGTGAGCTACTCTTTCTTCAAAAATGGTCCCATCCAAAGAAGTCTCGTCCATATGAGCATAAAAATTATCTCCACTTACATTGGCAAAATTGACTATGTCTGCAGTAGTAACGGTATGTTTGTGGGTAAATACTGTATCCCCAACCTTCAGTTCTTCAAAATGCTTTCGAAATACATGTGGATTTGATTCAGGTTGGTCTGCTCCAATTTGAAATTGTTCTGTGATTTTGGTTATTGTTTCAGGATGGCCTTGAACTGCAGTTCTTTGTAAATAATGTTTTATTCCTCTAATTCCTCCCATTTCTTCTCCGCCTCCTGCTCTTCCCGGGCCTCCGTGAACTAGTTGTGGCATTGGAGATCCATGACCAGTACTTTCTTTAGAACATCTTGAATTTAAAACCAATATTCTTCCATTGGTATGTGCAGTTTCTACTACAAATTCTTTTGATTTTTGATCGTCATTGGAAATAAAAGAAGTTACCAAAGACCCTTTTCCCATTTCTACCAATTCTACAGCTTCCTCCATATTTTTATAAGGAATTAAAGTAGATACTGGACCAAATGCTTCAATATTATGAACTGCATCTTTTAAAAATGGCTCATCGTTTCTAAATAGAACTGGTGAGAAAAAAGCACCTTTTTCTTCAGAAGCGTCTACAAGATTTAAATTTAGAGAGTTGTCAAAAACTTTTTCTTGACTTTCCATAAGTAATTCTACATTTTCTTTTACTCTTTCCACTTGAATTTTAGAAGCCAAAGCACCCATTCTAACATCTTTATTTTCTGGGTTTCCAATAATAGTTTTTTCAAGTTTTGTAATTAAAGCTTTTTGAACTTGGTCAATTTTATTATCTGGCACTAAAATTCTTCTAACTGCAGTACATTTTTGACCTGTTTTAACAGTTATTTCTCTATAGATTTCTTTAATGAAAATATCAAACTCATCGGAATTTTCATCTACATCCTCTCCTAAAACACAAGCGTTTAGAGAGTCAGCTTCCATATTGAAAGGCACCGAGTTTTCTAGTATGTTGGGATGAGATTTTAAAATTTTTCCAGTACTTGCAGAACCTGTAAATGTGACTATATCGTTGTGTCCAACATGATCTAGAATCCCTTTTCCAGTTCCAGGAATTAGTTGGAGACTACCTTCTGGTAATATTTTAGAATCTATAATTTCTTTTACCATTAGTTCTGTTAAATAGGAAGTATACTCAGAGGGTTTTACTACGGCAGCAACACCTGCCATAAGATTAACAGCAATTTTTTCTAACATTCCCCAAATAGGAAAATTGAAAGCATTAATATGAACAGCAATTCCTCTTTTTGGAACCATAATATGATGACCAATAAACGTTCCGTTTTTGGAAAGATTTGCCATTGTTCCGTCTATGTAATATGGTAGGTCTGGGAATTGTCTTCTTAAAGACGCGTTGGTAAATAAATTGCCGATACCTCCATCAATATCTATCCAAGAATCTATTTTTGTTGCACCGGTTGCTTTGCTAAGAGTATAAAATACTTCTTTTCTTTTGTTAAGATGAAGTGCCAATGATTTCAACATTTCACCTCTTTGTTGAAAAGTCATTTTTCTTAATGCAGAACTTCCTTTTTTTCTGCCATATTCTAAAATGGAACTAAAGTCTAAACCTTTACTAGAAGTTTTACTAATAATTTCTCCAGTAATTGCATGAATATGATCAATTTCTGTTCCCTCACCAGAAATCCATTCTCCTAAAACATAGTTTTTAATTTCCATTTACACAACTTTTATTAAATATAAGGATTTCAATAAATAAAGGGGTTTAGTACAATATTTTTTGAAGAGTCTAAAGACGTTAATCTTCCTTTTATTTCAAATTCTGTCTCGTTTTTTTCTAAGCAAATAAAATCTAACTTCTTGAAGTTCATTTTTTTCATTATTGTCTTGAATCCGTTCCAAGCCCACTCATCGTGGTTTTGAGCAATCATTTTTTCAAAGTCTATAAAAAATTGGAAAAAGTTATTTTTTTCAACTTTTAATGAATAATCTTTAGGATAATTTGTGATAGAGAATCCTTTGAACTCATTATTCAAGGAGTAATTAAATTCAGAGTTTTCAAATTCAGAGTTTTCTATTTCTAAGGCTACGGAATCTAGTTTTTGATGTCCAAGTAATATATTTACGTCCAAATGTTTGTAAAATGTATTAATATCTCTTTTAGATAATAGCTTGGCTATTTTTTTAATTTGATGAATACTTAAAACTATTCGACCATCTAAATTCCCATCCCTTGTTATTTGTTTCAATATGGTTTTTGGTATTTGATTGGGATTAAAATTTCCTGAGAACTCTGCCCAACCATAATTAGTGGAATTTAACTGATTATCATTTTTAAAAATGAAATTTTCATCTATATTTCCTGTACCAAGAAAATCTATTTTGTTACTTTTTAAATCAATTGACCCTTTTAAATTATTTGTGCCAACACTATTTAAAATTTCTAGATTTTGAAATTGGTAAAGAATACTTTTTTTATTTTCTTGGTAATATTCTACAATCTCTCTATTAGCATTTGTTGTATCTGCGTTTAAACTAATTTCTTTAAGCTGAAAATAAAGACTGTCTTTATTGACTTCTCCATATTTGAAAATTATATATAGTTGGTTGTATTTTTTATTATTGAAAACAAAAGTGGAATAAGTTTTATTAGAAACAATTTCTTTAAAATCCTCTTTTATTAAATTCCCATTTACTTTACCTATTGAATAATCGGAGTCCTTCACTTTAACAATTCCATTTAACGATTTAGTGTTGTTGTCCAAATAAATTGCTGTAGGTTCATTTAATATTATTCCGTAATCTACAGAGCTATTAATAAGTTTAAATTTTTTAAAAAATTTATAAAACTTAGTTAGTTCTAAGGGATGTTTTAAAAAATAACTTGAAAATCCCTCAGCAATTAAATCGTTATGAATCAATATATAATTTGGAATGTTTTCTGGAATAGACTTAATATTTATATAGGATGGTTTATTTATTCTGGAAGCAAAAACCACAAAAAGAAAAATAACCCCAATTATTATGGCTATTAAGGCTATATAAAATCTCTTTTTCATATTCACTACACTACCCAATATTTGGTAGTGTCTATCCCAAAGAGTTCTTGCTCTTCTTTCCATTTTTCAAAACAAGCTTTAATAATAAGTCTCATTTCTGATTCATTAATAAAATGACTTTTTGGAATTTCTTTAGAATTTAAGACAGATTTAATATCTTTTTTAATTTTCTCCTCCCAAAATAATTGAGCTTCATTTTTAAAGTCAATAGTATTGTTTTCTTTTATAATGTCAATGGCAATAGTTTTAGCTTCGTGGGTATAATCACTATGAGGTTCTGCGACCTCAATTAAATCCTTTGCTTGGTATTTTAATAGTTTTTCTCTAAGACTCATTATTAAATATTTTAGAAGCTGCTGTAAACGGATCAAGGTTTCTTTTTTTAACAGACTCTTCCATTTTTTTTACCTTTTCTTTCACATTTCCTTTGGATAAAAAGTCCTCAATCAAGAATTGATTTAATTTTTGGTGAAACCAAAAAACATCTTGTTTAGTTCTATTGATATTTATCCAGTTATTTTTGGTGCAATGTTTTTGGAATTTTTCAAGTAATTTCCAAATTTCTGCAATTCCTTTATTTTCAATACTAGAACACGTTTTAACCTTGGGAATCCAATGGTTATTTTTTGGAGGTAATAAATGAATTGCATTTTGATAACTGTTTTTTGCAATTTTTGCATTTTTCTCGTTGTCCCCGTCACTTTTTGTTATAGCAATCCCATCGGCAAGCTCCATTATTCCTCTTTTAATCCCTTGTAATTCGTCTCCAGCACCTGCTAAAATTAGTAGTAAAAAAAAGTCTACTATATGTTTAACATGTGTTTCAGATTGACCAACTCCTACAGTTTCTATTAGTATAACATCAAATCCTGCTTTTTCACAAAGTAGAATAGACTCGTAGGACTGTTGTCCAACGCCTCCAAGTTCGCCTCTTGATGGGCTTGGTCTAATAAATACGTTTGGTTCTTTACTAAGTTCTTCCATTCTTGTTTTGTCACCAAGTATACTTCCTCCGTTAATTTTAGAACTTGGATCAATTGTCAAGACAGCAACACTAATGCCCATAGAGGATAAATGCTTGCCAAAAGTTTCAATAAATGTACTTTTCCCCACTCCAGGGCTTCCTGTTATCCCAATTCTAAATGATTTATGACCGGAAGGTGGTAATTTAGAAAGTGCAGAATAGACTAGAGCCTTATCTTCTTTTCTTTGGCTTTCTAACAAGGTTATAGCTTGAGAAAGAATAGCTGGATTTGCATTCGAAATTCCTTCAATAATCTCGGAAATGTGCAAATTTTTCTTGGGCTGGTAAATATAGTTTTCGTTAAACTTTTTTATCATCTAGGTAAAGTTATAAATTTGTAGTTCAAAATCATATTTTGGAATTACACAGTATAAGTTTTACAGATTTAACAACAAATCAATTTTTTGAATTGCTTAAATTAAGGATTAGTGTTTTTGTTGTAGAACAGAACTGTCCTTATCAAGAATTAGATAATTTAGATTTAATTTCAGACCATTTTTTTGGTTCTTTAGATGGGAAAATAATAGCTTTAGGAAGAGTCTACAGAGAATTAGATACTGTTTTTATTGGAAGGATTGCAGTTAAAAGAAAATATAGAAAAAATGGTTATGCTAGAAAAATAATGGAATTTATCCTTCAAGAAGTAAAAACTAAATTTCCTGATTTAACCATTGAACTCTCTGCACAAGAATATTTAATTAATTTTTACGCATCCTTAGGTTTCGTTTGCCAGGGAGATACTTATCTAGAAGATGGAATTCCACATATTAAAATGACTTATTTTAATTAACTTAGAAATATGAAGAGTTCATTTTGTTTTATTCTCTTAATAATATTCTCATTTACAATCCATGCACAGGATACTCAAAAAAATCAACGCAATAAAAAAAATCAAAAAATAGGGGAATGGGTTGGATACCATGAAGAAACTAATACCATAAGATATAAAGGTAATTTTGTCGATGACCAACCAGTTGGACTTTTCACCTATTTTGCAAAAGAAGGTCATATTTCGGCAAAAGTAAATTTCATTAATGATTCTCTTTCTTCTTCAGAAATGTATTTTGACAACGGATATGTTATGGCAAAAGGGAAATTTATTAACCAAATGAAACAAGGCAAATGGTTTACCTATTCTAGAACAGGAATTTTGCTTAACGTTTTTAATTTTGACAAAGGTGCTATGGAAGGCCCTCAGTATTTATATTACCCAGAAGATGAAGAAACTAATTCTGTTAAAATTATGGAAGAATACAATTGTGTAAACGGTTTGAAAAATGGGTCCTGGAAACAATATTATAAATTGGGAAGAGTAAAGTCAGAAGGTAATTATTCAATGGGAAAAAGAGATGGTTTGTTTACTTACTATTTTGCCGATGGAACTATAGATACAAAAGGGAGTTTTAAAAATGATTTCAAGCAAGGAGATTGGTTTTTTTATGATGGTGAAAAATCAAATATGAAAAAAGTGACCTACGATAAAGGAAAATTAGTAGAGAAAAAAAATGAAGAATAATATCCTTTTTTTATTACTTATTATTCACTTTTCATGTGATCCAGTAGTGTACAACGAAGTAAAGTATTACAAAGAATATTTTCCAATAGAACTTGAGAGAGAAAAACATTTTTTAGTTACTAATATTATTCATAATTCTTTTGGAAAAGATACTTCTTCCTATTATTTAAAAGAAATTATAGCAGAATCTTTTATTGATTTACAAGGAGATACTGCCTATAGAATTGAAAGATATTCTAGGACAGATACTACAGATAATTACACTATTAAAGATGTTTGGGTCGTCAAAAAATCAACAACTTCTGTACAACAAACCGAAGAAAATATTAGCTATACAAAATTAATATTCCCAATTGATGAAAATTCTTTTTGGAATGGAAATGTATTTAATAATTTGGGATACCAAGAATATGTAGTACAGAGTATCCATACTAATTTCACTTTAAATAATTTCACTTTTGATAGTTGTGTAACTATTAACCAAAATTATAAATCTAACCTGTTACAATACGAAAACACTGAAGAAATCTATTCATTAGGCCTTGGATTAGTCTATAAAGAAGAAATAGTTACTCAAATAAACAACGGAGATCAAAATGATATTTTACAAGGCAGCGAATATATTCAAGAGCTTATCGAATATTGAATTATTTTATATTTAGAGAAAATACTTTTTCCTTATTTATAAACCCTTCTAATTTATCCCCAATTCTTACCGAGCCAACTCCTGCAGGTGTTCCTGTGAAAATCAAATCTCCAATTTTTAAAGTGATAAATTTAGAAACGTAGCTAATTATTTGATCAATACTGAATACCATCTTATTGGCATTGCTTTTTTGAACAGTTTCCCCGTTTTTTAACAGTGAAAAATTTAAATCCTTAAAAGAACTAACATCGAAAAAATCTTCACCAACTAAAGCAGATTGGTCAAAGGATTTAGCTATTTCCCATGGATGTCCATTCGACTTACATTTTTCTTGTAAATCTCTTGCTGTAAAATCAATACCAAGACCTACCTTGTCGTAATAGTCTTTAGAAAAAACAGGGTCAATACTTTTGCCGACTTTTTTTATTTTGTAAACCAACTCTACTTCGTAATGAATATTATCACTAAAATCTGGTAAAAAAAAAGGTTGTTTTTTTGCTATAAGAGAAGAGTCAGGTTTTAGAAAGAAAATGGGTTCTTTTGTAATAGATTTACCCATTTCTTTTGCATGCTCTAGATAATTTCGACCAATACAAATAATTTTCATTTCTTAGATTTAAATTCCTCCCAAAGTTTGGTGAAACAAGATTTGGTATTTTGTGAAAAATCGCCTTTTAATATCCAAGAATAGTAACCAGGCTCTTTTTTAAATACAAATTCTACTTCTTTTCCTTTGTGTTTTCCAAAATTAATAATTGGTTGCTTTTTATCATTAAGAACTATTCTTCCTGCATAATCCAAAGACGCTTTATTAGCTTTTGAAAAATCACTTAAAAAATCGATGTTGTTTTCTAGTTCTGAATATTTTTTAGTTTGAGATTTAAGAACCTCAAGAGTGGCTCTAGCATCATGAATTGCAGAATGGGCATTTTCCATCTCTTTGCCACAATAAAATAGGTGTGCTGCACCAAGAGTTCTTTTTTCCATTTTATGAAATATGTTTTGTACATCTACCAATTTTTTAGATTCAAAGTTACTTTTCAATCCTGCTCTTAAAAATTCCTCTTCTAAAATTGGGATATCAAACTTGTTAGAATTAAATCCACATAGATCAGAATCTCCAATAAACGTCTTAATTTCATTAGCCAATTCCTTAAATGTTGGACTGTCTTTAACATCTAAATCATAAATGCTATGAATTTCAGAAATATTTAATGGGATAGGTATCTGAGGATTAATCCTTTGTTCGTAAATCTCTTCGCTTCCATCGGGATTGGTTTTTATCATTCCAATTTCAACAATTCTATCTTTATTTATTTGATCACCAGTGGCTTCAATATCTAATACAATAAGTGGTTTGTCTAAGTTAATTTCCATTGTAAGGGTAAAAGTTTTGAAATAAAATTTAATAGATTATTCTGCCCATATACTAAAATACTGGTACTGGTCATAAATGCTCTTGTCTTTAGCCTTGTAATTGTATTTAGGACCTGAAACAATTGCTTTTTCTTTAATAATTTGGAAACTATCTCTAGAAATATTTTTGGAATCTAAATAATCGTAAATTATTTTCTTCCCTTTTTCAATTCTTAGTTTTGCAAGTTCAGTATTGTTCTTAAATTTTGTAGATGGAATTCTAGAAGCCGAACCAACTATCTCTAATTTAACTTTTCCATTTTCTTTTACTTTCTGTAATGATAGTTCCATGAACTTAAGGAAGTCAGGCTGGCTTTCTATGTCGTATTGATTTGTTTGAAAAGTTTTCTTGAAATGGATTTTTGGCAAAAGAAATTCATTTTTGTTAGAAAAATCACCCATAACAAAAAGTGTTTCATTATGGTTAACTATTTCTATTGGTATTTCTGAAAGATCTAGGTTTTTCGGAAAGTTTTCTAGTTTAAATTTATATTGTGTCGAAGAAGATATTAACTCAAATTTGAATCCATTTTCTGTGAGTAATCCCTCCTGAATTATTGTCCCATTTTCATCAATTAGATATGCTTTAAATAAGGGATTATTTAAACCAACTAATTCTTTGAATTTAAAAGTGCTAAAATTATTTAAATACTTAAAAGTATTGTTTTCTCCAAAATCCCCGTGAATTAAGGTTTCTTTTCCCTCTTCAAAAAGAATAATAGGAATATCTGAAAGTTCTAAGCTGTCAGGGAAGTTTTCCAATTTAAAATTGTAGTTAGAGCTCGAATTTAATATTTCAAATTTAAATCCGTCAGGAGTTAATATTGCTCTGTCAATTATGTTTCCATCTTCATCTATTAATAGTAGACCAATAAGTTTATTATCTGTATTAATAATATCTTTAAAGCTGTATTTTTTATTCTTTTTCTTTAAAATTTCAAGAATACTGTCTCTTGGTATTTCGTAATTATTGTTCTTTAGAAGTTCTCCTTTTTGATTTATAACAGGGAGACTTATTGTTAATCCTTCATTTATTTCACAAGGAACTTTTATAGTTTGTTCTTGTATTAATACTTCTTTTACTTTTCCACTACTTAAGGTAAATGATTTGTAATATTGTACATCGTAATGGTAACACTGCTCCACATTAAATGAATAAGATCCATTGAATTTGTTGGGTTCATAAAACTTAGAGTTATTATCTAAATCAGTATTGGTTAATTTGATTTTAAAATTGTAGACCAGAGCTTCACTATTCCCTTTGTCAATATATCCATTTAGAAGTACAACAGGATTGGAGTAGGGTTTGGCTATATCAACAGAATATATGTCTAAATTTTGCTGGCTATTGGTAGAAGAATAATATCCTTTTTTCCCATCTAGAGAAGTCGAAAAATAAATTTCATCATTGACTGTATTTATTGGAGTTCCTAAATTTATAGAATTACTCCAATTTTTATCAGTTCCTTTTTGATTATAGAAAACATCATATCCTCCTATACTTTTCTCTCCGTTTGAACTATAATAAAATGTTATTCCATCTGTGTGCAAAAATGGACATATTTCATCAAATTGAGAATTTATAGAAGCTCCCATATTGGTAGGTTTAGACCAAGAATTATTCTCTCTTTTGCAAACCCACAAATCTTCTCCTCCATAACCACCAGATTTATTGCTAGAGAAAAATAAATTTTCTCCATCCTCTGTAATCATTAAACTTGAAATATTAAATTCAGATAAATCCAAGAATTCTTTCGCATAGGAAAAGTTTTGATTTTTTCTACTGTAGGAAATAGTATTTTTTCCTTTACTATCTTTCTCTCCGTTTGTGAAAAAAACTTTTTCAATATCATCAGATTTTCCAATGGTTATTTGATTTGATGTTGATTTTGAAAATTTTAATAATTTAGATTCCATCCAAGATTCATTTTTTAAATCTTTGTAAATAATATATAGGTCTGTAAAATGGTTGCCGGTATTAATATCAAATATTTCTTCATTTTGTTTCCCAGACCTAGTTCTATTCGATGAAAAAACAATAGTATTTCCATCTCTAGAAACTTGAGGGTTGAAATCATCGTAGGAAGTATTTGTGTTTTTAAATTCATCTAAAATTATGTGATTATTACTGTTGTCGGCAACTATTTTTTCATTTTCACACCACTTTATTAGTTTTTCATTTTCACTTTTCAAATAATGTTTCTTAGATGCTAATTCTTTGAATTTTTTCAAGAATATAATTGCTGAATCTTGAAATCCATTTATATGATAAGATTTTCCTAAATAAAAATTTGCTTCAATTGGAGCTGTAGTAATTGTGTTGTCAAAGGGGGAGTAATTTTTATTGATTTTTTTTGCAGCAATTTTTAAATATTTCAAAGATTCTAATTTAGAATTAGAAGACTCTAAAAGGCACAAACCAGTTTTATAATTAGTATTTGCATTTTTGGGCTGTTGCTTAACAATTTCCAACCACAGATCTTTTGCAATGGAATATTTTTTTTCAATCATTAATTGATTGGCACCTTGAATTTTGAGGTTTAAATCTTTAGAATTTTGGCTATGTACTATTGAAAAAGAGAGTAAATAGATAAGATAAAAAAGTATTATTTTTTGAAGCCTTTGCATTTTATAAGGCTCTATTTATGTCAAAATTCTCTAGGTAATCAGCAACCTTTCTAACAAATTGCCCTCCTAAAGCTCCATCAATATTTCTATGGTCGTAGGAGTGTGATAAAAACATCATATGTCTAATTCCAATTAAATCTCCAGAGTCTGATTCGATAACTGCAGGCTTTTTCTTTATTGCTCCAAGTGCTAAAATTCCACTTTGAGGTTGATTAATAATTGGTGTTCCCATTACGTTTCCAAATGTGCCAACATTAGAAACTGTATAAGTCCCACCTGAAATTTCGTCAGGTTTTAATTGACTTAATTTTGCTCTGTTGGCCAAGTCATTTACAGTTTTAGCTAAACCTACAAGATTTAGTTGATCTGCATTTTTAATTACTGGAACAATTAAGTTTCCAGAGGGTAAAGCAGTTGCCATCCCTATGTTAATATTGCTTTTAACGACAATGTTATCCCCATCGATTGAAGAATTCACTAATGGATAATCTCTTAGTGCTTTGGCAATTGCTTCAATAAATATTGGAGTAAAAGTTAACTTTTCACCTTCTTTTTCTAAAAAATATTTTTTTGTTTTATTTCTCCAAAGAACAAGATTTGTAACGTCTGCTTCTACAAATGATGTTACGTGAGGAGCAGTATTAACAGAATTTACCATATGGTCAGCTATTAGCTTTCTCATTCTATCCATTTCAATAATTTCATCTTGGCCACTGATAGTATGTATAGTTTTTGGAGTATTTATTATAGGTTGGTTGGTCTTGGCAATAGCTTCATTAGAATTTAATTTTTTTCCAGAATTAACATAATTTAAAATATCTTTTTTAGTAACTCTTTGATTAGCCCCAGTACCATTAATAGACTCTAATTCTTCAAGAGAAATTCCTTCTTTGGATGCAATGCTTTTAACCAATGGAGAATAAAATTTATTTGAATTATTAAAGTTGTTTTGAATTTCAACTTTGGCAGTATTTATTAATGGTTCTAATATTTCTTGCTCCACTTTATCTTCTATTTCTTCATTTGAAATAGCTGGTTCTAATGGTGGTGTATTTTGACTCTCAGAACTTGCTTCAGAATCAATAATTGCAAAAACTGATCCGACTTCAACAACATCTCCTTCATTAAATAAAACTTTTTTTAAAATGCCAGAACATGGGGCAGGTACTTCAGAATCAACTTTGTCCGTAGCTATTTCAACAATTGGTTCGTCCTCTTGAATTGCATCTCCTACTGCTTTTAACCATGTAGTAATGGTTGCTTCCGCAACGCTTTCTCCCATTTTAGGTAATTCTACTTTAAATTCTGCCATTCTATTTTAAGTCTTTCTTTTGGTTTAAAATGCAAAAATAACTTTATTTAGGATATTAATAAACAAGATTTTAATTCCTAGTATAATTTAAAAATATTTTTTAAAAAAATCTTGCTATCAAGAATCAAGTTATAATCTTTGGCATAAATAATATTTATTTTGTCAATAACTTCTTCTTCCATATTTTTTTCAATATCCACTATCGAAAAAACACCTGTTTTGATTTTTGGGAGTTTATTGTTCAAAGAGGAATGTTCGTAACCTATCCATGTCTTATCACCTGTTAATACCCATTTAATATTTTTCAATGCTTTTAAATAGTTTTTAAATAATATTCCAAAAATTGGAGAAAATATAATTAAAATAAAAGCTGTATAGATGTCAAAATTTCTTTTTTTCCGAATATTTTCTATGCTATTTATATGGTTAAGTTCTGTAGTGAAATATGTGTCATTAGTATAAATAGATTGACTACCTATAATAAATTGAGTTTTCTCTGGAATTATTTTAAAATCTATATTCTTCTTAGAGTTTACCACCGCCATTGAATAGATTATATTTTGTGCGCTAATATCTTTGGCACAGAAAATTACTTCCGTTATTTTATTAATATTTATGAATTCGTTAAGTTGAGAAATATTTCCATGATAATTTTCTTGGTTATGAGATTTTGTATCCGAAGAAATTTTGAAAATATTTCTAGAACTGTCACTATTAATGAGCATAAGTTTTTCAGTTCTTTGAATTTCTTCAAGTGATCCAACCAATGCTATATTTTTGTGAAAATCTGTAAAACCTTTAAATAGTCCAATTTTTAACAATTTAAATGAAGTTCTAGTAAACAAACTTATTAGTAAACAAGTTAAAGAAGAACCCAAAATAATTGCTCTTGAAAATTGAATGCTTTTTGGCAATAATGCATAGAGCGATAATATGATAATAAGACCAGTCAAATTTCCCTTAAAAAGATTAGAATATTTAACTGGAGGTCTTTGGTTCCCAAACAAACTATTACAAATTGTCCATATTAAAGCATATATTGGAATGATGTATTTTATTGTTCCTTCTGGGAAGGAAATTCCAGAATAGTTTTGATAGAGGGAGGAAATCCCAAAAATAAAACCATTAAAAAAAATAAAATCCATAATTGGTAAAATCCATCTTTTTAAAACTCTTTCTACAAGTGCAATTGTTGCCCTGAAATAAATGGCAATATTTATTAGCTTAGAAAATGTTTTAACGTGCTGTTTGGAGAAATGTTTTTCTGCAAAAATCACCATTGCCTTGTAAAAAACAAATACATAATTGACCGAGCTTTTCTTAGTGCTCTCCCCTTTATAATGAATTATGTTTGTATTTGAAAAATAGTAATTTTCATATCCCCCTTCTTTAATTCTGTAGGACAAATCTATGTCCTCTCCATACATGAAAAATGTTTCATCTAATAAGCCAACTTCGTCTAGTACTTTCTTTCTAATCATCATAAAGGCACCAGAGAGAACATCTACTTTGTGATTTTCATTTTGTGAAAGATATCCAAGATGGTATTTGCCAAATGTTTTAGAATTTGGAAATAAAGAAGATAACCCAAAAATCTTATAAAATGCAACACTAGGTGTTGGTAATCCTCTTTTAGATTCTGGAAGAAATCTTCCATTTCCATCATACATTTTAACTCCTAAAGCACCTGCATCTTCATTTTTGTCAAAAAACTCTAGACATTTTCTTAAGGAGTCTTCTTGAATAACAGTATCCGGATTTAGTAATAAAATATTGCTCCCTTTTGCAATCTTTATTCCTTGGTTATTTGCAACAGAAAAACCAGTATTTTTTTTGTTGGCTATAAGTACAATTTCGCTAAACTTATTATTTATAAGGTTTAAAGAACCATCTACAGAATTGTTGTCTACCACTATAATCTCCCCCTCAATTCCTACTAAAGCTTTTTTAACAGATATTAAGCATTGTTCAAGAAAGTGTTTTACATTATAATTTACTATGATTACCGATAGCTCCAAATTTATTAGTTTGTAATATTTGTTTTATAAACAGATCGGTCCAACAAAGACTTGCCAAGAGTTAGTTCGTCAATGTATTCTAGTTGATTACCTACCCCAATTCCTCTTGAAATTAGTGTAATATTTACATTTGTATCCTGAAGTTTTCTATACAAATAAAAATTAGTTGTGTCTCCTTCCATAGTCGCTGGAAGAGCTAAAATAATTTCTTTTGTACTCTCCTTAACAATTCTTTCTTTTAATTCATTAATTTTTAAATCATTTGGACCTATTCCATCCATTGGGGAAATTACTCCCCCAAGAACGTGGTATTTACCATAAAATTGTTGAGTGCTTTCGATTGCAAGAAGATCCCTAATGTCCTGAACAACACAAATTAGTTCTTCTGATCTAGATGGATTTCTACATATCTCACATATTTTTTGTTCTGTAATATGGTAACAATCACTACAAAAATTAAGATGCTCTTTTAAGCTTAGAAAAGCTTGGGTGAAATCTTTTACTTCTTTTTCGCTCTGGTCTAAAAGATGAAGTACCAGCCTTAATGCAGATCTTTTTCCAATTCCAGGAAGACTAGACATTTGTTCAACAGCATCGTTTAATAATTTAGATTTAAAATCCATATTGCTAATTTAAAAATGCTACACCAAACTATGCACTAATTCT
>Ga0233444_10003883_pt1 | contig 14569 bp, 9 predicted proteins | sample SI_124_October20_6_FD_182792 | JGI IMG/M metagenome (GOLD analysis project Ga0233444, IMG submission 182792) | Seawater microbial communities from Saanich Inlet, British Columbia, Canada - SI_124_October2016_10_MG | ecosystem: Environmental > Aquatic > Marine > Inlet | place: Canada: British...
TTCTTTGTATCTGGCACGAGATACATTGATTATATAGATATCATCTGATTCATGTCCATCTTCTGTTGAACCTGAATAGAATTTAAATTTATCATCTCCTTGGTCTAAAAGTAATTGTTTGTATTGAGCATAAGTTGCTTTAGTTGCTAATGTTGAACTATCATCGTTATCTAATGATACTGAACCACTACCAAATTTGTGTCCATAAGCAACAGCATATTGAACATCTCCTGCAGCTTCGTTATATACATTTGTATAATAGTTTAAACTTGCGGCTGATTGTGAAGAAGAAGTTACGAAAGTAGATAAACTACCAGTATTACCTGTCCAAAGACCAGTTGTTACAACTTCTACTTTACCATTTACTTGGTCAAACTCTCCAAATCTTTTATAGATACCATTTGTGATTTGTCCACCACTTGCACCTAACTTATCTCCACCAGTTAAATACTGATTTATAATTGTTGTTAATTGTTCTGATGTAAGATTTCCTTGATTAGCATCTAAATAGTTTGCCAATTCTTGTGATAAATTTACTCCAGCTTGTCCTTGTATTGTTGCCATATCTCTTTATCCTTTATTAACTTGGTTGTACATATGTAACTGTTACAGGAATAGTTTGAGAACCACCTGTTTCATTACCATATACTGTTATAGTTGTTTGTGTTGTTTGTGTTATATTTGGATTCGGAATAAATGTAAATTGTAATCCCGTCTCTATTGCTGCAGTTGCAGTTATTTCATCTCCTAAGAATGTTGGTGTTGAACTTGCTCCTGCCGATAATCCACTACCTACAACTGAACCTGCATTCTTATTAGAAAGAATAACAGTATATCCACTCTGTGTATTACCACTTGGTGAAGTAGTTGGGGAAAGTTGAACTTGGCCTGAGTTCTGATTTACAGTTATAGAAGGTACACCAAATTCTACTTTTGGAATTTTAGTTGTTCCTTTTGGTAAAGTTACCAATTTATATTTTAAGATTTGAGTTTCATCTGGTGAAGCCTCAGTAATCGGAATCGCTTTGATTGCCGCATCATAATATGCACTTCCTTTTGGATGTGCTGGTTCGTAAAGTGTGTAATCTACCTCATCATCACCTAGTGCGAATTTTGAGATATTTAAACCTTCACCAGATGCTAATTTTTCTCTACCTTTTTTGGTAAGAATTGCATCTACTGTTATTTCTGTGTTATTTAAGTAAGCCATAATTAAATTTTCCTCTTGTTATTCAATATATAAATATAAGTATTTTATAAAAATATATTATTTCTAATCTTTTATTCGTTAATCAACTTCTAAAATTGGTTCTCCACTACCTCTTCCACTATCAGAAACCCTCAATGTATTAGGATTCGTAGTAAATGTTACAACAGGTGAACCACCATCTAAAGTTGTTTTACTTGTTTGCGATGAACCATTAAAAAATGAATTTTCCAATCCACTTGTTAAATCACCAACGTTACTATAATGTGTTTCAAAATTACCATCTAATGGAGTAACTTGTACTATGTTTCCTGCTACGACTGGGTCAGTTGTTTCACTTCCATCTGAACCTGTGAATGGTAATATATTTACAAATTGTTTGTATTTAGTTATAGAAACAAATTCTCTTCCCAATGATTCATCACTTGAATTTATATTCTGTGGTACATCTTCTGAATAAGATTCTTTTAATAAAAATACTTTTACTCTATCTTTTACAAAATTATTATTTTTATCTAATCGTGTTCTAATAGAATGAGAATCTTTTCCATATAATCCAAATCCTAATCTTGATAATGATTCAGCACCCATTCCTATTTGTTGATACGCAGTTGAATCATACGCACCCTGTACTGAACCAGTAAATTGTGCATCTACACTAATACTAATACCACCCATATCAGAACCACTATTTACTGTGATAAATCCTGTCTGATTTATATCATCAGAAGCTGTTATTTCTGATTCATATACATCATATGAACTTGTAACAATTATATCATCTGATGCAGTTACTTCTGCATTAAATGTATTTGTATTACTAACAAGAGAAACTTCTTGTGATGAAGTTATACTTGCTAATATCATATGGTTATCAGAAGTGATAGATATATCTTCTTGAGTATCTACTTCACTAATGTATTGATTATTTTCTGCAGTAGTTGGTTTTAATTCTAATTTACTTCTTTCAAGTATATGTGGTTCAATTAATAATCCACTTATTACTTTTGCTCTACTTGGTATAAGAGATTCTAAAGTAGTAAATAATGATTTATCAATATATCTAACCAACTGTATGTACTCTTGGAAATTTAAATTATATCTATCAAAATAATAATTTCTAAGATTTTTTAGTTTAGTATATGAATCTTTATAATCATCACTTGGGTCTCCAATATAATCATCTATACTAAATGAACCAAGAGATTTCATTATATCCATATTGATTTCTTTTATAGGAGAAAAGAATAATCCTAATTTATTAGAATCAATAGGAGATTGGTCATATGATTTTTTAGTTGCTCTACTTCTATAATTTAAATTAGATTCTAATGTTTGTGTTTCAAATCTAACTTTATTTCCAAAACTAAATCCTGTTTGTGGAACTTTAGCAGTTACTGTTCTTTCGTATGGTTGATATTGATAAGGATACTCAGATACACTTAAGAAATTAGATGCGGTTGCAAACGGCTCGTAAGTGTTTATAACCGAAACATTTTTTATTTCAGTATCAGAATTTCTATCTTTTGGATATTCAAAATCCAATCTTAAAATTAAATCATCTGTTGATGAAGAAACATGGTTACCATCAATTGCATCAGGTAGTAATGTGTGGTTGGTAACTACCGATTCACTCAATGGAGATGTCCATAATCTAAACTCATCTAATGAAGCAGTTAATGTGTTTCCACCAATATATAATTCACTTCCACTATCCCATGCCTTTGTAGTAGTTGTAAGTGTCGTACTTACTTCATTTCTAATTCTTCCTTGAAATCCTTCTTTAACATATAAGTTAAAGTTATCAGATGCACTTCCACTTTCTCTTGAAACTACTATTTGAGTATATTCTTCATTAAATAATGGAGTTAGTGATGTACTTGCAGATTCTTCACCTACTGTTAATTTTACACTTGCAAGTGAACCTGTATTTTTTATAATATCTAAAGACCAATTTGATGCACTTATTATTTGTTGGTCTTGTTTTTGATTTGTGTTTACTCTAACCTCAACTGCGTTTGGAAAAGTTGATGAGTATTCTTTCCAAGGTACTATAATAGAAGAACTACCACTAATATTAATTGAACTAGTTCTATCTTCAAATGTAAAATCAGTTGCTGCACTTTCACTAGATACATCTTGTGGTCCACCAAATTCCATTATAGTTAATAATGATGCAGGTACACCATAACAACTCATTGCAGCGTGTATTGCTCTTTTTGTACCTTTTGTTTTTAATAAATAAGGTAAGTTATTTAGTATTCTTCTCCATATTTCTTGTTGTCTATCTTTACCACTCATTTCAGATGCCTGTGTACCATCTGAGTTCTTTCCAAATGCATATTCCCAAAGTAGTTGTGATTTAACTCCCATATCTGCATCAAATCCTAAAGATTCTAACATATGATAAATTAATTCAGAATTTATACCTCGTTCAAATTTATGTTCTGATTTCTTAGATTGAGAACTTGCTTTTATATGTGAATAGATAACATCAAAATGTTGTCCAATCATATCAAAGAATAAAATAAAATCACTACTATTATTATCATCTTGAAGATGTTGTGGTAAATTATTTACAAATCTTGAAGAGTTTGATTCATCATATGATGATGCATTTTGATAAGTTGAGTTATACCAAGAACTTACATCAGAACTAGATGATAATGCGTTACCACCTGCACCAGGATAAGTTATTCCATCAATTGATGATGAGGTGTATAAGAATTTTTCAAAAGAATCAAATCCTTTTTTAACATTGTTTATTTTTTCAAGAGTTCTTTTTGATTCATTTTGAATTGCAATTGAACTTGTTACCGAACCTGTAATTTGTGTTGATGTTCCACTACCGAAATCAATTAAACTACCTGATACTAAACCATTATATTTTGTTTCGTATGATTCTATAAGTTGTACTTTATAGAAGAAGTTTGCCACTCTTTCTTTTGCTGAAGAGTATTTTACAAATCCTTTCCAGTCTATCTCGTAGTTTTCATTACTTTCTACATATGTTCCCGATTCATCTTCATTAAGTTGAGTTGAAGAAGTAACAAAGTTTATATCTAAATTATCTAATGAAAATTCAGATGATGAAATAAATTGACCTACTACTTCATTAGAAGTAACAGAGCCACTTGCTACTAAATCATCTAGTATCTGATAACCAATATCATCACCAACATCTAAAGTGAAGTTAGGGGTTAACGGCTTACATTCTTTTGTTATATCATCTACAATTGTTATTTGGTCAATTATAGGAATGGATTGTATTTTAGAAATCCATAATTTATCATTTTTACTTATTTGACTTGGAAGTGGTTCATAAAGTTTAAGAACCAACGCCTTTTCTTCATTTATCTTTACGTTTTTATTTCGTTCTTCATCAAATTTAAATTCAGATAAGGTTTCTGTATCAACAGCATATGTTGCAATTAATTCATTTTTACCTTCACCTAAGTGTAAGTAATGAGATAAAAAAGGATTTGTTGGTTCATCAAATATAGTGTTATCTAATACCGAAACAAACGAGTTTCTTAAATCAGATATTACATTATCTCGTCTAAGTGTTAAATCTCCTTTATCAAATATTATATTTATTTTTTCATGTTTACCAAGTGTAACAGAATCTCCTTCTAAATTATATGGTAAAAGTGAAAGTTGTATTTCTTCAATATCTCTATAACCTTTTGATTTAGTAGAAGATGCATACATTTTCTTAAGAACATCTTCTACAATAAAGTTTGCTTTAGTAGTTGGTCCAAACTTTCCTAAATATTGATTTTTTTCTATCTTTCCACCAGCATATATTTCAATGTAATTTGTATTTACAGATTGCCAACTAATTTCAAATGGAACATTATATCCTTGAAAATCAGCTCCCTTAATTGTATTTGGGAAATTTATAATAGTAATATCAGGACCAGGTAAATATTCTTTATTAATAACATTAACATTTATTCTTACCGAATCACCACTACCATTTGATTTTGAAACTGGTTGTAAATATATTGTATAATTACCTACTCCATTATAAAAATCAGAATTTGTTAATAATAAACTACCACTTTTTGATAAACTTCTTGTTGTTTTACCTAAAGTATAAATTACTTCATCTGAATTAGTACTTCTATATGGTATCTTTACATCCTCTTTTGATGATATATTAATTTCTACATTTGTTAAATCAACAACTAGTGATGGTTTAGATGGAGCACTTACTATGTTTATTTTAGAAGTTTTAATAGAAACAGATGTTTCTCCAAGTTGAAGTTCAACTCTCTTATCTAAACATTTATTTGTTTTAGGTGAACGATTATTTGGTTCTATTACAGAGTACGTTATATCATGTGTTGTTTGGGATATACCATTACTAAAAAAATCTACATATGGAATTTCTCCCTTAACACTCGGTTGATATTTAAGTAGTAAATCATCTTCCTCTAATAGTTCTCCTTTAGCACCCCAAGAAGTTGTATAGGTTATATCATTATCTTTAGATAACTCAGTACTAATTTTAATTGAGTATAATTTTTCTGCAGGTGGTTCAATTATTTCTTCACCAGCTCCAAATGAAAATGGTAAATCAACAATGAACATAACTCCAAAATTATTTATACTTTCTATATTTAGTAACTTACCATTTTTTTCTACATAAAAATTATAGTTAACATAAACCACTTCTCCAAGTATAGGATTTGATTTTATTAATTGTTCTTCTATTTTATCAAATCCTAATGGAATACCATTACCAATTTTTATTTGTGCATCTAATCCAATTGCTTCAAAATCATCAAATACAAGTGGTTTTACATCTGCAGCCGTTGTTCCTTTTGTTGAATAAACTTTATAAGTATCTTTAGACGTTTTGTTATTTGCCTTTACAGTATATACTCTAGGTGTTAGTAATTGTGGTCCTGAGAGTACTTCGTAAGTTGGAGTGTTACCCGCTGAATTCGGATTGCCTTCCATACCAGAGGATTCTATACCATTTATACAAATCTTTGCATTTTTTTCAGTAGAAGAAATATTTACTCTTAATGCCTGATAGTTTGCACCATAGGCCGATTTTAGAAAATCATATGATTCTAATCCTGGTGTAGATATTACACCTGATGTAGAAACTCTAGTTCCATCTTTAGTTGTAGTAACAGGACCTTGAGCTTTTCCCGAACTGATTAGTGCTCTATCAGATGGCCCTCCACCAGATACGATTGGAATACCGTTGTTTTCAACAACTTCATCGGTAAATCCTCTATCGGTAGAAATTCCTCTAACACCACTATTTCGATATTTACTACTTGCTGCCATTATCTAAAAGTCCTTGTATCTATTACTATTTGTTCTGATGTAACTTCTCCATTTGGTCCTGTACCATATACAGTTGTAAGTTCTTGTCCGCCCTCAACTGAATCATATTTTATATCTGGTCTAGGGTCAACTCCTATTACAATATCAGATGCCCCACAATCTCCTTGTTCAACTATTTTTACATTTTTACCAAGCCATCCTAATGGTGGTACAACTGAATCTTTCTGTGCACAAAATTGAGTTGAATCACCTGGTCCCAGTTCTTCACTTATCGCCAATACATCACTATCATTCATATATGATACTTGTACACGATTCACTCGGCCAAATCCTGTATAATCATTAGCATCATCTACAAATAAATTTGTCACCAAATATTGTTTGTAAGTGGTTGCAGTTACTCTTACTTTTGCATATTCTCGAATATCTCCATCAAATGTTATACTATCTTTTTGATATCTTATTTTTATTGAGTCATATTCTACTCCAACTTTAGATTGAGATACTCCATTTTCATCTATATAATTAATAGTACCTTCAAATGACCAAACATAATATATTTTAGTAACACTTGACATATCTTCATATTTACACGAACCATCATCTATTGTAGCCAATGGATTGTAGTTTAAAGAAGTTGGGTCTGTACATCCTGATATTGATTCGTATTTACATGAACCATCATTTATATTTGCGTTTGGATTATAGTTTAAAGATGTTGGGTCTGTACAACCATATACATCTCCTATTATTTCATCAGGTTCAGTTGTATCGTATATTGATTCTGATGTTGTTGTTTTTAAAATACTTTTAAGTTTATCAATTGTTATTTGTTGTTCCTTTGTTAGAATATTATTTTGTTGAATATCTCTTTTAGGTAAATAAAAATCAATACAAGAAATTATACTCTGTTCAATATCTCTTTGTAATTCTGATATTGATAAAGTAATACAACTTGATTCATCTTTAATTGGTTTGCCATAATTTATATCTGATACTTTCCAATTTCTATTTTGTGCATAGTAAGTCATTGATTCAATAACTTTACTTCTAACTCTATTAATGAATATTTCAAAATTTTCTATTTTAAATTCTTTTTGAATTAACTTAATATAGTTTTCACCATCAGTAATTTTTCCCTTTATACTTTTAAAATTAGAAAATATTTTTTCAAAATCTAAATTATTAATATAATCGGTAATATAATAAATTACATCATCTCTAAATGTTTGATTATCTACAAAGTTTGAATATCTTTTTTCTAAATCTGTATTTAGTTTAGTTGAACGATTTGGTAATATTCTTATTTCTGTTCGTGATGGTGATATTTCGTGTATCCATAAGTTATTTCCATCTAAAGAATCTATTCCAGCTCTCCTATTTAATAAGGTTACTTGAGTTTTAAAAATACCATTAGAATATCCCGCCTCTCTTACAAGTTTTTCTATATCAACTATAAATTCAGAAGTTCCATTCTTTTTCGTAGTTTCTAAACTTTCTGTTAGAATAAAGTAATCTTTTATATTTACATCATCTATACTAATGTATCTTGCTAATTTTCCATCATCTCCTTGGGGTAATTGATTATCATTTGAATCGTACAATATAAATTCAATCATATCAGAACACCCTAGTCCAAAGTTAGATTTAGATATTTCCTTTTCAAATATCTTTCTATCCTCAGTTTCTACCAAGTATCCTTTTCTATCAATTATATTTTTAAAATCCTTTATTGCCATTAGTTACCTTTACCGCCGTTTTTAACTTTTCTATAAAATCCAATTGGAATATCAAATACATCCTCACCAATTGTAAGTTGTAAATTATCAGTAAACCATTTTTTTCTACCACCAAACTTACTACCTCTAAGGTTTCTTATTTTTGATGCGTTCAATGTTGCAACACCAGCAGTTTCTCCACTTCTTGCAGGGATTGTTCCTGTTGCTTGAGAAAAAGCAAATACAGGGTTTCCACTATATCCAGATTTTGGTGTTACTGTTACTGTCCAATTTAAAGGTTCTTCTGTTAAATTATATATGTTCATTGTTTGACCATTTGGCCAACCACTACTCTTTCTTTGTGATAAAAATACTAGTGCACCTTGAGCTGCCATATCAGCTGGAGAGGTTACTGCATCTTCAGGTACTTTCCATCCAGCATTACGAGTTTGTCCGAATCCTCCTGGTAAACCTTGTATAGATAATGCCGCAATTGTAGCTTGTGATTCTTCTTCAGCTTCTTCTATCTGGTCTTTTAATTTAAGTTGTTCTTGTAAACTTAATTTCTGTGCCTGTAAACCTCTTACTTGGGCTTCAAGAGATACTCTTTCAATTCCCTCTTTAGTTCCTTTTATAATTGAGTTCTGAAAATCTGAAAGAAGTGATACATAACGAGTATTTATTGCAGATGAATTATTTTCTGCAGCTGCTCTCTGTATTTCAACTGAATCTAATAGTTCTAATAATGATTCTAGTTCTGCAGTAAGTTTTGTAGTTACTCCTACTTCTTCTTCGTATAATTTTCTCCACTTAGCTACTTGTTTTCTTAAATCTTCTATTTCAAGTAATTTTGCATCATATTTTGATTTAAGAATATAAGGTCCTTTGTTTGGTTTTTTCTTTTTTATAAGTTCATCAACCTTTACATCAAGTGCCTTCTTTAATTCATCTTCATTATATTTTGGTTTTTCAACATAACCACTTGTTTCTCCTGCAAAATCAGTTTGGTTTTCATTAGGATTAACTAATTGTGGATTTGCTAAATCTTCTTTTGTTTTATCAAATTTTCTTTTTACTATTGAAGATGATTTAGGTCTTTTTTGTTTTCCATCTTTTTTAGACACAAGAATATTACCATTAGAATCTTTTCTAATAGCATTTGAACCTTTCTTAACAAGTTCATCTATTCTAAATCTATCCTGTAATCCCATTTATTTATTCTTCAACGATGAAAGTCAATTCTTTATCAATAAAGTATTCAATTACACCATCTCTATTTGTTTTTATTTCAATATAATAGTTTCTATTAATTTCCCAACTATCTAAATTTAATTTAAAGTAATTACCATTTGAATCACAACTAACTTTTGTATAATCACTAAATGGAACTACAACTTCATGTGTAATTGCATCTTTTATTTGATAATATGTTGTAGATGGTAAAAAATATACATCTGTATATGAGTATTCATTGGTGTATGTTTTAAGAGGATATTTTTCTCTACCAAAAACTCTAATCGTAGGTTTACTTCCTCGTTTATATATACTTTTTAATCTTTTAAACGTTACATGAATATCATCAGCGGTAAGTTCTGTTAATGAACCAGTAGAGAATGAAGAATCATCCCAACCAATTCTTAGTTTAGGTTGGTATATTGTATTTGTTTCTTTTGAGAAGAATTTTAATTGTCCATAATCAGTTGTATTGTTTTCTAATGATGAATCATGTTTTAATATGAATCCATTATTTGGCAATGAACCACTAATCCAATTAGTTAATGGAGTAATAACGTTCATATTAATATCACTTGATTCGTAGTTAAATGATTGTGTAGCATACGAACCGGTATACCACATACCACCTTTACCATTATATGAACCAGAACTATCCAAAGATGCAGAACCAGGTAACCAAGATGAATTAGTATTTCTTTTATTCCAAGTTACACCCTCTGTTGATATTTCATCAAACCTTGTTCCTATACCCATATCCCAAGATTGTGATACAGCATATGCATATATTGAATAATTTGTAGGTATCTCTAGTGATTCACATTCATGAATAATTAATTCAGCTGAACTCATTGTTACATCTCCACTTGCAATGGAAGAAGATAATTCTGTTGTGTTAAACTGAATAAGTGACCTTGATACATCTTTTAAATTACCATAATAAACTTTGGATACTTCAAGTATTTCATCAAATCCTGTGTTTTGTTTTGGTTGTTGTAAGTAAATTGTTGCATCTTTAGATGCTGTTACGAAATGATACATTATACAACTCTCCCTCTTATATCTTTGTTAGGATACTTTACTTCAAATACAGAAGGGTCTAAAGATGGATAAACCATTTTACCTTTAGTTGCCTCTTGTATGTTATATGAGTTAGAAGAATAGTTTCCTAAACACTTGTTAGTAATTTCACATTTTGGTACAGATTGTACTCCTTCAATTCCTGCAATTAATAATTCTATTTCAGAAATGTTTATTGGCATATTAAAAGTCCAATTATCAATATCAAAGTAATTTGATAATTCATTTTGAACTCTTGTTAATACTTCTCTTTTATTATATCCACCATAAACTCTTATTTCAAAATCTACTCCGATATTAATAATAAATCCATTTATAATATTAATACCATCTGTTAATAATCTATATTCAGATAAATATGTTTTTAGGTTTTCTTTTATACCACGATTTAAAGTACTTAATTGTTTATCTTGATTATAACCAAGTAAATATAAATTTATAGCAAATGGATTATTTTTTTCGGTTACAGAGTTCTTTTTATTTTTAAGAAACTTTTGTAATCTTTCTTTAATATCAATTTCACTATCTGATTCAGTTTCTTTTAATGATAAAACTAAATTAGTAAATTCTTCTAATGAATCAGGATTAGAAAGAATAGATGCCGGTGAGTTATTATCCAATTCCCCATCAGGTGCACAATATGCCTTTGCAACCGCACCATATTTAGATGGCATTGATAATGCTCTTACTTGATAATCTTTTCTAGTTACTGCTCTATTTTGAGAACCGAAGTTTGCTAATGCATTTTCTCTAATTTCTTCTATCGTATCTGCACCTTTACCACCAGTTGCAGCTTCTTCATTATCAACCGCTACCGAATTTACTGTTGTTCGATATAACCCTCTTTCTTCTGATGTAAATGAATTTCTATCTTCATCAAAATCAATTGTTTCAATTTGTACTAATTCACCAACTCCAACATTTGATTCAACACCACCACCTACTAAGTAAGATACTGTAAATTCACCTGATGGTGCTTGACCATATGATTTTGTTTTTAAGAAATTAGAAGGGTCAAATGAATCTCCTAATCTATCAATTGAATTATTTAATCCCAATCCTACGTTTTTGAAATTTGGTATTAGAGTTTCATCTCCTGATGTTGAGTTTCCTCCACCAAAAACAAGAGATGTAGAATTATTTTCATTTACCTTTGTAGTAAATCTACGAGATGTTTTTATTACTTTTAATACGTTTGAAGCCTGTTCTTTAAATTGTGATAAATCTTTATCAGTTATATCTGATGTTGGATAATCAACATAAACCATTTCTTGTGCAAGATAAGGTACATTGTACCACTTGTTTCCATTAGAATCCCTTACATCGTAAATATCAATTATATTATCATTTCCTAATTCTATCTTAGAAAACTGCTTAGGTGTATTACCAAAATCAAATGTTATTTGTTTTAGTTCTGCAGATATTGCCTTTACATATTTTTTTATAAGATATTGAGTAGGTGCTCCTTCATTTGAATTATATACACTAATCTCTCTATCGGTATCATCTGCAAAATCTAAAATTTCAGTACTTCTGAAAATAGTTCCTGTTGAACTTGCTCTTACAGACATTCCTTCTTTTATTCTAAGGTAATATTTTGAATCTGGTTTAATTTCATCACCTGTTCCTGTTGATGGAACTACTTGGTAAACTGCTAAGTTAGTTATTGCAGGAGAACTTACCTTTGGTTTATACCCTAAGTATTCAGATAATGCTAATACATTCTTCTTATCTTCTGCATATAACATCATTGATTCTTTCAATGAATCATCTACATAATAAGATAATACATCACCAACATAAGATGCCATTTCAATAAACATCATACCAGGTGAGGATTCATTAAAATCAGAATAAGTTTGTGGAAAATATGTTTTTGCGTAATCAATTAGGTTTTCTCTAAAACTTGAGAAATCCTTATTAAGATATTTTATATCTCTTCCCTTATTACTTTTAAATGATGAATTTAATGCCATTTATTTTATCCCTCTAATGTAAATGTTACTTCTTGTGATTCAAATTGACTACCGATAGTAAAAGTTATACTCATTTCTGCTCTATGTTTATCTTTCATTTCATCAGTCATCTTAACATCAATAGAATCAATGTTTATATATGGTAACCAAGAATTTACACTATTTGTTATTGTTTGTTCTAACTTAGTTGATAAATCATCAGTAAGTTGTTCAAATAATAATTCATGTAATCCTGTTCCAAAGTTTGGTTGAAATATTCTTTCTCCCTTTCTTGTTAAAAGTAAATTTTTTAAATTACTTTTTGCTTGTTCAAATGAATTAAATGCCTGAGAAAAATATCCTGTATTACCTCGTTGTACAGGCAAAGTAATACCATACGCAAAGTTATTAAACTCTTTGGTATCCTTTACTATTTTTTTATCAAGAATATAAGCCACTATTTACTCCCTATCTTTTAAACTTTTTTACAAGTGCTGAATTATCTCTATTTAATATTTTATCAAGACCAGGTAATCCTGTTCGTACACCAAGTCCTGTTTTATTTGGTTTTGTTGCAACATCACCATATCCCATTTTATGAGCCATCTGAGTTTTTAATCCTCCAACTCCAGCTCCAGCTCCTTGAGAAGTAAACTCAACAGTTTTATCCATACTCTCTTGGATTGGTTGTTGTTGTGGTAGATTATCTAATACTGATTTACCTCCACCTGGTGTTGAACTTCTCTGTGCTTTTGAAAAGGGTTCTGTTTGATTTAAAACTTCATTCAATATTGGATTGTTTGAAAGTTTTTTTGTTGGTGTTGTTGCTCGTTCTTGTTCTAACGCAAGTTCTACTTGTTGAAAAGGGTCTATGCCTTTACTAACGACTTGCGTAGAGGGAGGAGCAACACCCCCCTTCACCTCTTTTAATCTTTTATTTACTTCCTCTGCCAATATCTTTGGAAAAGTTTTCGATAAAAAGCGTTCTTGTTGTTTGGCAGTTTCTACCTCAACAAGAGTCTTTATTACTTTTATTAATTGTTTGTTGTTCATTTTCAATTATGTTTATCTTAATATAAATATATGTAGTTTAATTTTATGGTATTGTCCAACCCTTCCATTCTACTATACCTGGTAAAGAAACTAAAGCAATACCAGCTGGGTAAAGAGATGTTGTTTGATATATACCCTCTATTGTTGTAAGATGTATTTTTAGTTTACTAATTAATCTATCTATAAAAACTTCACTATTATCTACTGGAAATATTTCTCCTATCTTTTTCCATTCACCAGGATTAGTACATATTGATTTTTTTGATTCAATATTTTGTACAGCTCCTTTTGGTATTTGAATAGGTGGAATTGGAGTCATTAATTCCGCCGCTGTCCAATAGGCCAATACACCATTACCTATATCATCTATAAAATTATGATTACCATCTTGTACACCCAATGCCGTTCTACAAGCTAATTTAATCTGCATTTCCATATCATCTATTTTGGGTTTATCAATTGGTATTTCATTTAGTGTTTGTTTACCAGTTGAAACAACTTGATTATATTGTTGTGTTAGAAATTCTGCAAAATCATCATAAGATTCTACTTCATTAGATACATTTACAGATTCACCATTAACAATAGTTTGTCTTTGCATATATCTTAACATATTGTTTTTAAACTTATCCCAAGACATAATATTTACTCCGTATAATTAAGTGTGGAAAGAAAATCATTTAATTTTGATTTTATAGAATTAAAATCAGAACGATTATTTGGGCCCATTGCAGTCGGTCCAGCTGGAGTTGAAAATATTTGTGCATTAATTGTATCAATGAGTTCTTCCATTAATTCAACCAATACCTGTCCTCTAACTAAAGGTTCTTTTCTTAAAGATGGTTGACCGGTTGTTGGGTCTGGTTTACCTGTTGGTGTATCACCATTTATATCTGTGTTCAGATATATTTCTCCAACTCCACCAAGTATTTTAAAATCGTTATCATTGGTAGTAATTAAAACATCTCCATTGAAGTCCATATCAGCTCCATCTAATCCATTATCAATTGTTAATT
>Ga0233444_10003889_pt1 | contig 14555 bp, 15 predicted proteins | sample SI_124_October20_6_FD_182792 | JGI IMG/M metagenome (GOLD analysis project Ga0233444, IMG submission 182792) | Seawater microbial communities from Saanich Inlet, British Columbia, Canada - SI_124_October2016_10_MG | ecosystem: Environmental > Aquatic > Marine > Inlet | place: Canada: British...
GCATTGATAGGATTATTTATTTTGCTGGATGGCCAGATAAAATCAATCCAATTTTTGGATCCGTTAATCCAGTAGCATCTTCCCATTTTAATTTTACTATTTTAGAACCAATGGGTGTAGTAGGAATACTTGCTCCAGAAGAAAACTCTTTATTGGGATTAGTATCTTACATAATTCCAGTTATTCTTTCTGGAAATACATGTGTTACCATAGTTTCTGAAAAACTACCATTATGCGCAATTTCTTTAGCCGAAGTAATTTCTAATTCTGATGTGCCTAACGGTGTAGTTAATATTATAACTGGAAGTAAAGACGAACTAGCTCCGCATCTGGCCCAACATATGGATGTAAATGCACTTGGAATCAACATAGACAATAAGGAATTAAAAAATCAAATGTTTTTTCAAGCGTCTAATAACTTAAAAAGAGTAGTGGATGTATCAAAACACAAAATAGAAGATAGTAGTTTTGAATCTCCATATATTGTCAAAAAATTTATGGAAGCAAAAACAACTTGGCACCCAATAGAAAAAGATTTCACTTCCACCAATAATTATTAGTATGGAAATTAGTAAAAAAAGACATTTGGCCAAGACATTTACTTGGAGACTTACGGCAACTCTTACAACTATGGTTATTGCTTGGCTAGTAAGTGGAGATCCATTAACAGGATTAACCGTAGGAGGAATTGAATTTTTTGTTAAAATGCCAATTTATTATTTTCATGAGAGAATGTGGTATAGATCTAATTTTGGATTAAGTGGAAGAAGCAAAGGAAAATAATTGGCTAAAGATTGCCAAAGAGGCTGCTAAAAAAGCTGGAGAGAAAATACTTCAAATTTATGGGGATGAATTTTCTGTAAGTTATAAAGAAGACAAATCTCCTTTAACTATAGCTGACCAAAAAGCAAATGATATTATCGAAAGCTATTTGTTAAAAACCAATATCCCAATTTTAAGTGAGGAAGGTAAACTAACGGAATATAAGGATAGGAAAAATTGGAAATTACTTTGGATTGTAGACCCCTTGGACGGGACCAAAGAGTTTGTAAAAAGGAATGGAGAGTTCACAGTTAATATTGCTTTGGTTAAAAATGGAAAACCAATATTAGGAGTTATTTTTGTGCCAGTTAAGGGGTGGTTGTACTATGGCTCTTCTAATGGATCTTATAGAGAAATAAATGAAAAAAAAGTCAAGTTACCTTTGGACAATAAATCAACTAATTTCAAAGTAGTTGGAAGCAGATCTCATCAAAGCCCAGAAACTAAAGAATATTTTATTGATATAAAAAAAAGAAAAAAAAATGTTGAAATTGTCTCTATGGGAAGCTCCCTTAAGATTTGCTTGGTAGCAGAAGGAAGTGCAGATATTTATCCTAGATTTGCTCCAACTATGGAGTGGGATACAGCAGCTGGACACGCAATAGCTAAATATGCAGGAAAAAAATTAATAGATTTAGAGACCAAAATAGATATGATATATAATCGTCCAATTTTAACAAATAACTGGTTTATCGTAAAATGAAAAAAAAAATAGCATTAATTACAGGGATTACGGGCCAGGATGGCGCCTATTTAGCAGAACTATTGTTGAATAAAAATTATGAAGTTCACGGGATTAAGCGAAGATCTTCTTCTTTTAATACGGCTAGAATAGATCACCTTTATAAAGATAAACATAAGAAGGACGTGAATTTTTTCCTTCACTATGGAGACTTAACAGATTCTACTAACCTAATAAGAATAATTCAGGAAGTTCAGCCCCATGAGATTTACAATCTTGGAGCACAGTCTCATGTTAAAGTTTCTTTTGAGGTACCTGAATATACTGCAAATTCAGATGCTCTAGGAACCCTAAGAATTTTGGAGGCAATAAGAATTCTAAAAATGGAAAATAGAGTTAAGTTTTACCAGGCATCTACATCTGAACTTTATGGAAAAGCTCAAGAAATTCCACAATCAGAAACCACGCCATTTTATCCAAGAAGCCCATACGGAGTTGCCAAATTATATGCTTATTGGATTGTTAAAAATTACCGAGAGGCTTATGGTATGTTTGCTTGTAATGGAATTTTATTTAACCATGAAAGCCCACTTAGGGGAGAAACTTTTGTAACTAGAAAAATCACAAGAGCTGCTTCTAAAATTAAACTTGGACTACAGGAAAAACTTTACCTAGGGAATTTAAACGCTCAGCGAGATTGGGGACATGCAAAAGATTATGTGGAAGGAATGTGGAGAATGCTTCAGCATGAAAAGCCAGAAGATTTTGTTTTAGCAACTGGTAAAACTACCACCATAAGAGAGTTTTGTAATTTATCGTTCAAGGAGCTAGGAATTGATATAATATGGAAGGGAGAGGGAGAAAACGAAGTTGGAATTGACCAATCTTCTAATAAAGTAATTATTTCAATAGATAATAATTACTACCGTCCAACGGAAGTTGATTTACTTATCGGAGATGCTTCAAAAGCCAAAAAGCTACTAAATTGGGAACCTAAATATGACTTGGAATCTTTAGTAAAAGAAATGGTGAATGCAGATTATAATCTTTTTCAGAAAAAACTTAAAAAATAATGGCACTTTCTAAAAGTTCTAAAATTTATGTTGCTGGCCATAATGGAATGGTTGGTTCTGCAATAGTTAGAAAATTAAAGTCTTTAGGACATAACAATTTAGTTCTAAAATCTTCTAAAGAATTAGATTTAAGAAATTCAGAAGACGTAACTAGTTTTTTTAAAAAGGAAAAACCAGAATTTGTTTTTTTAGCAGCTGCTAAAGTTGGTGGTATTTTAGCCAACAGTAACTATAAGGCAGATTTTATCTATGATAATTTAACAATCCAAAATAATATTATAAAAAGTGCACACCTTTTCAATATTGAAAAACTACTTTTTTTAGGATCTTCATGTATATATCCAAAAAATGCTCCTCAACCAATAAAAGAAGAGTATCTATTAACCGGACTTTTAGAAACAACCAATGAGCCCTATGCAATAGCTAAAATTGCAGGGTTAAAAATGTGCCAATATTTTAGGGAACAATACGGATGTAACTTTATATCCATAATGCCCACAAATTTATATGGTACAAATGATAATTTTGATCTTAAAACTTCACATGTTTTACCAGCGTTGTTAAGAAAGTTTCACGATGCAAAGCTTAACAATGAAAACAAAGTAGAAATTTGGGGAAGCGGCAATCCTAAAAGAGAATTTTTACATGTAGATGATCTTGCAGATGCATGTGTTTTTTTAATGAATAATTACAATAAATCTGAAACTATAAATGTTGGAACTGGAGAGGATATTTCAATTAAAGATTTAGCACTTTTATTAAAAAAAATCACTGGATTTAAAGGAGATTTAGAATGGGATTCTTCCATGCCAGATGGAACTTACAGGAAATTATTAGATGTTAGCAAAATCCATAATTTACAATGGAAAGCTAAAATTAGTCTTACAGATGGTATTAAATTAACTTATGATTGGTATAATAAAAACCATGTTGTCTAAAAAAACAATTTTTAAGCACGCTGTAATTTATGCTAGCTTTTGTATTGTTAACCCTTTTATTGCCCAAATTAAAAACAAAAGTTTTTCTTCGAATTATATAATTTCATATAATAAAGTCTCTCATAGTTCCATCCAGCCTTATTTAGAATCTAGTCAATATTTTCTAGACAGTACAACAACAAATGATAGAACTAAGCTAGGAAATAAAATATTTGAACATAGTTTATTGAATGTCAAGCAAGAAGACATTCATATTACAGCAGATCCTCTTTTTAATTTTACTCTTGGCCCTGTAAATAACGATTTGAATTATAGGTATTATAGCAACGTAAGAGGATTTAGAATTTCAGGAGATTTAAGTAGTAATTTTTCTTTTGAAACTAGATTTTATGAAAATCAATTTTTTTATCCGTTGTATCTTCAGGAGAAGTCTAGCCAAAGGGCAAATCCACAAATGGGGGTTGATGGAATAGCATATGGAATTGGCAGAGCAAAACGTTTTAAGGAAAATGGCCACGATGCAAGTTTGGCAAATGGATATTTAAGTTTTTCTCCAATTTCAGAAATCAATTTTCAAATTGGACACGGAAGACATTTTTTTGGAGATGGATATCGGTCTTTATTAATTTCAGATTATGCTCCTGACTATCCTTATTTAAGCGGACAGTATTTTCTGTTTGATAAAAAAATTCTTTACATACATGTTACTTCGTGGATGAAAAACCTAGAAAGAATACCGGCTGCTTCCACTCCAGAAGCATTATTTATTCCAAAGTCAACAAGTTTTAATCAATTATCTTTTTCTCCCAACAAAAGGTTTTCAATTTCTTTATTTGAAGGTGGTGTCTATAAATCATTTGACGCTCAAAAAGGTGAAATTAATCCAAATTTGAGTTTCTATTTGCCAATAATGGGAACAAAAGCAATAGATGCAGATACTACCAATAATATTATTTATGGATTTAATTGGTCTTTTTTATTTTTTGATAATATCAAGATATACAATCAAATAGCATTTAAATCTTTGTCTTTTTCTAGTGGGTTTCAGTTAGGAATTAAATGGTTAAATCCATTACAAATTTCTAATTCTTTTTTAAATATTGAATGGAATATGGCACCTTCAGGTCTTTATTCTATGAGTCAAGGGCAAATCAACCAAAGTTACTCTCACTTAGGGCATGAATTAGCCCATCCGCTTGGTTCAGGATTCCAAGAATTATTAATAAGAGGACAGTTTTGTTATAAAAACACCTTTTTAAGATTTAATTACAATTATGCAAATTTCATTATAGAGTATAGTGGTAATGAGGTTTTTGAACCTCAAGAAAATTTACTTTTTAGTACTAAGTCTGAAAACAACAGATGGTTTTTAAATACAAATATTGGTGTAATGTTGAATAAAGCAACCAACATGGAAATTTCCATTGGTCATATTTCAAGAATATACAATAGTTTAGCAGAGAATTATATTTTTCTTTCTTGGCGAACTAATTTAAAAAACGATTACTTTGATCAATAAATCTAAATTTTGAGCGGATTATACATACTAATATTTGGTTTTTTTACAGCTTTTATTGTTGTGCTCTTTTCAATGCCATCTCTAATTAAAGTTGCTAAGCTTAAAAATTTAGTGGACTCACCTTTGGAAGACAGGAAGATGCACCGTTGGAGTATTCCAACATTAGGTGGGGTTGTGATTTTTGGTGCTATAGTTTTTTCATATTCACTTTGGTTTCCTGAAAAATATCATTTCATTGATGGAATGCTGGTAAATTTTAAATTTTTAATTTCTTCCTTAATTTTACTCTTTTTTGTTGGAGTAAAAGATGATATTATAGGGACTGCGCCGGTAAAAAAACTCATTGCTCATATAATTGTTGCTTTTATTCTTGTAGTAATGGCAGGCCTTAGAATTGAATCAATGCATGGAATATTTGGCATTGTAAATCCTTTGAGTTTATGGCAAAGTTACTTGTTGAGTATTTTAGCTTATTTAGTTATCATCAACTCAATAAATTTAATTGACGGATTAGATGGTCTTGCAGGACTCGTTTCTTTATTGGCTTCTGTGTTTTTTGGTATTTTATTTTATTATTCTGGTAATATACCGTTAAGTCTTTTAGCTTTTGTTTTGTCTGGCACTATGCTGGGATTTATATTTTTCAACTTTTATCCTGCAAGAATTTTCATGGGGGACGCAGGCTCTTTAGCAATTGGATCGATCTTTTGTGTTTTGTCTATTAATTCAATTAACGAAAGCTATTTATTAGCTCCAATTTGGATTCAAACATTAAATAAAGCAGTTTTAGCTATGAGTATTTTGGCATACCCATTAATTGATACTTTGAGGGTTTTCACTCTTAGAATCTTAAATGATAAATCTCCCTTTACAGCGGATAAAAACCACATACACCATAATTTTGAAAAAATTGGTTTTGGCCATGCGAAATCTTCTTTATCAATTTTTTTTTACAGTCTTACAGTTGTACTTTTTCAATTGTTTTTACAATTATTTTTAAATATAAATAACCCAACTTTATTGTTGTTTATTCAAGTTGTCTTTTCATGCTTAACTATCCTGATTATTTACCTTTTAGCTAAGCTATACATCAAAAAAAGTTGAAAAATATTGTTTTAAATATTGTAGGATTATTAATAGTTTTTAATGTCTTTTCTCAACAATATATTTATGGAGATATCCAAAGCAGGTATAAATTGGAAAAATATATTTGCATTGAAGGTGAAAACCAGCACAGCTTATCCAAGCCTTACCAAATAAATAAGAGCAAAAGTAAGATTTATCAAAAAGGTATTTGGGATTACGCCACTGTTAAGGACTCTTCTAAATTTACTTTTTTGCCTTTTATCTCTTTGCAGGAATCACCAGTGATTTCATACAGTTCAACTAAAATAAATTATGCTACTGGCCTGCAGTTAAATTATTTAAGTTCTAAATTTTTTTATCAGATTAGGATTGGCTTTCAAGAAGGGTTTGTGAATAACGACAGATTTTCTAACAAAAGACCCTATGTTCGTTCAATTGGTTATGTAGACGATACAAATTCCATGTCATTTAGTAAGCCGATATTTCAAGGAGTTATTTCCTATAAGCTCAACAAATATATTTTACTAAGTGCTGGAAATGAGAAAAACACTTTTGGAGACGGATATCGATCTTTATGGCTTTCAGATTTTGCTCCTGCATATCCTTTTATGAAATTAGAATCTACATTTTGGAAAGTCAAATATGTAAACCTTTGGTCATTACATGAAGATCAATATTCAAAGGGATTTTCAAATTTTAAATGGTCATCTTCTCATTTACTAAGTTACAATGTGACTAAATGGATGAATTTAAGTTTATTTGAATCTGTTGTTTGGCAAGACAAAGATACTCTTGTGAATCGTGGTCCAGATATTAATTATTTCAATCCCTTTGTTTTTTTTAGACCTGTCGAATTTGGAATAGGCTCAGCGGATAACTCTCTTCTTGGAGCAGGTCTTAAAATCACAATTGACAAGCGGTTTTTAATTTATTCTAGTTTTATTTTAGATGAATTTTTATTTAATGAGATAAGAAATAGAAATGGGTGGTGGGGAAATAAATATGGCTTTCAAATTGGAATAAAGTCATTTGAACTCTTTAAATTTGATGGGTTATATTCTATTATGGAGTTTAATTCTGTTAGGCCATTTACCTATTCTCATATGAGCTCCAAACAAAATTATGGCCATAAAAATCATTCTTTGGCCCATCCCTTAGAATCTAATTTTGAAGAGTTTTTATTCATAGTGGGAATTCAAAGAAATAATATAGATTTTTCTGTCCAGTACCATTATCAACAATACGGATTAGACTCTTCAGGTATTAATTTTGGAGGCAACATGTTTGAGTCTTACAATACTAAAATTACAGACTACAATCATCAAATAGGGCAAGGCAACTTAGTAAAGCAAAATTTAGTTATTGTTCAATTATCTTATTTGGTTGCTGCCCTTACCAATACAAAGGTTTTTATTAGATATAACTATTTAGATTCTAATCCTTTTAATGGCCTTAGTATCAACAGCAAAGTTTTTAATATTGGTATATCTTCACGATTGTGGCAGGATCAGCAAGATTATTGATTGAATCGTTCAACATATCCTATAATTACTAAGAAATTGTACTAATTTCGCGTAAAATTTAATTTTATTTTGGAAAAAATTACAAAATTATCATTTACTATAAAGATAAGAGGCTACATAGCTCTTTTAAAACTTAGGCTTTCTAGTTTGGTTGTAATGTCCGCTTTTTTTGGGTTTTTATTGGCGGATGGCAATCTCACATCTTACATATTTTTAAATTTAATTCTAGGTGGTGTTTTAATAACTGGATCTTCTAATGGATTCAATCAGATTATAGAACATAAAACTGACGAATTAATGTCTAGAACATTCTCTAGACCACTTCCGTCTAAAGTTTTAAGTATTTCAGAAGCTCTTACTTTTTGCATAATTACAGGTGTTTTGGGATTGTACCTTCTTGCTAGTATTAATTTTAGTTCATTTATTTTAGGGTTATTAGCAATGGTTATATATACTGTTATTTATACCCCTTTAAAAAAGATGACTCCCTTTGCAGTTTTTGTTGGTGCAATTCCAGGGAGTATTCCACCACTACTTGGATATGTTGCCGTAACCAATGATTTTGGATTAGAACCAGGTATTTTATTTATTGTTCAATTTTTTTGGCAATTCCCTCATTTTTGGGCTCTGGCTTGGAAATTAGATGACGATTACAAAAAAGCTGGATTTAGATTACTTCCTAGTGGAAATAGAAATCAAAAAAGCGCATTTCAAATAATGCTATATTCCGCATTTTTAGTACCTGTTTCTATGCTTCCTTGGGCATCTGAAATGACAGGGTCTTGGTCTATGTGGTCAGCAGTTGTTATTAGTCTCATTATGTACTATCCAGCGGTTAAACTTTACTTTACATTGGATAAAAAGTATGCGACACAGTTGATGTTCATGTCTTTCTTGTATCTCCCAATTTTATTTACCATGTATTGTTTAAATCAGATTTAATTTTTCTATATGCAACAATTTAGTTCCAATAAACAAAGAGAAAAGGTTTACATAGCAATTGTAATTGTAGGACTAATTGCTAGTCTTATGCTTTTTGCTGGCCTTTCAAGTGCGGTATTAGTTAGAAAAATGGATAAGTTTTGGGTTAATATTAATCTTCCTTTTGCATTTAAAATTAGTACTATTTTAATTTTAATAAGCAGTATATTTATTTATTGCGCTGTTAAAAAGGCAAAAAAATCTGATAAGAAAAGTACTGTTTACTTACTTATTTTATCTCTTGTTTTTTCATTGGCATTCGGATTTTTTCAATTTATAGGTTGGAGTAAATATTACAGCCAAGGAAATGCCATTAAGTCCTTTATAACTTTCGTATATGGGCAATATGGTCAATCTTACATAGTTTATAAAGGGGGAAATCCAATTGAGTATGATGGAGAAAATTATGTTTTAAATGGGGACGTAATGCAGACTAGTTCTGTTGACGAATTAAAAACCTTTCTAAGACAAATCTGCGGTTACGGAACTAGTTTCCAAGGTTCAAATTTAAAATTATCAAACTATAATAATCCATATTCAATTTTTGATATTAAAAAGAATACCAAACTAGACATGTCCAGCAACGGTCTTGCAATTAATAATTCTCCACTTTCTGAGGGTCAAAAAGATGAATTATTTAAATTTTCTTTTGGAGTTTGTAACGACCAACCTTTTTTCATGCTTAAAGGCAAGTATGGGGAAGATTTTTCGATTGCATTAAACGGAGAGGATCTAACCTATAATAAAAAGAAGTTGTATTTCCCTGCAAAAGAGTTGTCCGATAAAGAAAGAAAGGCAATCAGTCAAAAAGTTTATCAATCTGGTAATGAATATATTGTTCAAAATGGGCAGGTATATTTAGAGGACAAAGTGGTATCAGATTTTGAAGGATTTTTTCAATTAAAACCAGGCATAAATATTCATATTAATGATGATTTTTGGGAAAGAACAAAAGAAGAATTGAATGCTAACCAATACGCAGAGTTTTATCAAACTTCTAATGTCTCTAGTAGTTTTGTTTGGGTTCTTACTTTTATTCATTTTTTACATTTAATAATGTCAATTTCTGGAATTATGGTGGTTAGTTTTCGAGCAAACAAAGGCTATTATAGTTCTGAAAATACCTCAGGCCTTAAAGCGATTGAAGTTTTTTGGCATTTTGTAGGGCTTTTATGGCTTTACTTATATGTTTTTTTAGAATATATTAATTAAACTTGCATTGTTAATTTTTTAAAATGGCTGAACAATCGGAAAATATTAGTAGATCAGAACTTTGGGGAGGTAACGGCTCTCCTTTTAGAATTTCCTATGGCAAGCAATGGATGTGGATGTTTTTGGTATCTGATGCTTTGACATTTGGTGGTCTTTTAACAGCTTATGGCTTTGCCAGGCACCAAGCTCCTTCCTGGCCAATCGGAGAAGAAACTTTTAACGCTATGCCATTTTTAGGCAATGGTTATCCTCTCTTATATGTTGCTTTAATGACCTTTATACTAATTGTAAGTTCAGTCACAATGGTTTTAGCTGTTGAAGCCGGACATAGGTTAGATAAAAAAGCCGTTGTTAAATGGTTGTTACTTACTGTTGTAGGTGGTTTATTCTTTGTAGGTTCTCAAGGATGGGAATGGTATCATTTTATTCACGGGACTCATTATGGATCTATCCTCACACCAGAAGGATGGGCAGTTGTAGATTACAACACTGCAAATGAATTAATACTAAGAATGGGAAGAGGATTAACAGTGACTGGTGCAGAAGCTAAAGCATTATTCGATGGCGCTACTGCAACTATGCAGGGAGCAAATTTAATAGAAAATGAATATGCCCCATTAGTTCCTCAGTATGCTAATTTTTTCTTTTTTATTACAGGGTTTCATGGTTTTCATGTTTTTTCCGGAGTTGTATTTAATTTTATAATTTTAATTAATGTTTTGAGAGGGGTTTATGACAAAAGAGGCCATTACGAAATGGTAGAGAAAGTTGGACTTTATTGGCATTTTATTGATTTAGTTTGGGTTTTTGTTTTTACATTTTTCTATTTACTGTAATTTATTAATCAATGGAAAGAGACGATTTAATACAAGATAATAATTACTCAGTTTCGGCTAATCATGATGAAGCACATGGAGTAGTTATAAGAAAAAAAATATGGAAAGTAACAGGAATACTTACTCTCATAACAGTTATTGAAGTTTTAATTGGGGCTTTTATCAAACAATACGATGCTGCTGGTGAAGATAATTTGCTTTGGCCATATGTCAAAGTTGGATTCCTAGTTTTAACAGTTGTTAAAGCTGCTTACATTGTTTTGATCTTTATGCATTTAGGAGATGAAAGAAAAAGTTTTAAGTGGGTAATCCTTGCACCTTATATTTTATTTATTGCTTATCTTATTTTTATCTGTCTAGCTGAGTCAACTTATTGGTACGAAGTTTTTCAAGGTGAGAACAGCATAAATCCTTAGTTATTTTGATTTCTCGAAGAAAAGGATTTTTAATCTTAGCTCTTATTTTTGGTGGATTTCTATCTTCCCTTGGTTTTTTGCTTTTAGGAGATACAGAATACAAACCTCAGCCTGTTTTTGGCGAGTTAGATGCTCCTTTCAGTATCATTGATTTTAAAGGAGATACAATATCCTCTTGTGATTGGAATGATAAAATTATATTGTACAACTTTTTATCTGTGGAATGCCCAACTGATTTTGAAAAATGCCCCTTTAGACTAGAGTGGTTTAAGATTAAGATTTATAACGAATTAGTTGATAATTCTGGGTTTGACGATGTAATTGTAGTTACCTCTTTTTTGGAATCTTCTGACGATATTAATTACCGTATTAAAGAATTTAGAGATTTTAATAAAATTGATAGTGAAAAATGGATTATGACAGCTTCAAAATATGTTCCATATTTTGACAATGAATTTACCAAAGGAAACCCCTGGAATAAAAATGATACGTTATTTGGTTTTGATAAGCAAGCTCACCTAATGACATTATTGGTTGATAAAAACCAAAAGATAAGAGGAAAATATTTTACTTATAATTTTGGGGAAATAAGAAGAATTACCAAAGAAATAAGTTTGCTTTTAAAAGAGGAGCAAGAAAATTCTGAGTTAAAAGACTTGCCAATTTATGGAAATAAGGACTTTGTTTCTTCTATAGATAAAGACACACTATTCCATCAAATTCCTGATTGGTCATTTGAAAACCAAAATTCAAAAACTATATCTTCTGAACATCTAGATAATAAAATTAAGTTGGTAGATTTCTTTTTCACAACTTGCCCAACAATTTGTCCTAAAATGACGCTCAATATGCGCAAAATTCAAAGCTTACTTAGAAAAAACTGTGTTACAGATATAGAATTGTTGTCTTTTACTGTTGACCCCATAAAAGACACCTCTGAAAAACTTTTAGAATATGCTAATTCTTACCATGTTGATTCTACCAACTGGAATATGTTAACTGGAGATCAATCTACGATATATGATCTTGGTGTGAATGGATTCTTAGTGCCAAATCAAGAAGATGCATTAGCTCCTGGGGGATTTCTACATTCTGAAAAACTAATTCTAATAGACCAGTTTAACAGAATAAGAGGATATTACGATGGAACTGATTCTTTAAATATTCCAATTATTGTTCAGCACATCCAGTCACTTCTCTAAATTGTTTAGTCAATTTTTATTTTTAATTAATTTTAATTTAATTTAGATTATGAGTCTACCAGTTGCTTCTTTAACAAAAAATGATAAAAAAGCCAATATTTTCATTTTAAGTGTATCTGCCGTTGTCTTTCTTGCTGTAGTAGTTTTACATGAGCTTAATTTAAAAATTGAAGTAAATTTTAATCCACACATCTTTGCAAAGGTCAATGCAATAATTAATGGTACTGTTTCTTCTCTTTTAATCTTAGGATTGTTTTTTGTAAAGTCTAAAAGATACCATCTTCATAAAAGAGTTATGAATCTTTCTATTGTATTGTCTGTTTTGTTTTTGTTATCTTATATAGCGCATCATCTTTTAGCAGAAAGTACAGTTTTTGGAGGGGAAGGAAGTATCAAATCAATTTATTATTTTATTCTTATAACTCATATAATTTTAGCTGGATTATCCCTGCCATTTATTTTATATACAGCCTACAGGGCTTCAATTGCAGAGTTCGGAAAACATAAAAAGTTAGCTAGATATGTATATCCAGTATGGCTTTATGTTGCTATAACTGGAGTTATTGTATATTTTTTAATATCTCCTTACTACGTATGAAAGTAGTTTATAATTTTATATTTCTCTTTCTATTGATAATTTTTCAATTTCAATCTTTTGCTCAGGGTTGTTCAACTTGTAGGGCTCAAATTATAAATAGTACAAAAGATGATTTAACTATTGGAAATGGGCTCAATACTGGTATTCTTTTTTTAATGATTGTCCCATATATTATTCTTTTTTTCCTTTTTAGAAAACACATTTTTAATATTTATAAGTCTTTTAAACCAAATTGAGTTTTTTTATTGGTTTTGAATTTCTTATAATTATATTTGTAAAATAGTTCTTTTATTACTTATCAAGAAAGGTGGAGGGAAAAGGCCCTTTGAAACCTTAGCAACCCCAAAATAGGAAGGTGCTAAATCCAGATTTAAATATCAAGATAAGAGATAAATTTTTAACGAATTTCAATCTCTTTCCTAGGAAAGAGATTTTTTTTTGACCAAAAATGAGTAGTATAACAGACATAGCTAAAAAGAGAATTTTAATTTTAGATGGTGCCATGGGGACTATGATTCAGCGTTATACTTTAGAGGAAGCTGATTTTAGAAAAGGATGGTTTGAAGATCATTCGAGTCCTCTTAAAGGTAATAACGATCTATTAAGTTTAACCAGGCCTGATATTATCAAAGAAATTCATTCTGCATATTTAAAAGCTGGCGCCGATATTGTAGAAACCAATACATTTTCTGGAACTAAAATTGCTCAACTTGATTATGGATTACAAGATTATGCCTACGACATAAATTTTCAAAGTGCAAAAATAGCTTGCGAAGTAGCCAATGAATTTACAATCCAAGAACCCAATAAACCTAGATTTGTAGCTGGTTCAATAGGTCCTACTAATAGAACCGCTTCTATTTCACCAGATGTAAATGACCCAAGTTTTAGAAATACATCTTTTGACGAGTTAAATGAAGCATACCAAGAACAGATAAATGGATTAATTGATGGTGGTGTTCATTTACTACTAATTGAAACTGTTTTCGATACATTAAATGCTAAGGCAGCTTTATTTGCAGTAAATCATGTTTTTGAGTCAAGAGCTATTAAGTTACCTGTAATGGTTTCGGGAACTATTACAGACGCTAGCGGAAGGACTTTAACAGGACAAACTAGTGAAGCATTTTTAATATCTATGTCTCATTTTCCATTATTTAGTATTGGATTAAATTGTGCTTTAGGAGCTGCAGATATGCACCCATACTTAAAAACTTTGGCTAAAAAAGCTTCTTTTTTAATTAGTGCTCATCCAAATGCTGGGTTGCCCAACGAATTTGGAGAATATGATGAAACCCCAGAAAAAATGGTGGATCAAATAGAGTTCTTTTTAAAAGACGACTTAATAAATATTATCGGTGGTTGTTGCGGAACAACGCCAGATCATATTAAAGCAATTGCAGAGTTGGCCTCAAAATATTCACCAAGAAATCAATTTTAGGGATGAGTATTTTAAAAGAATTTAAGGGTAAGTACAAATATAAATGGGACGAACTTCCATTTATGAAACTTAGCGGATTGGAGCCCTTAGTTTTTTCGCCAGAAACTAATTTTATAAATGTTGGTGAAAGAACTAATGTTACTGGGTCTAAAAAATTTCTTCGATTAATAAAGGAAGAGAAATTTGAAGAGGCAATTGATGTTGCTAGAGAGCAAGTGGAAGGTGG
>Ga0233444_10003891_pt1 | contig 14546 bp, 34 predicted proteins | sample SI_124_October20_6_FD_182792 | JGI IMG/M metagenome (GOLD analysis project Ga0233444, IMG submission 182792) | Seawater microbial communities from Saanich Inlet, British Columbia, Canada - SI_124_October2016_10_MG | ecosystem: Environmental > Aquatic > Marine > Inlet | place: Canada: British...
ATAGATGCAAACACATCTGATTCCGCTGCGAATAATATCGTAGCATTCTCCCGCAGCACTGTTGCTGCCTAAATGGGGGATGGGGGATAGGTTATCCTTCTAATCCAATAACTCTTGGGGGTGTGATGCCCCTTCTTTATGGGCAAGTAGCTCAGCTGGATAGAGCCACGCACTTCTAATGCGTTGGTCGGGGGTTCGAGTCCCTCCTTGCCTGCCAGGGCGATTAGCGCAGCGGTAGCGCACCTCCTTTACACGGAGAGGGTCGGGGGTTCGATTCCCTCATCGCCCATAGTATACCTATACTAATGAATAAAGAAAAAGTAAAAGACCAGCTACATGAGTTGCGTAACGAGCTGGCATACATCAGAGGTATGTTAGAAAATGTTAGTAATCAAGTGCAAGAACTGCGGGAAAGTGTTGGAGAGCCACCCAACCAAAACAAAGTGTTGCGGATGTCCGAATCTTACGAGCATCCGTGGCACCAACATATCAGGGAAGGATCTATCTCTGATAGAACTGGTGTCGAGTCCCCAGAAACAAAAGAATACTACGAAGCTGTCACCGCAAGACTTGGTTTTTCAGGAGGAACGGCGACAACGCAAGGTCCGACGCATTGACTTTGAAGAACGATAAAATTATTATACAAACAACATGAAAATTTTTCTAGACACAGCAGACTTCGGTGCTATCATCGAACGTTCTCGTACAGGTATCATTGCTGGTGTGACAACTAACCCAACACTAGTACGTAAGCAAGGTGTAGACTACCGAGATCTTATTGCACAGTTATGTGATGAGTCCTTTGGGTTTGAATCTGTATCAGCAGAAGTCAACGGACAGACAGCAGAAGAACTACTGGAAGATGCCGAGAACTATATTGGTCTTGGCGAAGCAGTTACTATCAAGTTGCCTCTACATACAGAGGGTCTGATTGCATGTAGAGAACTAGCTTCTCGTGGTATCAAGACTAACGTAACCCTGTGCTTCTCTGTTGCTCAAGCAGCTGTGACTGCTTTGTCTGGTGCCACATATATCTCCCCATTCGTGGGACGGTTGAATGATAATAGTGTCAGTGGTGTTGAGTTGATCCGTGCTATCTCTGGTTTGTACTGCACACAGGGACAGCGTACCAAGATCCTCGCTGCCAGTTTGAGAGATGTCCACCACGTCTCGCGTTGTCTTCTGTATGGTGCTAGTGTAGTTACTCTTCCAGTTGGGGTATTTGATAAGATGTATAAGCATGTCCTTACTGATGTAGGACTGGATATCTTTGAACAAGATTTTAGGGAAATCAATGAAAGAAATTGAAGATATGATGGAGGTTAGCGAGGAAGAATTCCAAGCTAACTTTGATGAGTACATGGAACTCATTGAATCTAAACAAGAATATATTCTTGTTAGACGTGCTGATGGTACTGCAGTTGTTGCTGCACCCGTAACAGAAGACCTCGAACCATTGCTTGACATTATGCCGACATTAGACTATAATGACGGAGTTGCTGGAGACCCTTCCTTCTGATGAAAATTCTTCTTGAGCGTTTCCCATACCGCTACGTTGAGTGTGGTGTGTTGGAGACCAATGGTATGCCTGACTTTCGTATTCAGAAAGCAGACTCCTATACTAAAAGGTATAGTGACATGTATCTTCTAGACAATCAGATGCAACTTCTGACTGCCATGGAAGACTTTGAGTATACCAAGTGGTTGGATCCAGAAAACGTTCCCTGTTATGTGAGAGAAAATGTCAAAGCTATCTGAAGCAAAAGAACTAGTGCGCCAGGAACTTCTGGAAGCACTGCAAAATAAGAACGGTGAATCCGTTCGTGATCTCTTTGAGGTCTATGATAAACTTCGTGAACTATCACCTGGTGATGTCATTGAGTTTACTAATCCTGAATCTGCTTACAACTTCCAGTTGTCATCTGACTATCTTGATACTGTAAGTTCAGAACAATATCCTTTTGGTGTTGTACAAGGTGCATATGCTCCAGTAGATTATGTTCCAGGTGGTCTGGGTGCTGATGTCATCTCCTTTGGTGGTGATACCACGATGACTACAACAGGTGGAGATGGTACGGATACCATCAGTCTTGGATAGACTCTAAACTTATCCTGGTGGAGCTGGGTAGATTCATCTGCTGGTCCAGTCTCGGTAAGACTATAAACTAGCCCTGGTGCGGGTGTTGCTGCCGCCTGGTTTCCAATTTCCAGTTAAAGAATTGGTGGCGAGCCTGTGCATTGGACTGACCTCCTGTGGTGGACACAAAACAAACTGTCCACCTTGACAGATTTCACAAAATCTGTTATCATAAATAAATGTTACAACTGGCACTGTGCCAATTGTAATAAAACGAGACACGTCGAGTCTCTATTCATCTGTGGGTAAACATTCCACAAGTAAACAAAGGTATTAACAAACATGATCAAATCTGTATTCGCAGCAACCGCTGCTCTTTCTGTCTCTGCTGGTGCCGCTTTCGCTGGTCCCTACGTTAACGTCGAAACCAATGCTGGTTGGACGGGTTCGGAGTATAATGGCGCTGGAACAGACCTTCACGTAGGGTACGAAGGTTCCTTCAGTGACACTGGTTCTTACTACGTCCAGGGCGGTGCTACTGTGCTGACTCCTGACGGTGGTGACGCTGACACCGTGCCTTCAGGTAAGGCAGGTCTTGGTTTGAGTCTGACTGAAGCACTCGGTGCTTATGGTGAGGTATCCTTCGTAGGTTCAGGCGACGAAGATCTTGACCGTGGTTACGGAGCAAAATTGGGTGTTAAGTATTCTTTCTGATACTGTTAACATCTAGGTGATATTATGGGGGTGCAATAGCATCCCCTTTTTTTATGAAATTTGTTCTCAAATTCCTAACGAATCCAGGAACGTTGACTTCCCTTCTGTTGTTAGGAATGATAGCAATGATAGGGGCACTGCATAACCATGCTCACTTCTCAATGAATCAAGACGCAGATGCTTATGTGAGACAGTGGTGTAGATCATCAGCAGAAAACAAAAAGACCTGCATCAGTTATGGTAGTTCGTATGATTAAAAAGTATTTGGGATTACTTAAAAAGATTCCAGAGAGACACTACTTCCCCATCTTTATTATTGTATCTCTCTACTTCATCGTTCCGATGAGTGAGATTGTAGTAACACTGGGTGCTATTCTTTACTTCAAGTATGAAACTAAAGTTAGACCTGTGGTTGGTAGACTTACCGAGAGACTACCTAACTGGATAACATATGGTGGTAGTGTCCTATTCTTCCTGGTAATGATTGACGACACTCTCTTTTATGTGGTGCTCTTTATCATGGCAATCTGGGGAGCAAGTAAAGCAAGCAAACCTGATCCGAATGATTAGGAATAATTATCAAAGGAGGGCTTGACACCCTCCTTTTTTTGCTATATACTATGTAAAGAAACATTACGGAGTGTAACATGACTGTAACAACTGAAGACGGTGGACGTACAAACATGTATGCCACTGAACCAAGAATGTATATCTCCGAGACTGACGCCGAGCGTTATGGCTACGAGACATATGCAGAAAAAGCAGAGAAACTAAATGGACGGACTGCTATGGTTGGATTTGTTGCTGCTGTTGTCTCTTATGCTTTCAGTGGTAGCGTATTTTTCTTTGGTGTCTTCGGATTCTGACAACTGAAATGCGTCTGCTATAATAGTGGATAGATACTTCAGATATCAAAAACCAAATGACAAATCCTAATGCTCTCTATGAGGACATGCAAAAACTGGATGACATGTACGAAGAACTTCTATGGCATCCAGAAGACGAGCTACAATTCTCTCATGATGGAGAGAAAATTATTATCACCAACAAAACTTTGGAACTGAATGGAACCCTCTCTACTTGAAGTCCTCACATATTATGTGATCGGTGGTGCTCTTATCATTGGACCACCTGCAATCTTTCTCATCATTGCTATGATGGGAGCCATCCAAAATACGAAAGGTCGTATGGTTGGATACAAAGACCACAAAGAGTATGGTGATAGTTCTATCTACGAGAACTCACCATCAGATCAAACCAAATTCTATCTTACACTCGGAGAAAACTCATGAACGAAAACGCAGAACGCATCAACGGTTGGGCAGCAATGCTCGGAGTCATCGCAGCAATGGGTGCCTATGCATCTACAGGACAAATCATTCCAGGAGTATGGTAAATGTTAGTATTCGCATCAGGTCTGGTACTTCTCTTTATTATTAACGCAGTCTTATCTGATATTGATGTAGATGATGATGATCAAGGTGGTGGCGGCATGATGATCCCCGCTATGGCTCCTACAGGTTGAGTAAAAATACTCATCTTTCGGGGGTTGACGGAAAACCCCCCATCTGCTATAATAAATACATCGATTGGTTAAGAAACCAACACATTTCTTAACGGTTCGTAACACTCCTCAAACCAAGACCTATAGGGTGTATAAACACGTCTTTAATACCTCTGCCTAGGGCGCAGAGGAATAGTAAAACCATCATCTCCCTGATGATCTTACTTTCTTTCAAAACAATGGCTTCAACTCTTTCAAGGCAACAATCTGCCGCACCGTGGGAATCTTTCTGCGAGTGGGTAACCTCCACCAACAACCGTTTGTATGTTGGTTGGTTCGGCGTACTGATGATCCCTACGTTGCTTGCTGCAACTATCTGTTTCATCGTCGCATTCGTCGCTGCTCCTCCTGTGGACATCGACGGCATCCGCGAACCAGTTGCTGGTTCACTCATGTATGGTAACAACATCATCTCTGGTGCAGTTGTTCCTTCTTCTAACGCAATCGGTCTTCACTTCTATCCCATCTGGGAAGCCGCATCACTTGATGAGTGGCTGTATAACGGTGGTCCTTTCCAACTCGTAGTATTTCACTTCCTCATTGGTATCTATGCATACATGGGACGTGAATGGGAACTCTCTTACCGTTTAGGTATGCGTCCATGGATCTGTGTTGCCTACTCGGCACCAGTCGCTGCTGCGAGTGCAGTATTCCTCGTCTATCCTTTCGGTCAAGGTTCTTTCTCCGATGCTATGCCTCTTGGTATCTCTGGTACTTTTAACTACATGCTTGTATTCCAAGCAGAACACAACATCCTTATGCACCCGTTCCATATGCTCGGTGTTGCTGGGGTATTCGGTGGATCTCTTTTCTCTGCTATGCACGGAAGTCTCGTTACTTCCTCACTTGTTCGTGAAACAACTGAAACAGAGTCACAGAACTATGGTTACAAGTTCGGTCAAGAAGAAGAGACATACAACATCGTTGCTGCCCACGGGTACTTCGGTCGCTTGATCTTCCAATACGCTTCATTCAACAACTCACGTTCATTGCACTTCTTCCTTGCTGCATGGCCTGTTGTTGGCATCTGGTTCACCGCACTTGGTGTCTCCACGATGGCGTTCAACCTCAACGGTTTCAACTTCAACCAGTCCATCCTTGATGGTCAGGGTCGTGTGCTCAACACCTGGGCAGACGTATTGAACCGTGCAGGTTTGGGAATGGAAGTTATGCATGAGCGTAACGCACACAACTTCCCACTTGACCTGGCAGCTGCCGAGTCAACACCCGTTGCCCTAACCGCACCTGTTGTCGGTTGATAAATAACGTGGTATAATATGAGGGTCTTCGGACCCTCTTTTTTAATCTTCAAAACTATGGCAACATTCAACGTCACTCTCAAAACTTCGGAGGGCGATCATCAGATCACTTGTGAAGATGATCAATATATTCTAGACGCTGCTGATGAAGCAGGTATTGATTTACCTTACTCTTGTCGTGCTGGTGCATGTTCTACTTGTGCTGGTAAGATTGTGAGTGGTACTGTAGATCAGAGCGATCAATCGTTCTTGGATGATGATCAAATTGAAGCAGGATTGCTTCTTACTTGTGTCTCCTATCCAACATCTGATGTAACTATTCTTACTGAACAAGAGGAGTCTTTATACTAATGTCCTGCAATCTTCGTCTTAAAATTTTGGAATCACTTCGTGCTCAAGCAGAAGGAAACATTTCAAAAGCAAAAACAAATATCGAAGTCTATCTACACAATCCTGTAGGTATTGGTGAGCATCCTGATGTACTTGCTGCCATTCAAGAACAACTAGACATCGTTGCTCATGAAGAGGAACGTGTTCAAGTTCTTGACAAACATTTTTCAGAGCACAATTAAGGTAACAAACAATGGTAGCGTCAACATTACAACAACAACGGAGGGGATGGTTTGATATCCTGGACGACTGGCTTAAACGGGATCGCTTTGTCTTTGTGGGTTGGTCTGGATTACTTCTTCTTCCCACTGCTTATCTTGCAATTGGTGGCTGGCTTACGGGCACAACATTTGCTACGAGTTGGTACACCCACGGACTTGCAAGTTCGTACCTTGAGGGTGCTAATTTCCTTACAGCAGCTGTCTCAACGCCTGCTGATGCTATGGGTCATTCTCTTCTTCTACTTTGGGGTCCTGAAGCTCAAGGGGATTTCGTCAGGTGGATCCAACTTGGGGGACTATGGAATTTCGTGGCTCTCCACGGTGCCTTCGCCCTAATTGGTTTCATGCTCCGACAGTTTGAACTGTCACGTCTCATCGGTATCCGACCCTACAATGCGATTGCTTTTTCTGGTCCTATTGCTGTATTCGTGTCTGTATTCCTCATCTATCCTTTGGGACAGTCATCTTGGTTCTTTGCGCCGAGTTTCGGTGTTGCGGCGATTTTCAGGTTCCTTCTCTTCCTCCAGGGCTTTCATAACTGGACGCTCAACCCCTTCCATATGATGGGAGTTGCGGGTATCTTGGGAGGAGCATTGCTATCTGCAATCCATGGCGTAACTGTAGAGAACACACTGTATGAAGATGGAGAACAAGCAAATACCTTTAAGGCGTTTGATTCAACTCAAGAGGAGGAGACTTACTCTATGGTCACTGCAAACCGCTTCTGGTCGCAGATCTTCGGTGTTGCATTTTCTAACAAGCGTTGGCTTCATTTCTTCATGTTGTTTGTGCCTGTTATGGGTCTTTGGGTCTCCTCTATTGGCATTATTGGTCTTGCTCTTAATCTTCGTGCTTACGATTTCGTGAGTCAAGAGATTCGTGCAGCAGAAGATCCAGAATTTGAGACCTTCTACACCAAGAACATCCTATTGAATGAAGGACTACGTGCTTGGTTAGCACCAGTTGATCAACCACATGAACAGTTCATCTTCCCAGAAGAAGTTCTACCACGAGGTAATGCACTGTGATTAAGTCACTCTTCAGTTTTATATTTGCTGCAGTGATGTGGGTACAAGTCCCACAGTGGCAGGATGACTGGAGTAAGTGTGCAGTAGATGTACCAGACACAGCATGTCATTGGTACATCACTGCACCAGACAACACCTTTGGCGAAGGATTCAGTTGGGCGAATGCTCCCTGGTTCAGTGCTGAAGGTCTCCTTGACATCGGAGAACTTCATAATACAATGACATCACTACAAGGAGCATGATGAATAGTTTCGAGTTTGCACTTTACTTTGTGTGCTTTGCACTCATTGCTGGCGGTGCCTTTGCTATGATGTGGTCCAACATTCAATCTATTAAAGTAGAGATGAATATTCCTAAACCACGTCACCCCGAAGCACCACAAGCAGGTGAAGAGGTGATGTATGTAGATTTCTCTAGAGAAAAACTGGAAGAGCTTTACAACAAAAACAAATAGTGGTATACTAGGGGTCTTCGGACCCCTTTTTTAATGTCTTACGAACTGATCCCTCCCAACGATCCCAGGTACTTTACCGAGACTTGTCCCAAACCATATGACAGACACAGCTATAGGATGGTCTTTTCTAATGGTCAGTCTGAATGGTATCCACACTGGGATCTAGTGCAAGCTAGGTGGTTCCAAACACCAACTCAATTCTTATCTCACATTGAGGTTGTTGATCCGAAGAAGAAGAAAGAAAAATCAGGAGGATTTGCGTGAGTGATTACAATATGATGGAGTTGTTTCCACTTGTAATACATTCTGTTTATGATGAAGACTTTGCAAATGAAGAATACATCAAATACTTTCATCAATACAGAGACACGTTTCCAACAGAAGTTGTGAGTAATATGGGTGGTTATCAATCAGTATCTGATATCCATCAAGACATTGATTTTGTTCCTCTTGCTACTAGAATATGGGAGATGATAGAACCATGTTGTAATGAGATTACTGAACAGTTTTCTGCTAACGGATATCGTGGAACTCAATTACAACTAGATAATATGTGGTTCAACATTAATGGACCAGGGAATTGGAACGTAGCTCATACACATCCACACTCATTTTATTCTGGTGTGCTGTGGATTTGTGCTCCTGAAGATTCTGGTGATCTAGTATTCAGATCTCCCCATGAACATCAACTCTATGGATATAGAGACAGTATGCATACTATCCCACCTGAAACTGGTAGGGTAATTATGTTTCCTTCCCATCTTCTACACCAGGTTACTCCAAATAAAAGTGTAGAAGATCGCTATTCAATTTCTTTTAATCTCAATCTTAAAGTCGCATGAAAATTTCTATCTACACCATTCCTGGATGTACCTACTGCACAAAAGTAAAAGAGCTTATGGTACGTGCTGACTTGGAGTACGAGCATTTTCTAGTGGGTACAGACCTGACTAGAGAAGAACTTGTTCGGTCTTACCCCTTGGCAAAAGGCTTCCCGTATGTTATTATAGATGGACAACCCGTTGGAGGTCTGACCCAAACAGCAAAGTATCTGATGGACAAAGGACTTGTGAAATCTCGTAAGAAAAATGGATGATCTTGAGATAAATAAAGGTGTGGAATTAATGCTTCGCAGGAGGGCGAAACAACCTCCTCCACAAGAGAGGGGGTTCAAGTTCAATCACAGTTTATCTCTCCTCAAAAAAGTATTTCAATGTAAAATTGAATTTACATGGAGGGAGGAGAGCACTACCTAACAGGAAAGATGCTATGACTACTGCAGTAATTCTTACATTCGCAACAATTTTGATGGTTTTATTTGGAATTGTTGGTGGATTAGTTGGATGGACAGCAAATGATTTCCTTTATGCATACATGAATACACGAGCAAACCTTCCCCAGCATCCAGAAATGTATGATGAAGATGGTATGGTTGTAAATGAAGAACTCTTATCAGTACGTTTTGTAGACGAGGAGGACCCTGAAGAGGATGGTTATTATTGATATGAATCAGGTTATGATTAGTAACCTGATGGCACAAATCAAACAAAGTGAATTGAACGAGAAACTGGTGAGGCATATGGTCCTTACCAGTCTTCGTTCTTATGAGAAACAATACACCAAAGAATATGGTGAAGTTGTTCTAGCCTACGATAGCAGACACTACTGGAGGAAAGATCTGTTTCCTTTTTACAAAGCAAGTAGAAAGAAAGCAAGAGCAGAATCATCTCATAACTGGTCAGCAATCTTTGAAGTGCTGAACAAGATCAGAGATGAGATCAAAGAATTTTTTCCTTACAAAGTAGTAGAAGTCCATGGTGCTGAAGCTGACGATGTAATCTCTACATTGTGTAAGAACAAAGGACCCAAGGACAAAATTCTTATTTTATCTGGGGATAAGGATTTCATTCAATTGCAGAAATACCCAGGAATAAAACAGTACAATCCAATTACAAAAAGACCTGTTGCTAACGATGATCCCTGGCATTATGCCAAGGAACATGTGATGCGAGGGGATAAGTCAGATGGTATTCCTAATTTTCTATCTGATGATGACACATTTGTAACTGGTGTCAGGCAGAAACCAATCAGTCAAAAGAAAGTTGCTAAATGGATTGAGCAAAAACCAGAAGAGTTTTGTGCTACAACTCAACAACTAGCTAACTACCATCGCAATCGTAACTTGATTGACTTTGACTGTGTGCCAGCAGAAATCGAAGACAAAATTCTCCACGAATATAACTCGATAAATATTAGTGGAAAGAAAGTTCCTTTAGAATACTTTAAGGAACATCAACTGAACGATCTGTTGCAAGAATTCTTTTTTCGTAGTTCATCACCTTTTGATACATGAAATTGTTAATTAATGAAGTGCTCCAGAAAGTGAGCAATGCAAAAACTAAACCACAAAAAGTTAAGATACTTCAGCAGCACAACACACCTGCTCTTCGTTCTATTCTTATCGCAAACTTTGATGAGAGTATCGTAAGTATGCTGCCTGTAGGAGAAGTCCCCTACATACCCAACGATGCCCCTGAAGGGACGGAACACACTGTCCTAGAGAAAGAGTACCGCAAACTCTATCTCTTCTTCAAGGGCGGTAGCAGCACCCTTAAACAGTCTCGACGTGAGGAACTGTTTATCCAGATGCTAGAGGGTCTCACAGAAGGTGAGGCAGAGGTGCTTGCCCTTATCAAAGATAAGAAACTAGGCAAGCGTTGGAAGGTCACCAAAGCATGTGTCCAAGAAGCATTTCCGTCTATCAATTGGGGTAATCGATCTTAATGGCTGACAAAGTTAGAGTATACAAGAAAGATTGTGATCCTTCTGAAGCAGAAGATAAATCTCTCCCATATATTGCTTACCTAGTTGAATACTCACAAGATGGTATGACAAAATTTGACATCTGTATTGCTGGCAAGAGAGTAGATCTTTTTGATCATTACTATGATCAATATAAACAAGACTTCATTACTTTTACCCAGACTCAAGGTAGAATGAATCCAAGACTCTGGGTTGATCCTACTGCAGCAACTGATAAAAAATAGTAAACTGAAATTGAGATTTTGATTACCAGGATTCCTAAAAAAATTCCCCGTAAAAAATTGCCTCAATAGGTGTCGCACAATACAAGTTGACACAACTAAATAGATATGGTATAATAATACCATCGTTCATCCGAGAGATCGGACGCAAGTAAGTCGCGGAACGGAGCGTTCATCCCATGCTAGAATTATTATTCTATACAACACTCACTTGTTCTCAAACTGATGCTATCATGCTGAAGATTGAGAACAATGCGAATCTATCTTCTGTATTGAAGGTAGAGTTGGTCGAGACCCTTAAGGACTCATCACCAGAATGTGAGTGGTACTGGGACGAAAACGACTGAAGGAACGGGGATTAAAAACCCTCTATTACTTTAGGAGTACCTACAATGAACACCCTAACTATCATCAAGAAGCAGATCCAGAAAGCAGCTGCACTTCACGACGCACAGATCAGTCACGCCGCATATCGTGGTGTTGAGTATGATACACGTTGTGTGGACAACAAGGAGTCGCATGGCACCTTTTGCTATCGTGGACGTACCTATACCAAATAAGGTATAGATCTTCTGAAGATCAGACCACAAAAGTTAATACTTTTGTGTTAAAAGAGAGGTATTTATACCTCTCTTTTTTTGTTTGTAACCAATGTTACCGTTTACAGACATATATACAGTAGCGAAAATAGGTGAAGAAAGTGAACCCAGAACCCTCTTACATTATGAGCCCAAACGAACATGAGGTGGAAACATGCATGCACTACTATCATCCAATCAATTAGGTGAATGGAAACATTTTCAACAAACAATTGATGATCTAGAATCTGAAAATGAAAAACTAGATGACTACTATGAATGCCTAATCGAATGTGATGCTCTCGATCAGTCGCAATGTAAACGAATCTGTAAACGAATTTTAACTTAATTTTTCAGGAGGGTTGCTACCCTCCTTTTTTTATGTTATAATGTGTAGGTCTTTAAGATACGTATGAAGAAGCTACCGAAGGTGCGAGCACTTAAGAAAGCAATGAAAGAACAACTCAATACAATGACTAAAGAAGAAGTTCAGCAGTCAGTGAGTGATCTTTACGATGCAATGCTTGAGAGAGAACTAATTAAACAAGATCAAAAGAGAAAAGGATTTGGGTATGACATCAGTCAATCTGGTAAGCGTGACTCCAGAAGCAGAGAAGATGATGGGGTATGTAGCGAGAGTGAGCAACCCAGCGAACCAGGAGAATCCGAAGGTCTCTGGACTCCTTAAGTATTGCGTCAAACACCAGCACTGGTCTGTGTTTGAGCAGGCATACATGACTCTTGAGATAAATACAACACGAGGTGTTGCAGCTCAAGTGCTACGGCATAGATCATTTACATATCAAGAGTTCTCTCAACGATATGCAGATTCATCTCTACTAGCTGAAACAATTCCTCTTCCTGAACTACGTCGTCAGGACTCAAAGAATCGACAGAACTCTATTGATGACATCGATCCTTTTGTACGTCAAGAATTCCAAATCAAAATGCAAAAACATTTTGAAGATGGAATGAAACTCTATCAAGAAATGCTTGATAGAAATATTGCAAAAGAATGTGCTCGTTTTGTGCTTCCTCTTGCCGTACCAACAAAGATCTACATGACAGGCTCATGCCGTTCGTGGATTCATTATATTCAACTGCGTTCTGCACATGGAACACAGAAAGAACACATGGATATTGCGGAAGGCGCACGTAGTATCTTTATTGAACAATTCCCTACAGTATCCGAGGCACTTGAATGGAAATGATTGAAGAAAAGAAAGCACCAAAACCTGGAGATCCATTAACTCTAGAAGAGATGACTGAATCTGCAGAACTCTTCTTCCCTAGATTTAATATTGTAAGAGACCGTATGCCTGATGGTTCTACTACTGAAGATACATTGAAAGTGATGGAGAACATTGCTAAACTTGGTCATCAGTTAAGGGGAGAGAAGACGGAGCAAGTTCGTCTAGGTAGATTTGGATTCAACAAAAAGAAACAAGAGGAGGATTAATGCCTACGTATCCTGTTAAACATATGCAGACTGGGGAGACTAAAGAACTCCACATGACTGTAAGAGAATACGATCAATGGAGACTAACAAACCCTGACTGGGATAAAGACTGGTCAGCTGGTGTTGCTGGTGTTGGTGAGGTCGGTGACTGGAAGAATAAGATGAGTAAGACTCATCCAGGATGGAACGAGATTATGAATCGTGCATCAAAACGTCGTGGTTCAACTATTGAGTGGTAACTATGCCTAGATCTAGAAAGCGCAATCAACCTGACATCAATGGTATGTCAAGCAAACAGATGAAGAGGAAGAAACCTATTGATTCTTCTTATCTGTTACCTGTAGAACCTCTAACAGATAATCAAAAGATTATGTTTGAGGAGTATGGAAAGGGTCAAAACATCTATGCTTATGGATGTGCTGGTACGGGTAAAACATTTGTTGCTTTGTATCTAGCTCTTCGTGATGTTCTTTCAGAACACACACCATATGATAAGGTATACATTGTTCGTTCACTGGTTGCTACGAGAGAGATTGGTTTCCTCCCTGGCACACATGAAGACAAAGCATCTCTTTATCAGATTCCATACAAGAACATGGTTAAGTACATGTTCGAGATGCCTGATGACAATAGTTTTGAAATGCTGTATGAGAACCTGAAGGCACAGGAAACTGTATCATTCTGGTCCACATCATTCCTACGTGGTACTACACTAGATAATTCTATTGTTCTTATCGATGAGTGTCAGAACCTGAACTTCCACGAACTTGATTCAATCATGACACGTTGTGGTCAAGATACAAAGATCATGTTCTGTGGTGATGCTCGTCAGTCTGACTTGCAGAAGAGCAATGAACGTACAGGCATCGTTGACTTCCAAAGGATCCTAGAAGACATGAAAGAGTTCTCTTTAGTTGAATACAACATTGAGGACATCGTTCGATCGGGTCTGGTCAAATCATATCTAATTAGTAAAATTAACTTGGGTCTTTAATGCATATTTTTAATCATGTAGATGGCATCCTGCCAATTGAAATGAAAGCAGAGATGATTGATGGAAAGAGATACTATGTCACTCCTACAGGTGGTAAGTATCCTTCCATCACCACCGTGATTAGTAACAATGCAAAGAAACAAGCTGGTCTTGCTAAATGGAGAGCACGAGTAGGTAAAGAAAAAGCGCAAGCAAAAACTACTCGTGGATGCAACCGTGGTACTCGGTATCACAAGCTTGTTGAAGATTATATCAACAACGAGTTGGATACAAAAAAGTACAAGGACATGCCACTACCGTGGACTATGTTCCACTCTTCTCGTGAAGTGCTCGACCGTATAAATAGGGTATACCTACAAGAGGCAGCTTTATACTCTGATTATTTACAAATTGCAGGACGAGTGGACTGTATCGCAGAGTATGAAGGGGAACTGTCTATCATTGATTTTAAGACAGCAGAAGCCCCAAAGAAGGAACTATATCTTTACGATTATTTCGTACAAGAATGTGGCTATGCATGCATGCTGCAAGAAGTGTATGGTGTAACCGTAAAGAAGTTAGTTACGATTGTTGCTTGTGAAAATGGTGACACTCAAGTCAAAGTTGTCCCACCAAAAAAAGAATACTTTGTTAGGTTGCAAGAGTACATCCGAGAATACCAAAACAAATATGCTAGACAAACTAGAGGATAAATTTATGACAGCTGCGAAATTTTCGCAGGAAGTTGAGAAGATTGCCTTTGACAATGCAATGAACTACATTGA
>Ga0233444_10003892_pt1 | contig 14543 bp, 15 predicted proteins | sample SI_124_October20_6_FD_182792 | JGI IMG/M metagenome (GOLD analysis project Ga0233444, IMG submission 182792) | Seawater microbial communities from Saanich Inlet, British Columbia, Canada - SI_124_October2016_10_MG | ecosystem: Environmental > Aquatic > Marine > Inlet | place: Canada: British...
AATTTTCAAATTCATCGGCGATTTGTTCGAAAGTTTCTTTATCTTTTAAGAACTCCTCTGAAAAACCATGAACTTTGAAGGCTGCTTCAGGCATACTTCTTTTTGGATTTATTAATTTATGAAAAACATTTCCGGTTGGTATTAAATCTTTAGTTTCAATACAAGCAATTTCTACTACTTTATGACCTTCCCTAAAAGATAACCCGGTTGTTTCTGTATCTAAAAAAATCTCAAACATATGTCTTCATTATAGTTGATAAATTTTTTTTTAAAATATTTAAACTCCTCTCATTAACAATAACATGATCTGAAAATTTAATTTTTTTGGCATCTGATATTTGTTTGTTATTTAATAGGTCAAATAATTTTTTTTCACCACCTTTCTTTATAAATCTTTTTAATCTTAATTGTTTTTTTGCTTTTATAAAAAAAATTAAATCAAAATTTTTCATTAATTTATTTTCAATTAGTAGAGGTATTTCATAAAAAACTTTTTCTTTTCCTTTATTTAAAATAGTAAAATTTCTCATTTCTTTTCTCACCAGTGGATGTATTATTTTTTCCAATTTTTTTAAATATTTTACATTTTTTAAAATTTTTTCTTTTAATAATCTTTTTAAATCTTTCCTTTTTGATATTTTCAATTTTTTAAATATTAAATCTCTGAAATCTTTTTTTTTATAAAACCTTGCAATTATTTTATCTGCACTAAATAAAGGTCCTCTTTTTTCAGATAAAATCTTACTGGCAGTAGTTTTACCAGAAGCTATCGATCCAGTTATACCTATTTTAATCATTTGAGTTTTGAAATTAGTAAATTAATTAAATCATTATCTATTTCTGGATTAATTTTGTTCCATAAATAGAATGATTTTTGACCTTGGTAAATGAACATATCCAGTCCATTAAAAACCTTTATTCCTTTATTTTCTAGAAATTTATAGGTTTTAGTCTTTAAGGGATTATAAATAGTATCTATATAAATAGCGCTATCTCTACATTTGTTGAAATTAAAATCATAGTCCTGTCCATTTTTTAAACCCAAACTTGTAGCATTAACAATTATGTCGTAACTTCCTATATTATCTTGAAGATCTTTCCAGGGTAAAATTTTTAAATGATTAAATTTCTTTTTTAAAAATACACACTTGTCGTGTGTTCTATTTGTAATCGTAATTTTTCTAATCCCTGATTTTTTTAATGATAATATTACTGACGGAGAAACACCTCCCGCACCAATTATTAGAGCATTCTTTTTTAACCTGTCATCTATTTCTTTTAAATAGGCCACCTGTAACCCAAATACATCTGTATTTTCACCTATTACTTCGCCATTTATATTTAAGAGTAACGTATTTACGGAACCAGTTGTTACAGCATCATTAACAATTTTATCTACAAAATTAATAATTTTTTGTTTATACGGCAGTGTAATATTAATTCCATTTAAAGATTTGCTTTTAATTTTTTTGACAATATCTGAAAGGTCATTTTCCTCTAAATTTATTATAGAATAAGTTGCATCAATATTATATTTCTTAAACCAATAATTATGTAAAAGTGGAGATAACGAATGGTCAATTGGTTTACCTATTATGCCGAAATTCTTTTTCATTTTTTATAATGTTTAATGTAGTTTAAAATATCAATGATTGGCAAACCCATAATTGACTCGCGATCACCCTTTATGTACTCAAATAATTTCAGACCGCTAGCCTCTATTTGGTATACGCCATATGCAAGTAATGTTTTAGTTTCAATTTTATTTAAATAATTTAATAGTTCATCATCAGTAAGATTTTTCATTTTGAGCTCTGATGAGTCTGAATGGTTCCATATCATAGATCCATTTTTTGAAATACAAACTGAACTGATTAAATAATGTTTTGAATTGTTCAGTTTTTTTAATATTTCAAAAGCTTCATCTCTAGAATTTGGTTTGTTTATCAAAATATTATTTAGAGAAATTACACTATCAGCTCCGAGTACTAATTGATCAGGGTATTTATTGCTTACCTTTATCGATTTTATCTCTGCTAGATTCTTTGAAATTTCTAGTGGATTTGCTTTTTTTGCTAAAAGGGAACCTTTGATTTCATCCTCGTCTACATTTGAAACAACAACCTGATTATCAATTTTATATTTGTCTAATATTTCCTTTCTAACAAGGCTTTTGGAAGCTAAAATAATTTTCATCTGTTTTTTTTTATTTCTATAATTTTTAAAATTGAAGCAGCTGTTTCTTCAACAGATTTTCTGGTAACGTCAATAACAGGCCAATTATTTTTTTTAAATAATTTCTTTGAATCCTCAACTTCTTTCTTAATATATTTTAAATCAGTATATTCTTTGAGTTTGAAATCCTTCATTATAGCAACTCTATTTCTTCTAATATCAGCAAGTCTATCTGGGTCTGCAACAAAACCTACGATGCAAGATGATTTATTGTCCAATAAACCATTAGGTAGTTTCTGGTCCATTACCAATGGTATATTTACAGTTTTATAGCCTCTGTTTGCAAGATATATTGATGTTGGTGTTTTACTTGTTCTGCTAACTCCTAATAAAATTACATCAGCATTATTTACGTCGTCAATCTTTTTTCCATCGTCGTGTGCCATAGTAAATTGAATGGCTTCAATTCTATTATAATAATCTTCATCCAGTACGTGTTGTGCGCTAGGTTTATGAATTGCTTTTTGATTTAATAGTTTTGAAAAACTTAAAATTAAGTTTCCGAGTATACCAAAACATGGGACTTGGTTTTCTTCGCTTTTATTAGATAAATATTTTGCTAATTTAGTCTCTACTATAGTGTAAAGTATAAGAGAGTTATTTATTTGATTACATTCTTTTATAATTTTATTTATCTGTTGCTCAGTTCTAACAAAAGCAAATTCCTTTTTTTCATACTCAAAGTTGGCAAATTGCGATTTCAAAGACAAAAAAATTCTATCTAAAGTCTCCCCTGTGGAGTCAGACACAAGATATACATTGTATTTTTGGTTCATATCTTTGTTAATAAAATATTAATTAACTTAACTTTTACATGTTTAGCTCTAGTGTGAAAAATTAATTAACATTAATTAACACGTTTTAAACAAGTTGTTGATTGTTGATAATAATGTTTTTTTGATGTTTATAAAATGAATAAAATCTTAAAATTCAGTAAAATTAGTAAAACTTATTAACTTCATTATGTATAAAAGTTGTAAAAATCGATATATAACTAATTAACAGGACCTATAACAAAAACTACACTTATAAACTTAAATTATTTAATGAGTAACATTAAAGATATCTTAATAAATAAAAAAATTTGTAAATCAGTATGGTTTATGAGACAAGCAGGTAGATATTTACCTGAATTCAGAAATATTAGATCTCAAAATCAAAATTTTATTGAACTTTGCTTAAATAGTGATTTAAGTTCTGAAATTACCTTACAACCAATTAAAAGATTTAATTTTGACTCTGCAATAATTTTTTCAGATATATTAATGGTTCCATATGCTTTAGGTCAAAAAGTTGATTTTATTAAAGATCAAGGACCAAAGTTAGAAAATTTTAATTTTAAAAAGTTTATAAATAATGATAAAGTTACTTTTACTCAAAAATTACTTCCTATTTATAAAGCTATAGAAAAAACGAGAAAAAATCTGGATAAAAAAAAATCTTTGATATCGTTTATCGGTGCTCCATGGACTTTATTAATTTATATGCTTGGAGCTAAATTAAATAAAAATGAAATCGATTACAAAAAAATCACAAATAAAGAGTTTGAAGTAAATTTAATTTTAGACAAACTAAACGAATATCTTTGTGTACATATTGAAAATCAGATAGATCATGGAGCTGATGTGGTTCAAATTTTTGACTCTTGGGCAGGATTAATACCTTCTCAGAATTTACCAAATTATTGTTATATACCTAATTTAAAAATCGTAGAGTTTTGTAAAAAAAAAAAAATTCCGGTTATCTGTTTTCCTCGAGGTATAAAGGACAACTACATAGAGTTTAATAATGTTGTTCAACCAAACGGGTTAAATATAGATTACGATATCAACCCTGAATGGGCAAAAACAAATTTACAAAATACTGTTATTCAAGGAGGATTAGATCCAAAAATTTTATTATTATCTGAACAAGAAATTGTTAAAAATGCAAAAAGATATTTTGATGCATTTAAGGGATTACCTTATGTTTTTAATCTCGGCCATGGTATACTTCCAGAAACAGACCCGGCAAAAGTTACAAAATTAGTTGAGTTCTATAGGGAGTATAAATAAATGAAAGACGGTCATCCAGAAGTTAAATTTGGAAAAACTGGCGTTCTATTAATAAACCTAGGTACACCTAATTCAACGAGCTGGTGGGATATAAGAAAATATTTAAAAGAATTTTTATCAGATCGAAGAGTAATAGAAGTTAACCCTATATTGTGGCAGATAATACTAAATTTATTTATACTTACGTTTAGACCTTCAAAGACAGCTCATGCCTATAAAAAAATCTGGAGAAAAGAGACAAACGAGTCGCCCCTTCTTTATTTTACTAGAAGCCAAGCAAAAAAATTAAATAATAAAATTGGAAATGATAAAATAATTGTAGATTTTGCCATGAGGTATGGAAACCCTAGTATTAAATCAAAACTAAACTTTCTTAAAAAAAAGGGATGTGAGAATATAATTATACTTCCTTTATATCCACAGTATGCAGCCGCAACTACTGCAACAGTTTGTGATGAAGTTTATAGATCATTAATGCGCATGAGATGGCAACCGAGCTTACAGGTAATTCCCCATTATGAAAATGAACCATTTTATATAGAAGCGTTAATTAAAAGCCTCAAAAAAAAAATAGAAAATATTAGTTGGAAACCTGATTTAATAATCTCATCATATCACGGAATACCTAAAAAATATTTTGATAAAGGGGACCCATATCACTGCTATTGTCATAAAACCACAAGGTTAATGAAAGAGAAGTTTAATCTAATTGATATTCAGCTAACGTTTCAATCAAGGTTTGGCCCACAAGAATGGTTAACACCTTACACCGATAAAACTTTAGAAAGTTTACCAGAAAAAGGGATAAAAAATTTGTTAGTTATATGTCCAGGCTTTGCTTCTGACTGTGTAGAGACTTTAGAGGAAATTGATATTCAAGGAAGAGAAATTTTTTTGAGAAGCGGTGGTAAAAATTTTGATTTAATCCCTTGTTTAAATGATAGCTCTGATCATATCGATTTATTTGAAAAGCTTATTAGAAAATATATTTAAAATGAATTTATATCTTTTGTTTAAATCGCTTCACTTAATAGCAGCTATATCTTGGATAGCTGGTTTATTATATTTGCCTCGTATTTTTGTTTACCATGTAGAAAATAAAGAAAAAAAGGAAGCAACAGACATATTTGAAGTTATGGAAAAAAAATTGTTTTTTTACATTATGCGTCCAGCCATGATTTTCACTTGGGTTTTTGGGTTAATACTGATTCACATTAATGGAATTGAAATTTTCTCTCAATTATGGATGCAAATTAAGATAATATTAGTAATTATTTTATCAGGATATAATGATTATTTAGGAAGATGTCGTGTTGCTTTAAAAGATTCTACGAACACAAAGTCTAGTAAATTTTATAGAATTATTAACGAACTACCTACAATAATACTCATTGTTGTTGTATTTGCTGTAGTTTTTAAGCCTTTATAATAAGACTTGAATTTTTGTAAAAAAGTCATATATTTTTAATACTTTCCTATAAATCAAAACAATTTCATGAACCTACAAGAATTAAAGTCAAAAAAACCCGCAGAGCTTATAAATGAAGCTGAGAAGCTTGGCATAGAAAACCCTAGCACTTTAAGAAAGCAAGAAATACTTTTTGCAATTTTAAAAAAGTTAGCAGAAAAAAATGAGCAAATTACAGCAATAGGTGTTCTAGAAGTTTTACAAGACGGATTTGGTTTTTTAAGAGCGATAGAGTCAAATTATTTACCTGGCCCGGATGACATATATGTTAGTCCAAGTCAAATAAGAAGGTTTGGGTTAAGAACAGGTGATTCTGTTGAGGGTGAAATTAGAGGGCCTAAAGATGCAGAAAGATATTTTGCCCTTTTAAAGGTCAATAAAATTAATTTTGACGATCCGGAGCAAGGTAAAAACAAAATTGCATTTGATAATTTAACACCCCTATATCCAAACGAAAGAATAAAGTTAGAAATTGAAACAACTAAAATTGAAAAAAAACCCGATAATACAGCAAGATTAATTGATTTAGTTAGCCCTATTGGAAAAGGTCAAAGATCTCTGATCGTATCTCCGCCACGAGCCGGTAAAACGATTATACTTCAAAATATAGCACAATCAATTACAGCAAATCATCCTGAATGTTATTTAATGGTTTTATTAATTGACGAAAGACCAGAAGAGGTAACCGATATGCAAAGGTCTGTAAAAGGAGAAGTCGTTGCTTCTACTTTTGATGAACCAGCTTCGAGACACGTAGCTGTTGCTGAAATGGTAATAGAAAAAGCAAAACGTCTAGTAGAGCACAAGAAAGATGTTGTAATCTTATTAGATTCAATAACTAGGCTTGGAAGAGCTTACAATGCAGTCATACCAAGTTCAGGAAAAGTTTTAACTGGAGGGGTAGACGCAAACGCGCTTCAAAGACCTAAAAGATTTTTTGGAGCTGCTCGGAACATTGAAGAAGGCGGATCTTTGACTATAATATCAACGGCTTTAATAGACACAGGTAGCAGAATGGATGAAGTTATTTTTGAAGAATTTAAAGGAACAGGAAATTCAGAATTAATTCTTGATAGAAAGGTCGCAGATAAGCGGATATATCCAGCTTTAGATATAACTAGATCAGGAACAAGAAGAGAAGAACTCTTATTTGAAAAAGATGATTTATCAAAAATGAATGTTCTTAGAAGAATTATTAGCCCCATGGGAACAATGGATGGTATTGAATTTTTAATATCAAAATTAAAAAATACCAAGAATAATTCAGACTTTTTTGATTCAATGAACAAGTCTGCCAACTAAAAACTATTGAATAGTTTGATTGTTAAAATTTACATCATGAAGGTAAAAGCTAATAATTTTCTCAAGGATTTTAATTTTTTCTGATATTAAAATTGCTTCAATAAGCTTTTGTTTTTCTTCATTGGTTATGGGCGAGATCATTGCAAGAGTATCTATCTTTTGTAGGTCATCTAGTTTTTCAAATTCTCTCCAGTTTAACAAAAGACCATATCTTTTAAAAAAGATTTTAGCTTTTTCAATTAAACTAGATAAAAAAACGTCAGTTTTGTGTATTGATAAATCTCGTTCAAAAATTTTGTAGTTTACCTTAAATTCCCTATATAATTTATTATTTACAATCTCATCTATTATTTTAAACCTTGTAATACCAGTTAAATTGATAAATATTCTTCCATCCTTACTTTTTTGATAATCACTAATTTTTCCAAGGCAACCAATTTGATAGACAGAATTGTTTTGTTTTTTTGATTGAACCATACCCATCAGTTTATTTTTTCCGTAAGCATCGTTTACTAAATCTAAATATCTTTGTTCAAAAATGTTTAAAGGTAAATTAGTATTAGGAAAATATATAACCCCGTCTAAAGGAAACACAGGAATTATTTCAGGATATTTTTTCATTATGTTCTAGTATATTAAAAAAATTAATTTATCGATAGGTCATTTTATAAAGGTTGACTTTTGATAAGACAGTGTACTATGCTAGATTTTTTGCGGGCATAGCTCAGTGGTAGAGCGTCTCGTTGCCAACGAGAAGGTCGAGGGTTCGAATCCCTTTGCCCGCTCCATATTGTGTTAAAATTTTATTATAAACTTAATTTTTTTGTTAGCAGTTTAAGCTATTAAAGTTAAGCAAGAGTTTGATCTTGTTTTTAAAATTATTTTGTAACCAATCCTACTCAAGAAATCCATCAAATCTTTGTGTATCCATATTGAACTGCTTGTATGTTCTATCACTATATGTTTTGGAAATAATGATTTTTCAGCAGATTTAAAAAAAGGTAATAGAGCCAAATCTTCATGACCTTCTACATCAATTTTTAAACAATCAATACATCTTATATTGTTTTTTTTTAAGATTTTTATAAGCGTCGTAGTTTTAACTGCAATTGTTTTTTCACCGACATTTTTAGTTAGAACAGCTGGCCCATAGCCTTTTTCGAAATTAAGTTGCAAATTTTTTTCAGATTCACTAATTGCATAATTTTCTAAAAAAACTTTATTTTTAACACCTTTTTTTATGTTTTCTAATAATTCTAAATTTTCCATTTGTCGCTCAATCATTATAGGGTTGGGTTCAATTGATATAATTTTTAAAAAATTAATTTTTGGAAAAATATTAGCAATATTCATTGTATAAAAACCTATATTTGAACCAATATCTATAAATATAGAATCGTTATTCATATTTTTTTTTATAAAATCAATTTCTTTATAATTGTAATTACCAAATGCTAATTTTACATCTGATAAGTAATCGAAATAAAAGAAAAAAGGAACACCATTTACTCGAGTTTTTACTCTACTATTTTTAGGGTCACTTTTAGTGTCGTAATTGATTAATGCTAAGATAAATCTCCAAAAAAAATTTCTAATTTTTCCTCTTACAAAAAAAAGATTTTGTCCAATAAATATAATTACTTGAGCTAATTTTATTTTGAATTTGTTCATATTTTATATTATACAAGATCACTTCTATTGCATTTATTTAATCTGTCTATAAAATCTTAGTTAAAAATAGATAATTACAAATAACTAATGAAAATAAAGAGATATAAAGCCTCTTAAAAGAGAATATGAGTGATCTTGCTAAAAAAAAATGTGTAGCATGTAATGGAAAAATTCCACCATTTGATACAAGTGAAATTCATAAATATTTAAAGAAAGTTGATGATTGGGAAGTAAAAAATGATAACGAAAAAAATTTTTATTTGATTAAAAATTTTAAATTTAAAAACTTTCAAGAAAGTCAGACTTTTGTAAATAAAGTTGGCAATATATCTGAAGAGGAAAATCATCACCCAGATATTTTTTTTGGTTGGGGTTATTGCAAAGTTAAAATTTTTACACATGCCATTAAAGGACTTTCGGAAAGTGACTTTATTCTTGCTGCAAAAATAGATAGAATTGGTTAGTGATTGAAATGTCTAATACCCGTAAAAAACATTTTAATTTTTGCTTTGTCAGCTGCATTAATAATTTCCTGATCTCTAATTGACCCCCCTGGTTGAACAATAATTTTAACACCGGCTTTAATAAGAGTATTTATCCCATCCGTAAAAGGAAAAAAAGCATCTGATGAGGCTATAGAATTTTTAATTTTTGACGGCTGAAACTGCTTTGCTTTTTGAACAGCAATTTTACAACTGTCTAATCTACTTGGTTGACCAGCACCAATTCCTATCGTTGAAAAATTATTACATAATACAATTGCATTTGATTTGACATGTTTACAAATATTAAAAGCAAATTCAATTTCAGCTAATTCTTTTCTATTAGGCTTTAGTTTAGTAACGCAATTTAATTTTTTTTTATTTATAATAATATTATCCTTACTTTGTAACAAGAAAGATCTATCAAATGGTTTAATAGCAATAAGGTTCTTAAGTTTAAATTTAGAAATATCAATTATTCGTAAATTTTTTTTTCTTTTAAGTATTTTTAAAGATTCTTCATCAAAACTTTTCGCTAGAATAACTTCTAAAAAGTTTTTGTTTATTTCTAATGCAATTTTTTTATTTATTTTATAGTTACAAGCAATAACTCCACCAAAAGCACTTATCGGGTCTGAGGCAAAAGCATTTTTAAAGGAAATCAATGGCATCTTATTTTCTGAGACTCCGCATGGGTTTGCGTGCTTAATGATTACTGTCCCAGAATTTTTCTTTAATGAATTCAAAATTTCTAATGATGCAAACATGTCATTGTAATTATTATAGCTAAGTTTTTTCCCATGTATTTGAATGAATCCCAATTCCTTATCATTATAGTCACTTACATATATGGCACTTTGCTGATGTGGATTTTCTCCGTATCTTAAATTATGTAATTTTCTTCCAAAAATAGTTTTTCTTTCTGGAAATTTGATACTTAGTTTTTTATTAAACCAATTTGCTATCATAGCATCATAATAAGCTGTTAGCCCAAATGCTTTTGAAGACATTAGTTCTCTAAATTTTAAAGTTGTTTTTCCGTTAAAATTTTCTAATTCATTTATTAAAGAGCCATAGTCATTTTTATTAGTTATTATTGCTACGTTTTTAAAATTTTTTGCAGCAGCTCTAACCATTGTTGGGCCACCTATATCTATATTTTCAATAATCTTTTGTGGATTATTTGAATTTGTGACTACTTTTTGAAATGGATAAAAATTTACCACAATTAGATCAATAGAAGGAAATTTTTTTTTGAACATCTCACTTTTATGCTTTTTATTTTGCCTATCATGAAGAATGCCTGCATGTATTTTCGGATGAAGAGTCTTGACTCTACCATCTAGCATTTCTTTAAAACCTGTATACTTAGATAACTCCGTACATTGATAGCCTAACTTAATTATAGAGGTATATGTTCCACCTGAACTTATAATTTTGATATTAAACTTTTTTAAAGTTTTCAGAAGTGAAGTTAGGTTTTCTTTATTAGAAACAGATATTAAAGCATTTTTAACTTTTAAATTCATTTTTAAATATTTTTTCTAATTTCCCAGTTAAAGATTTTATTTTTATTAACTAAATTACCAGTGATTGTTATACAAGAACTATCTATTATTTTTTTTTCTCCAAAAAATATACTTTTTTCTATCTCTAGATTTTCATTATTGACACTAAATAGCAGGGACTTATTTCTAGAAATTTGAATTAAAGCACTATTTCCACTCATAGTTTTGATAACATTTAATTCTGGATTAATGTGAAACCTGAAAGCATATCTTATGGGGTAGCCATCCTTTGTTTTGAAGATATGATCTATGCCTTTAAGATAACTATTGGTTTTATCAAGGTAAATTTCCCTCTTATGGGTACATCCAAATCTTTTTTCATAACCGTTATTAGATGACGAGCATCCTATAAGGTTATTTTCATTTTTTGAAGAAAAGTCAAAAGATTTAAAGCTATTTTGAATTGAATTTCCAAAAACTTTATTAATCATTTTATTTTTTTCAAATTTTGTTATTGAGGTGTCGTTAATGGTTAAAGTTGATTGGCATGCAGTATGTTTGCTAATCAATTCTGCTTTTTTTGAAATATGACTACCAAATCCAGAATTAGTGATTATTTTAATTCCATCTAAAAAATATTCAAAAGAGAGAGGTCCTGATTGATATGACTTTGAGAATTTTTTTTGAGGAGGTTTGTCAATGTCAATAATTAAAAAATTTTTTTTATACTTTATCCTAAAAAAACCACCTAAGTTATCATTTTTATTCTCGGTTTTAAAATTTTCTAAATATTTTTCAATTTGTTTTAAATTATTAGAATTAGCTCCATTAAATAAGGGAAGCCGATCATTTGGAGTTTTGATATAATTAATACAATTCAAATTTTTTTCAATAATATCCTCTAAAAATTCAGGCACATATTTTTGGCTATCTTTAATCACCTCTCTGCAAAATAATAAATATTTTGAAAAAAAAACTAAATCATTGGGATTACGTGACAAAGGAAAGCCATTGTTGTCAAAGAAATCTTTTATTAAAGTTTCTAATTCTTTTAACCCAATATTAAAGTTTTCTTCATATTCCTTAAAAACAATACCTGTTAAAAGAATAGCAGTTAAAATCTCAATTTTTTTAGAAAGATTTTTTTCAAATTTTATATTCTTTTTTAAGTGATTTGTTTGGCTGATGATACAGTTTAAAAAATTCTTTTTAAAGTCAAAGTTGCTATTACTTAAAATAATATCTATATTCAAAATCCAGCTGATTACTCTTTCACTTAAAGTAGAAGTTTCCCATATCTCATTTTTATATTTTGAATTTTTTAACATCCAAATATAAATAATTTTTTTTAATTTTGTATTATCTGTCTTTCTATCTATAAGGCTAAGCCAAAAAAAATTATGCATATGTTTACTATTTTTTTTTTTATCTTCAAGCCAAAAAATATTTGGATTAATTTCACTAATTTTGAAAGGTAGGGCATTGTAAGTCGTGATGATTGATAGCAAAAAAGGATTTGGATTGTAATAGACCTGTTTAGGCAATTTAGAATTTAGAGATTTATTATAGTTCTTGGATGTAAAGTATATTTTTTTAAAAAATTTAATTAACGTTAACAGGCAAGCAATAAAATAAAAATAGACACTTTTCAGGCCAAACATTTGTTAGCTATTTCTGAGAATCTTTATATTTTTTTTTAGATCACCTTTATTTTCTTTAAAGACAGTAGACCCTGATACGAGTATATTTGCACCTGCATCTTTTGCTTTTGCACAATTTTGAAAATTAATTCCACCATCTATTTCAACATCCACTTTTAGATTTTTCTGATTAATTAAATTTCTTATAATTTTTGTTTTTTCTAAAACTTCTGGCATAAATTTCTGACCTCCAAAGCCAGGCTCTACACTCATAATTAAAACTAAGTCAATTTGATCTAAATGATCTTTAATTAAGTTAATTTCTGATTTTGGTTTTAAAGAAATACCAACCTTTTTATTTTGGTTTTTTATTAACTTTATAGTTTTAGAAACATTTGTTGTGGCTTCAGGATGAAAAGTAATTATATCCGCACCAGCATCAGCAAAATCTTTTATAAAATTGTCAACTGGTGAAATCATTAAATGTACATCGAAGGTTTTTTTGGTTAGTGGTCTAAGTTTTTTAATTACTTCTGGGCCAATAGTTAGATTTGGCACAAAATGCCCATCCATGACGTCAATATGAATGTAATCTGCGCCAGCTTTTTCTAAAGAGATTACTTCGCTACCGAGTTTACTAAAATCAGCAGATAAAATAGAAGGAGAAATTTTAATTACATCACTCATTATCTTATTTATATTTTATACAAAAACTTTGTCAAAAAGATTAAAATCCTAATTGAATAATTTATACAATTGCCTAGAAAAATCACTTTCCAGTGGAAATGCTAACATGCCCCACACATCATAACCCAAAATGTAAGGCATAGCATAGAACCTAAAAAGATAGAAAAACCATGCTACATATAACGCTATAAAAGGTCCAAATAAAAAGCTTGGCGTGATAAATTTAAATAAATTTATAATTGGATTTGTATATTTCACAAAAACCCTCATGAAGAAAAAAGTAGAGTCTTCTCTTTGGAATATGTTCATGAATGCGCGACCTATAAGTGTCCACATAATTGTTCCGAGAGTATAATCTAAAACGATTGCCCAAGTTGGTATCATATTTTTGAAGATATCATGGTTTAGTCAAAAAAAAAGGGGCGAAAAAATCGCCCCTTTAAATTTTAATAGTTAGTTACTATTGCTTACCAATGATCGGTTTACCCGTTGGTATTCTTGTATCATCTACCATTTTTTGTATAGACGGATTTGGCTCTTTAGTCATTAAACTAACAACAACCATCACAATCAAACAAATTGGTGCACCGATTAAACCAAATCTTAAGTGATCAATACCTAAGATTGGAGTATTAGTTACACCCCAGATAGCATTAGAGAATTTAGGATATACCCACAATAAGTAGAATAATCCTGAACCAATTCCCGTTACGATACCAGCAATCGCACCTTCTCTAGTAGCTCTCTTCCACCATACACCTAGTACAAGTGGGAAGAACAAGCCTGACATTGCAAAGTCGAATGCCCAAGCTACAGAACCTAAGATACTTGTTAACCTAAATGAGGCTATATAAGCACCGGCAGCTCCAATAACTACAAGAAGTATACGAGCAACTAAAAGTCTCTTACGAGTATCCGCTTTTGGATCAATGATTTTGTAGTAAATATCATGTGATAAAGCGTTTGAAATCGCAAGTACAAGACCATCAGCAGTTGACATAGCAGCAGCCATACCACCAGCAAACACAAGTCCTGAGATTACGAACGGTAGTCCCGCTACTTCTGGAGTAGCTAATACTACAACGTCCCCTCTCATAAACCATTCGTTTAACTGAAGTATACCGTCACCATTAAAGTCTGCGATGAATACTTGTTTAACTTCAGACCATCTTTGTACCCATTCTAACGATTGAACATCGGCAATTGATTTTCCAATAATTCCAGTCGGCAGATTTGGATCCATTAATGACAACTTAGACAATGTTGCTAACATAGGCGCTGAAGAGTAAAGCAAGAAGATAAAGAATAGTGACCAAGCCACTGACTTTCTTGCTGCTCTAACAGTAGGAGTTGTAAAGTATCTCATTAAAATATGAGGTAACGATGCAGTTCCCACCATCATACAAATCGCTAGCGATAAGTATTTCCAGACAGCCATTCCGCCTTCAGGTACTCCAGAGTGAGATCCAGAGATATATTTCAATCCTCCTGGTACT
>Ga0233444_10003897_pt1 | contig 14531 bp, 10 predicted proteins | sample SI_124_October20_6_FD_182792 | JGI IMG/M metagenome (GOLD analysis project Ga0233444, IMG submission 182792) | Seawater microbial communities from Saanich Inlet, British Columbia, Canada - SI_124_October2016_10_MG | ecosystem: Environmental > Aquatic > Marine > Inlet | place: Canada: British...
ATTTTTTTTTAAATAATCCAAACATTTTTATTTTTTTTAAAATTTATAGAAATATAACTAAAAGATATATGCAAATATACAAAATGTTTAGCAATATATATTTTTTGTTAAACGTTTTTAAAAAAATAATACCTGCCCAGCTAGTGGATAATTATTAAAAATCTTTTTAATGTTGTTTTTTAGTTTTGAACATTTTAGAAATTGTTAGCGAATGTGCAAATGTAATTGCTCCCAAAAAGGCAAATAATAAGGGTAATAAAATTGCTTCATCTTTTAACCATATAAATAATACAAGCATTGAACTTATAGAAATTAGCCAGATTAGGAAAGAGGACTTGACATATTTAATAAAGGTTTTAAAAGAAACTTCGCCATATAAAAAGGACTGCTGTTCAAAAATTGAGGGTATACTATGCCAGAAGATAAAGTAAATAGCAAATGCCCAAATAAGTGTAGCTGTTTTAAAAACAATAGCAAAGACAATGATTAAAAAAAACTCAAACAATAGCTCTTGCAAAGAAATATAAGATTTATAGGTCATTACTATAGCTTGTACTATAAATAATGTAATGTTTAAAAAAAATATCCAGCTAAACCAAATTTCATTGATTAATAAACCTGTGAGTGCAGATATTATATCTATTGTTGCATTACTATTTAAAGCAAAAAGTAAAAATAAAACAGACAAGCCATAGTTAAGGAATAACAAACGGTTAAAATTTAGATTTTTTGTCTTGGCTTCATTCCAATGTTGTTCCCCAAAATGAAATGCACTAAAAATTATAAATCCAGTTAGTGCAAAAATGGGAATGTAATAAAAAAGTAAACTAGCCACTAAAACCGTTAAAATATATGAACTAAAGAAAAAAACAAGTTTTAAAGGTTTGGAAGTTGTTTTAAATTTAGAAATTAAAAACAAGTCATTACTTCCATGCATAATGCCCAAAGAAAAAATAAGAAAAAGAGCAAATACTTCTTGTGTCGGTCCTTTAAAATAGACCGAAAGCCAAAGACTAAAAAATGTTATTAAAATTGCTTTTTCCTTATATTTCATAGTATAAATATGTAAGATAATTAATAATTAACATAAATAAATATTAAATTCACATTAACCATGTTTAATTAATTGCACGTTTAAATAAACAAAATAATATATTTTTATAAACAAAAATTTTTTATTTATTTATAAAATTGTATGTTTGAATAAACAAATCAAAATATATTATGACAAATTTACTAAATTTTATCGCAATTGCCCCTGAAACAGTAGGAACAATGGATTCTACTGCTTTCACTTTTTTTATTGGATGTATGGCCATGATGGCAGCATCTGCATTTTTCTTTTTCTCAATGAATGATTTTGACCGAAAGTGGAAAACTTCCATACTTGTTTCTGGTTTAATTACATTTATCGCTGCAGTTCATTATTGGTACATGAGAGATTATTACATGACTACTGGAGAATCTCCAACAGATTTTAGATATGTTGATTGGATTCTTACAGTACCATTAATGTGTGTTGAATTTTATTTAATACTAAAAGTAGCAGGTGCAAAAAAATCCATGTTATGGAAAATGATCTTACTTTCAGTTGTAATGCTTGTAACAGGATACATTGGAGAAGTTTCAGATTCAGATAATGCTCAAATATGGGGATTAGTTTCTGGTGTTGCTTATTTCGCTATCGTATATGAAATATGGTTAGGTGGTGCAGCTAAATTAGCTAAAGAAGCAGGTGGTTCAATACAAAGTGCTCACAAAGTACTATGTTGGTTCGTACTAGTAGGTTGGGCAATATACCCAATAGGTTACATGGCTGGTACTTCTGGATGGTATGACATGCTTGGTCTTAATGTCTTAGACATGGATGTTTGGTATAACATTGCCGATGCAATCAATAAAATTGGTTTTGGTTTAGTTATTTATAACTTGGCCCTTGAGCAGTCAAAAGCTAAATAATATTTTTATAAATTAATTATTTAAGTTAAAAAGGAAGGTGTATTTTAAAATACACCTTCCTTTATTTTTTATATAGTATTATTAATTAAGATAGAGTTTTTAAGCTATTAAAATTTATCATAATAAAAAGGTGATGTATTATTTATTAATTAAAACTTGACGATTAATTAATAACTTTTATAGTTTGTGTCTTTAAATTACTTAAAAGGTATTTCTTTTAAAATTTCTTTTATAAATTTCCAAAATTTTTGAGTAGAAGAGATACTAGCTCTTTCATCTGGAGAATGTGCTCCTTTTATCGTAGGTCCAAAAGAAATCATATCCATCTCAGGATAATTTGTTCCTAAGATACCACATTCTAATCCTGCGTGACAAGCTGCAATATTCGCTTTTTCTCCATTTATTTTTTCATATAAAGTGGCTACGACTTTTAAAATAGCTGAATCCATATTAGGAGCCCAACCCGGATAATCTCCGGAAAAACTAACAGTAAACCCAGCTAATTCAAATACTGCCGATAAAGTATTTACCATATTCTCTTTAGATGAATCTACCGACGAACGGGTAAGACATTCTATTTTAATGATTCCGTTATTTACCGCTATTTTAGCAATATTATTGGATGTTTCTACCAAATTTTCAATAGATGGACTCATTCTAAAAACACCATTATGAGTAGCATAGACAGCTTTAAAAAACTGATTTTGATCTTCGATACTCATTACCGTTTCTGGAACTGCTACTTTTTTAACGCTAATATTAATAGCAGACTCTAAGTGATGAAATTCATTTTTAATTTCATTTTTCATTTTTTCAAAACCAGCTAGAAAATCGATCTCGTTATTAATTGCTACTACTACAATAGCATTACTTTCTCTCGGAATCGCATTACGTAAACTTCCTCCCAATAAAGAGGATAAAGAACAAATGTCATTCACTTCAGATAATATGCGATTCATCAATTTATTAGCATTCCCTAATCCTAATTGAATTTCCATACCACTATGCCCACCTTGCAGTCCTTTAATTGTTATTTTATATGCATTGGCATTATTAGAACTTGGGATTGGAAGGTAATTTTTAGATGCAGTAACATCGACACCACCAGCACAACCCACTCCTATTTCATCATCTTCTTCGGTATCTAAATTTAATAAAATTTCTCCTTGTAATATTCCACCTTTTAAGCCTAAAGCACCCGTCATTCCCGTTTCTTCATCGACAGTAAATAATGCATCGATTGCTGGATGCGCAATAGTATCACTTTCTAAAATCGTCATTATGGTTGCTACTCCCAACCCATTATCGGCTCCTAAAGTGGTCCCTTTTGCATGTACCCAATCACCTTCTACATACATTTCAATTCCTTGATTAGCAAAATCAAAATCGGTATCATTGTTTTTTTGATGTACCATATCTATATGAGACTGCAATACAATTCCCTTCCGATTTTCCATTCCGCTTGTTGCTGGTTTGCGAATAATGATATTCCGCACATCATCTTCAAAAGTTTCTAAACTTAAATTCTTTCCGAAATTCTTTATAAACTCAATTACTTGTTCTTCCTTTTTGGAAGCACGAGGTACTGCATTTAAATCTGCAAAATTATTCCAAAGTCTATTTGGTTCTAAATTTCTAATGGCTTCATTCATGGTATAGTATCTATTTAAAAGATTTTTGTAAAATTACAATTTACTTACACGAGTAAAAATTATAATAAGAATTATTTGTAAGTTTGATTTATGCAAAAGAAGATAAAACTAGTTTTAGTAGTCCTACTCCCTATTCAGATTTTAGTTTTGCAATTATTAAAATATGTTCCTGAATTTATAGAAACTTTTTATAGTACTGGTATATTTCCTTTTATTTCAAAAACTTCCCGATTTATTTTTGGATGGATTCCTTTTTCAGTAGGTGATATTTTTTATTTTTTTATAATGATATTTTTGATTCGATGGGGTTATAAAAACATAAAACGAATAAAAACAGATACCAAAAATTTTATTTTAGATGTTTTTTCAACTTTATCTGTTGTGTATTTATTATTTAATCTTCTTTGGGGATTAAATTATTATCGCGTTCCATTGCATCAAAGTCTTACGCTAGATACCGAATATAATACAGAAGAACTGATAGCTACCACTAAACGATTGATTAAAAAATCGAATGAGATGCATCGAAAAATAGGGTTTCATGATTCCATAAAAATTGAATCCCCTTACGATGATAAACAACTATTTGAAAAGACCTTGAATGGCTATAAAAACCTTTCTCAAAAATATCCCAACCTTAATTATACTCCTTTAAGCTTAAAAAATAGCATCTGGAGTTTGGGCTTAACTTATATGGGCTATAGTGGTTATTTCAATCCTTTTACAGGGGAAGCACAAGTAAATAGTCTTATTAATTTTCATAAATTCCCAGTAGTAAGTTGTCACGAGCAAGCTCATCAATTAGGTTATGCTGCAGAGAATGAAGCAAATTTTATAGCAGCACTTGCGACTATAAATAATGAAGATGAATTTATTAAATATACAGGTTATATTTTTGCATTGCGTTATTGTGTAAATGAAATCGCCAGAAGAGATTTAGATACCTATCATGAATTATTGACTACGATTAGTCCTGGAATTTTAAAAAGCTATAAAGAGATGCGGGATTTCTGGAAAAGCTACGAAAATCCCTTTGAAGTAATTTCGAAATTATTTTGGGATCAATTTTTAAAAGCAAATAATCAATCCAACGGCATCAAGAGTTATAGTTATATGGTCGCTTTAATTATTAATTATTACGAAGACCAGCCATTTTAGACACCAATTGTGTTAAAACTCTTAATATTATTTTTTAATCCTACAGTATTTGTATTTTTAAGTCTTATTGATCAACTATTAAACCCATGAAAAAAACAATACTCTTTTGCCTAATTCTGATAAGTATAACAAATTTAATTGCCCAAGATTATTTTCCAACCAATACTGAATTAAAACAAGAAAACAATAACTATACAGCTTTTACAAATGCTGTAATTTTTATTACTCCAAATGAAATAATAAAAAACGGCACCTTATTAATACAAGATGGAAAAGTAATTGAAAGTGGAGAATCAGTAACCATTCCTGAGAACACTATCATTATCAATTTAAACGGGAACTATATTTACCCTTCTTTTATTGACCCCTATTCTGGTTTTGGAGTATCGAAACCCAAAAAAGCAAAAAGAGAACGATCTCAACAATACGCATCCAAAAGAGAAGGTTTTTATTGGAACGATCATATCATGCCAGAAAATAAAGCCATCGATAAATTTATGTATGCTAGTAAAAAAGCAGATGAACTTAGAAAAGCTGGATTTGGAGTTGTAAACTCTCATATTATGGATGGAATTGCTAGAGGTACTGGTGTTTTAGTAACATTAAATGATAAAGGAACTAATTCAGAAAGAATCATCAATGATGCTTCAGGACAATACTTTTCTTTTGAAAAATCACAAACGAGTAGTCAATCCTATCCATCCTCACATATGGGATCTATAGCCCTATTAAAGCAATTACAACATGATGCTAAATGGTATTTAGAAGGAAATGCAACCAATAAAGATTTATCACTTGAAGCTTTAATTACGAACAAAAATATACCTTCATTTATAGAAAGTGGAGACAAAAGAAAAAATATTAATGCAGCTGATATTAGTGATGAATTCAACCTTAATTACACCATTGTAGGTGGAGGAAATGAATACGAAACTATTGAAAGCATAAAAGCTACTCAAGCAAAATATATTATTCCTATAAATTTCCCTAAAGCTTATGATGTTAGTGACCCCTATTCATTAAAACATCTCACTATTGCAGAAATGCGTTATTGGAATCAAGCACCTACTAATTTAAAAGTATTGTCTGAGAATAATATTGAATTTGCGCTAACTACTTTTAAGTTAGAAACTATCTCCGAGTTCGATACCAATCTAAAAAAAGCGATTAGATATGGTTATGATAAAACCAAAGCATTGGAATCTTTGACTACAATACCAGCAGCAATGCTTGGGCAAAGCGATAAAATAGGAACTTTAAAAAATGGACGGTACGCGAACTTTTTAATTACCTCCGGTGAGTTGTTTGATGAAAAAACAATTCTTTATGAAAACTGGGTTCAAGGAAATAAAAATAGCATCAATTCTTTAAGTCAAAAAGATATCCGTGGAGATTATTTGATATCAACTTCTGAAAAAAAATTCGATATTTCGATATTTGGAAAAATAGAAACCTTAAAATCGGAAGTAAAATTTGACACTATAGCATACGCTTCAAAATTAAATTATATAGACAATTGGCTTACCTTGACGTTTATAAATAAAGAGACTAAAGATGTTTATAGTTCGACGGCTCTTATTGAAAAAAAGAATGATGATTTTTCAGGACTACTAATTTTACCTAACGGAAAAGAAACTCTTTTTTATGCTACAAAGCAAAAAATACCTAAAGAAAATAAGGGTGGAAAAGAAGATAAAAAAGAAGATGAACAAAAAATTGAAATAGTACCTCTAACCTATCCAAATGTTGGTTATGGTTTTTCTGAGCTTCCAAAACAACAAAACATTCTTTTTACAAACGCTACGGTTTGGACAAATGAAGAAGATGGAATTTTAAGGGAAACAGATGTTTTAGTGAAGAATGGTAAAATTAAAAAAATAGGAACTAATTTATCTGCTGAAAATGCTCTAATTATTGATGCAACTGGTAAACATTTAACTTCAGGAATAATCGATGAACATTCGCATATTGCCGCAGCTAGTATCAATGAAGGAGGTCAAAACTCTTCTGCGGAAGTTACTATAGAAGACGTATTGGATCCTGAAGATATAAATATCTACCGAAATTTAGCAGGGGGCGTTACTACCATACAAATATTACATGGTTCTGCCAATCCAATTGGAGGACGTTCTGCTATTATAAAACCTAAATGGGGATCTGATGCAGATGGGCTTCTTTATAAAGACGCTCCAAAATTTATAAAATTTGCTTTGGGTGAAAATGTAAAACAATCGAATTGGCAAAGCTACAGTCGTTTTCCACAAACTAGAATGGGTGTAGAACAATTGTACATAAATTACTTTACAAGAGCTCAAGAATATGAGCACAAAAAGAAAAGTGGACAAACATATCGTTATGATGAAGAAATGGAAGTTTTAGTTGAGATTTTAAACAATGAACGATTTATTTCCTGTCATTCTTATGTGCAAAGTGAAATTAACATGTTGATGAAAGTAGCTGAACGTTTTAACTTTAGAGTCAATACTTTTACTCACATATTAGAAGGATACAAAGTGGCTGACAAAATGGAAGAGCACGGTGTGGGAGCTTCTACCTTTAGTGACTGGTGGTCTTATAAATATGAAGTGATTGATGCAATACCTTATAACGCTTCAATTATGACAAATGCAGGAGTTATAGTAGCGATTAATAGTGATGATGCTGAAATGTCTAGAAGATTAAACCAAGAAGCAGCAAAATCTGTAAAATATGGAGGAATGTCTGAAGAGGATGCATGGAAAATGGTCACTTTAAACCCTGCTATACTATTACACCTAGATGATAAAGTAGGAAGTGTAAAAGTAGGCAAAGATGCCGATTTAGTTTTGTGGAGTGATCATCCATTATCGGTTTATGCTAAAGCTGAAAAAACATTAATTGAAGGAGTAGTTTATTTTGATATTAAAAAAGACAAACAACAACGCAAAGCAATTCAGAAAGAAAAAAACAAACTTGTTAACTTAATGCGAAATGAGAAAGACAATGAAGTAAAAAAGAGAACTCCAATGTGGAAGGAAAAGAGACATTTAACCTGTGAAAGTTTGTAATTAAAAATAAATTATTCAATTATGAAAATATTTAAATATATAACAACGCTAGTATTTATTAGTTTTAGTTTGTTTGTTTATGCACAGCAAACACCTGCTCCTTTACAAAATAAAATTATCACTATATCAGGAGCAACTGCCCATATAGGTAATGGTAGCGTTATAAAAAACAGTATCATCACCTTTGAAAATGGTATTTTAATTGCTGTTGCTGATGCAACTATTTCAAAAATAGCTTTGAAAGGAACTATTATCGATGCTACTGGAAAACATGTATATCCAGGTTTTATAGCTCCTAATACAACATTAGGGCTCGTGGAAATTGATGCCGTTAGACCCACTAGAGATCAAGATGAGTTAGGTGAATTCATACCCAATGTAAGGTCTTTAATTGCTTATAATGCAGAAAGTAAAGTGGTTGAATCATTGCGACCAAATGGTGTATTGATAGCACAAATTACTCCTAGAGGTGGTACTATTTCCGGTACTTCTTCAATTGTACAATTAGATGCTTGGAACTGGGAAGATGCAGTAGTTAAAGAAAATGATGGGGTTCATATAAATTGGCCAAATAGTTATGCTCGAGGCAGATGGTGGTTAGGAGAATCTAGTGCATATAAGGCAAATAAAAATTACCAAGAAGAAATTGAAAATATAAAGAGCTTTATTTTAAATAGCAAAACCTATGGAAAGACAACTCCAAAAAAAATTAACGAAGCTTTTAAAGCAATGCAAGATTTATTTAATGGTCATCAAAAAATGTTTGTGCATGCCCAGGGAGAAAAAGAAATGATTGATGCGGTGACTATTCTTAAAAATAATGGAATAAACAATGTTGTTTTGGTAGGAGCTTATGAAGCCTATAAAATTAGTGATTTCCTCAAAAAGAATGATGTTTCCGTTTTAATTCAAAGGGTTCATAGTACCCCTGAAAGGGATGATGAAGATTATGATTTACCATATAAGTTAGCTAAATTATTAGTAGATGAAGGAATTTTAGTAGCTTTACAAACAAGTGGACAAATGGAAGGAATGAATACAAGAAACTTACCCTTTTATGCAGGTCAAGTTGCTGCGCAAGGTTTAAGTAAAGAAAAGGCGTTACAATTAATCACAGAAAATGCAGCTAAAATTTTAGGTATTGACGCAAATTATGGTACACTAGAAACTGGTAAAAGTGCTACTTTATTTATTTGTGAAGGAGATGCTTTAGACATGCGTACTAACATTTTAAGCTATGCTTTTATTGATGGCAGAGAAATATCTCTAGAAACTCATCAAACTAAACTTTGGAAACGATATTCTAAAAAATATAGTAATAACTAATTTTAAATGAAATATTCATTATTTGTATTAATTATTTGTTTTGTTATTCAAGTAAAGTCTCAAACTAACTATAAGTATGAGAATTTTGGAAATAGGTCTATATTATTAAATGGTAATGTTACTGGTAGTGTTGACGATTTAGGAGCAACCTATTATAATCCGGCAAGACTAGCTTTAATAGAAGATCCTGTTTTTGCTATAAATGCTAAAATATATGAACTTATCGATGTTAAAATTGAAAATTATTTGTTTGACAAAACCGAACTTTCAAGTTCAGATTTTAAAGGATTACCAAGTATGGTTTCTGGGACTTTTAAAATAAAATTCTTAAAAAACCACCAATTTGCTTACGCATTAATTTCAAGAAATAGATACGAAGTCGATCTCAGTTTTAATACTGGTATCGTTGATAATGAATTCAATAATGAACTACCTGGAGTAGCGAAATATTTTGCTAGTACAAATTTAAATTATCGATTAAGAGAAAATTGGTTTGGTCTTTCGTGGGCCAAATCAATTACTTCTAATTTTAGTTTAGGTGCTTCATTATTTGCATCCTATTATAATTATTCAGCGGGAAATAGTGACCAATTCACTTCAATTAATGATTTAGATCAAGTAACGAATCATACATATAAAGTTAGTTTTGATCAAAAATCATATGGGGCATTTTTAAAAATTGGTGCAGCTTGGGTTTTTAAATCAATAGAATTTGGATTAAACATTGATTTGCCATATTTAGAAGTATATAGTGAAGGTTCTTTTTATAATGAAGAAGTACTTTCTGGTTCCAACAATGGAGTTGATATATTTTCCTTAAATAATTTAGATGATGTAAATGCTAAAAGAATATTTCCTATGGGTATTTCTTTAGGTGGTGGTATCCCATTTAAAAAGAACAAATTACATTTAAATATTAGTTGGAATTCTGCAGTTGACACCTATGATAGGCTTGACATACCAACTTTAGAAAGTATAACAGATGAAGAGGTTTATCGGTATAAATTTGAAGAAAAATTAAGTTCTATTGTTAATTTTGGTATGGGAGCAGAGATATATATAAATCCAATCATTAGTGCCTTTGGTAGTTTTTCAACTGATTTTTCTCCTTTCGATATTGAAACGTCCATCATAGAATTAGCAAGTAATTCGGAAAATAGAGTTAATACAGGCACTGATTTTTATCACTATGGCTTAGGTGTTAACTTTGGTTACAAAAGAGTGAATTTTATTTTAGGTACTGTATATACTCATGGAAAGTCTGATTTTTTAAATTCAAATGATGAAAATATTTTCCCTGAATTATTGATAGATCAAATTGCTACCATAAAACAATCACGCTGGCGATTTTTAATAGGTTTTGAAATTTTATTTTTGAATAGACAAATAAATGTAGGGAAAAGCACAAAAATTACTAAGCAAGAAAAAGTTAAAAATTAATTCTTAAACAACTTCTTTTTTGTTGAATTTCCTCCAGAATCAATTTGTTATAAAATATATTTCTGAGTTTAACTTTGGAATACGAAAAGAGGTGATTCCATAATCCAATTGCCTTTTTTAAATCACTTAACTCCTGTCTAAAAATTTATATATCGTAATTCTTATTTTTTATTGCAATAATTTACATTCTAAAGAATGTATAAATTATCTCCATTTAATAAAACTTAGTCAATCTCTAAAAAGGTTATATTTGTGTTATGTTAAAAAACATTTCAAGCTTTCAGAATCCACTTATAAAAAAAGTATTGCTACTTCAAGAAAAAGCAAAAGAGCGAAAAAAAAGCAGCTTATTTATTATTGAGGGAAAACGCGAAATAAAATTAGCTTTAAAGGGTGGTTACAAAATGAATACCTTGCTTTTTTGTTCTGATATCATTTCAGAAAACGACGTATCAAACTTCTTAAATACAGACGTCAACAATCTTATTGAAATTTCTATTGAGATCTATAAAAAAATTGCTTATCGAACTTCCACAGAAGGAATCATTGCAATTTCTGAATCTAAAGATTTATCTTTAAGCAAATTAAAGTTAAAAGATCACAATCAATTGATTTTAGTTGCTGAAGCTCCAGAAAAACCTGGTAATATTGGTGCAATATTAAGAACTGCTGATGCTGCAAATGTAGATGCCGTAATCATTGCAAATCCAAAAACAGATTTATACAATCCAAATATAATTAGAAGTAGTATTGGATGTGTTTTTACCAATAAGATAGCCCTAGGGAATACTTCAGAAATCATCACATTTTTAAAGAATAAAAATATTTCCATTTACAGTGCGATTTTACAAGAATCCGAAGTTTATTATACCTGTAATTTCATAGAAAGCACTGCAATAGTTGTTGGAACAGAATCTACTGGATTATCAAATCAATGGAGAGATGAAAGCAAAAAAAACATACACATTCCTATGCAAGGTGAAATTGATTCCATGAACGTTTCCGTGGCAACTGGAATTCTTTTATTTGAAGTAAAAAAACAACGAAATTTTAATTAAAGAACCTATTAAACTCAATTTACATCTTTAAAAATTAGAAAAATAATATGACAGCCACTACCCTATTTTATATCATCATAACTATATTGATACTAAGTTTCATTATTGATAAAATATTAGATACTTTAAATTCTAGTCATTATAACGATTCTATCCCAATTGAGTTAAAAGATGTCTATAATCATAAAGAATATCAAAAATCACAGGCTTATAAAAAAGTTAATGCTCGATTTGGTTCGATCACTTCATTAGTATCCTTAGTTGCTACTTTGGCTTTTTTCCTTTTAGATGGTTTTGCTTTTGTAGATAAATGGGCACGTACTTATTCAGATAACAATATCATTATTGCACTTATATTTTTTGGAGGTATTATGCTTGCTAGTGATATTTTAAGCACCCCATTTAGTTATTTTCACACTTTTGTGATCGAAGAAAAATTTGAATTTAATAAAACTACTTTAAAAATATTTTTTATGGATAAGGCTAAAGGTTGGCTAATATCTTCATTATTAGGAGGTTTAATTCTTTCAGTTATCATTTGGTTTTATGAATCTATTGGAAGTAATTTCTGGTTATATGCTTGGGGAATGGTCGCTGCGTTTACTTTTTTTATGAATATGTTTTATGCAAGGTTAATTGTGCCACTTTTTAACAAACAAACACCACTTGAGGAAGGAACATTAAAAACAAAAATTGAAAATTATGCTCAAAAAGTTGGTTTCAAGTTGGATAAGATATTTGTGATAGATGGCTCTAAAAGAAGTACAAAAGCAAATGCTTATTTTTCAGGTTTTGGGAGTGAAAAAAGAGTAACGCTTTATGACACTTTAATCAATGATTTGGAAGAAGATGAAATTGTAGCAGTACTCGCTCATGAAGTTGGTCATTATAAAAGAAAACATATTGTTTTTAATCTAATCGCAAGTATTCTGACAATGGGATTCACTTTTTGGTTGTTATCTTTGTTTGTAGGAAGTCCTATATTATCTGAAGCACTAAATGTAACTATTCCGTCATTTCATATTGGATTAATAGCATTTGGAATTTTATATAGTCCAATTTCTGAAATTACCGGATTGCTTATGAAGTTTATTTCAAGAAAATTTGAATATCAAGCTGATAATTATGCGAAAAACAGTTTTAAAGGTGCTCCATTAATCTCTGGATTAAAAAAATTATCTAAAAATAGTTTAAGTAATCTTACTCCACACCCAGCATATGTTTTTGCTCATTACTCTCACCCCACATTGTTACAACGTTACCATAACATAATGACTTAATAATTGGATTTAACAAAAGTGTTTTTCTATTTAAATTAAAAAAAAATACTGATAAATAAAAATGTATTGTATTGTTTATTACAATCATTTATGTATTTTTATTTTATGACAGAAGAGGCTATAGAAATAGAAAATAAAGAGATTGCACAGCAATATAAAAAATTGCTTAAAATCAGCTATAGAACTCTTAGCAAAGAAGATAAAAAATTGATACGTAATGCTTTTGACATTGCGGTTGATGCCCATAAAGAACAGCGCAGAAAGTCTGGTGAAGCCTATATTTTTCACCCCATAGCGGTTGCAAAGATTGTCGCTTCAGAAATTGGCTTAGATTCTACTTCAATTGCAGCAGCATTACTTCACGATGTAGTAGAAGATACTGATTATACCTTGTCAGATATCGAACAGATGTTTGGAGAAGCAGTGGCTAGGATTGTAGACGGACTTACAAAAATATCTCACCTGTCTACAGATAAAAACAATTCACTTCAAGCGGAAAATTTCCGTAAAATGTTACTTACTTTAAATGAAGATATTCGAGTAATTATTATAAAAATTGCAGACCGTTTGCATAATATGCAAACCATGGGTGCTATGCCACCTAATAAACAAGTAAAAATAGCTTCAGAAACCCTATATATATATGCACCATTAGCGCACCGCATTGGAATGTATAAAATAAAGTCTGAACTTGAAGATTTAAGTTTAAAATATACAGAACCTGAAGTATACAATGATCTCTTTAGTAAAATTAAAGAAAGTAAACAACAACAAGACAGCTATATCAATTCTTTTAAAAGTATGATTAAAGATTCTCTCGATAAAGAAAACTTAGCATATGAAATAAAAGGAAGACCAAAATCAATATTTTCAATTAGAAGAAAAATAATGGTTCAAAATGTTTCATTTGATGAAGTCTATGACAAGTTTGCGGTACGGATTGTTTACAAAGGAAATGAAGAAAATGAAAAATTTCTTGCCTGGAAAATTTATTCAATTGTTACCGATCATTTTCGTCCTAACCCTACTCGATTACGTGACTGGATATCATCACCAAAATCAACAGGTTATGAAGCGCTTCATATTACTGTAATGGGACCAAAGGGTCGATGGGTTGAAGTACAAATTAGATCGGAACGAATGAATGAGATTGCTGAAAAGGGATTTGCAGCTCATTATAAGTATAAAAATAAAGAAAAAGGAGATGTTGATTTAGATATTTGGCTCAATAAGCTACAAGAAACATTAGGAAATGATGACATTAGTGCTTTAGATTTTGTCGAAGAGTTTAAATTAAATTTATACACCAAAGAGATTTTTGTTTTCTCACCGATGGGTGATTTATATTCTCTTCCAAAAGGTTCTACCGCTTTAGACTTTGCCTTTAATGTTCATACTGAAATAGGTTTACATACAAGAGGAACAAGAGTTAATGGGAAATTAGTTTCATTAAGTCATCAATTAAAAAGTGGTGATCAAGTAGCAGTTATTACTTCAGATAAAGTTAAACCAAATTCAAATTGGTTAGATTATGCTACTTCTGGTAGAGCTTTATCAAAAATAAAATCTTCTTTAAAAGAAGAAGAGAAACAAATTGCGAAAGATGGAAAA